>ERZ778023.3442-NODE-3442-length-15592-cov-7.169273_pt1 | contig 15592 bp, 13 predicted proteins | sample MGYA00375753_ERZ778023 | MGnify/ENA primary metagenome ERZ778023 (study PRJEB29350, sample SAMN05389822) | bioreactor metagenome | isolation source: Ammonium sulfate bioreactor | place: South Africa: University of Cape Town | collected 2014-04-04 ...
CGCCCCCTCTATCCTTCTTCAGCGTCTCCGCCCTCTTTTGACAGAAGGAGTTCTCAGAAATCGTTCAATCGCTCAATATATGACAAGGATAGCAGGAACCATGATTACCCTGGCCACGGAGTTCATGGCCACTCTGCCTGAAGAGGATGTGGAAGTCGTCATCCAATGGACTTTAAAGAGTGCGTCCTCATCATCTGTCAAAACAGCCACAAGGGGGCTTGGGCTGCTCATTCATATAATCGACACCATGTCTCAGCAGTGGAATGGCAACATCGTGAGAAATTTAAATAGGTAAACGGCATTGGTTGGGAGTGGGCGCATTAGTTTTTACCAAAACAAGTAGTACCGGGAAGATACTCAATGTCTTTCCCCCTCCCCCAAACAGGATATTGCAGTTAGCACTAGAAAAAACCAAGTATTACATTCCTACATTCTCGCTGCAGGACAGAATCATCCACCAGATCCTAAGTGAACCGTCAAAATATGAGCTTACAAGATTGCCTTCCCACATGCGACAACTCCTTGAAACCCAACAGACCCTTTCAGGTGCTGTCATCCAGAGACTCCGAGTTTTTCACTGCTTACTGATTTCCGATTCTGATTTAGCAAGGATGCATTATCTTGGGGAGATCACAGATGGAACCTCCTTCGAGGAAAGAAGACTTGCCACGAACGTCTGCAAAACATTGGCCGCCAAAATGGATACGAGAGTTGTCTTAGCCGCATTCATTGAGGAGACCCATTCTATGAGGGGTGATTCATGGCAGGATATTGAGGCGGGTATCATCAATCTAGCGGCGTTCGGTAGTGTACCAAAAGAATTATACGCCGAATTTATCGCTCCTTGTGTCCCACTGCTTCTGGATCACATCACAAGCCATGTGGTAAGTCTTGGGACGGGAAAGGGGTTGGAAGAGAAACGGCACGGCAGGGTTCCCACTTTCAATTTCGTGTCGTTCATTGTACCCATTAGAATGCGATCAGCGCGTCTGCATTGATATCGAATATGATGTTCGTGAGGCATTTCGAACCGAGAGACGTGAGCAAGCTTTTTGAGCTGTCATTGTCGCGATGCCTGGGATTTCCGCCAGCGGTTCAAGCAGTCGCTCTGGGTGCGATGGCAGTAGTATTGAAACAGAGGCCAGATTTCCAACCAGATTATTCACTCCTGCTGAACAAAATATCCAATATCCCCAAAGAAACATCGGTCAGTATACCACTGCAGTGTTTTTTTCCTTCTGATATTTCCACTGAAAGGAAAAAGTGTTGGTGATGTTTTATTCGATCCTAGATCTGACCCTTCAATCAGACTCCAGTTCACAGGAGGAAAAGAACACAGTCTTCAGGCTTCTTGTAGACAGCTTGAATGATATGGCCTCAGACAACTTTCGTTGCATCAGTGGGTGTCATTAACTTTCTCCCCTCTCCTCTGGTAGTTGCATTCAAACAAGATCCCTCAGAGATTGTCATTGAGGCACTGTCAAGCTATGTAGAGACCTCTCCAAAATTGAGAACCGTGACCCATTCGATGATAAAATCGGTTCTTCTGCGGATCCTCAATGATCCTACTTCGAGCGAGGAGGTATCGCACCTCCTTTTCTCTGATCCATGCCTCTCATAATGATTATACTGGCGAAGGCCATCAGTTTTTGTGTTTGGGGGCTGAATTCTATCTGGAGAAGGAAATGCCCGTGTTTGTCAGACGAAGAGAGACATCTTCTCCTTCGCAGATGTGATGGGATCAAAGACGTACTTAGCTGCTGCTTTTTTTTTTTTTTCCCCCCCTAACATGGAAGTGATTGCTTACCCCTCCCTTTCAGGAGATGATGTGGCAACGCCTTGGAAATCTGTTTATCAACAAACAGCTGCAGCTCAGTAAGGTTGATTCATCAAAAGCGCAGGAGATCTTACCTGAGCTCATGGAATGTGGGATTGCAAATTTCCCTCATTCTATCAACATGCTGGCGATAACAACAGGTATCTGCAACTGCTCTTCTTGATATCTGGCTGAAATAGTCCGACCGACTGATGCACTACATTGCAAGGTCACTTTGAAACGCCGCTCTTCTGTGGAAAGCAGCTGGATGACCTGGTTGCTCTTTTCATGCCCCATTACTTCAGCTCATCTCCTGGCGACTGGTCGTTGGGTCTCATCGAAGATCTTGCTGAAGTTCGACTCGAAAGGGTGGTGGCAGCGGTCCAGCAAGCTGGGGCGCGTCACTTTGTAGTCAACTTTGTCAGTGTAATGTATCCCGGAGGGCGAAGCGAATCATGGCACATCGTCATCAAGTTGTTGGAAAGGTTGGCTATTCCTGCCGAGGATGTCCCTTCGATATTGCGTATCATTGCAGAGCACGTGAGAGCCTTTGGTGAGAGCGAAGAGGTGACTGTAATGAAGACCCAGATCATTCCGAAAGTGAAGGATATGTGCTGTACAAAGGAGCAATGGGAATCATATCTAACATCTCATCCTGAAGAAGCTCAACTACTTGGGCCTTGGGAAAGTCCGCCCTGTAACAATTGGCAGTACGCGGACAAACACAACTAAGAAATTTGTGTTTCACACTGTCTAAAGCGCCTCAAAGATTTCCTTTTGCAATGCTTAAGTCCGTTTCAGTAGAGTTTCATTGCAAATAGCACAGTGTATCTTTCCTGTTGTCCAGAGGTTCAGTACCGAGCAACGATATGTTGCCTGCCGTACAAGGAAAGAAAGGTTTCCATTTCTCCCCTTCAGTACTTGGATACCTTGGGGCAGGATAAGAAGAAATGATCAAAGGAATTGGGGGATTGCCCACAATGGAGCAGGTGTCCCAGATCGGCAACGGCAATTTTTTGTTGCGCGGATCTGATATTGAGCTGGAGAAGTTTTGTGTTGAGGTACCGAGTAAAGTAATTTATATGTTATATTTTACCGGTATACTAGACTGTTGTACTGTTGAATAGTTTATCGAATATCTGTTTGACGGCAATTACGATTGTTAGTCGAAGGCAAGGCTGAGTAACAGCGCAATTGCTCCATTGATTTTCTCTCTAATGAGGAATTTACAAAGACCAAGAAGTCGGGTCTAATTCCGAACGACGTTTCTGTTTGCCCCACCCGCATTTGACCCAGAAAATTTGACCCAAGAAAGTGCTACAAAGATGGGGTAAATTTATTTCAAGATCGCCGAGAGCGAGATCTACACGCCAAGGTCTGCTAGCTGCTTTTCCAGTAGACGATCACGCAAAGCGAGATGCCTCGCTAACATTTCCTCCATCTGTCTGGTGTGATCCAACAGCGCTTCCACCTTTGGGGCAAGTGAAATCATGGCCTCCTGGCATTTGGATTCCCGTGCCGCTGCCTCCTCTGCCAGCTGTAAGCGATGATCCCGCATGGCACGACGCTGATCATTTGCTGATTTCACTGCCGCTTTGAGTTCAGACGCGTTCTGCGCGGTCTCAGAGGTCAACACCACTTCTCTGGCTTTGATGTCGTTTATCCATTTTTGGGCTTGCAGCATCTGCCGATCTCGCTTTGACACCTGCTCTGCATGGCGCTCTTCCAGAAGCCGTACTTCATTCTTTCCAGCTCCCTTAGGTACCAAACGGGGGTTCCACTTCTTACCCGGCCAATCCTCTTTCCAAACACAGCTCTTAGGTTTTGAAAGAATCTTCCACCGCTCCCGCTTTTGCGCCGTGGTAGTACATTCGGTTGCCAGGTGCTTTGCATGCATTTCATTCAACACCTTCCCCCAATTCACGCCCACTTTGTTATGATCTTGAGGAAGGAATAGTTGGCGTGCCATTCCCACGCTTTCCCTCTGCACTTTCGAGTTGGGACAGTTTCTTCAATGTCGGTGCTGCCTTCCTTATCTTCATCCCTCACCTTCTCTTTTCCTTTATCTTTCTCCAGTTCTTGTTTTTTCTTTTTCGTTGGCTGTTGGGAACTGACCTTGCTTGCCTTCGACTTCCTCGCTGCATTGTTAGAAAAAGAAGGGAAGAAGGTGGGGAATGAATCATCAATGCCCAATAAACTCGCTCGCTTGGTTGTGGATTTTTCTTTTCTCTTCCGAAAAAAAAAAAAAAAAAAAAAAATGCAGCATGAGGAGGAGGACGAGCTTGTGGAGTGGCTGATTTTTGACTGTGTTCAATTAGTGAAATCGATCTGCTTGTTGTGGTATCGCTTGTCTCTTTCATTGGTCAACCAAGGTTGGCCTAAAACGAAACGATTGCGATGGAAGTTGAAATCTCGAACCCACCGTAATCCAGTTCCGATGATTCGAAAAAAACAACCGGTACGGCAATCGATTGACATTACAAAACAGTCTGGATTTGACTTCTACACCGAGACAGGCCTTTTTATAGAACAATTCGAATCGATCTTCAAAGCCATTCATTTCTGCAACGTCCTCGAACAGATCGAGCAGTTCGAACTTGCCCAACGTTGCTCGAACCCCGCACACGACTTATCATGGTGCTTAACTGGCTGCGAGAAGGCGGGAAGTATCGACGTCTGATTCGCGCATACGGATTGCCTAATCGAGCATTCGTTTCTCGCGAGATTCATCACATTTTGCCAATCTTGTGTGCATGCTTGAACGAGATTGCATGGCCAACCAGTCTTCTCCCTCATCCATTCGAAGGAGTTGTGGGTGCGATCGACTGTACCGCCCATTTCCGCAATCGAGTGCATCCCCGATAGGCGGATTATTACCGAGGAGATAAGCATGCCTTCTTTCTTTCAGCTCAAGTGGTATGCGGTATGGACGGTATCATATACGATGTTAAACTGCTTCTCGGACATAATAATGACCAGGGGGCATTTTGGCTGACCGGGATGCGAGACACAATCATGCAGGAAAATATTCTTCTCCTGGCTGATAGCGGGTATTCCTCATCCCACCTTGTTACACCTGACGATGAAAAGAGTAGAACATGGAATCACACACAGAAAGGGTTGCGCTCAGTTGTGGAGGTTGCCATCGGCATGGTCCAGCATTATGTACTTGCTGCAGAGCGGGTATCTCAGAATCCCGAGCTACATGCCCTTGCTGTTATGTGCTGCTATCAACTCACAAACATGAATCTGAAACTGTTTCCGCTGCGCGTGCATCACAAATAAACACTCGTGGGTCAAAATGTATTTACCCCGTCTTTGTAACACTTTTCCGGGTCAAATTTTCTGGGTCAAATCCTTTGCCCCGCCTTGGGCCTCTTTGTAAATTCCTCAATTTTTGGTTGAGGAACTGCGCCCTTACTCAATCCGGTAGTCGAATGGGTCGATAAGATAATGGTTGGGCAACATGATCGCAAGTGCTGTAGCAGTCTTGATAAAGACGGTAGGATCTTTGCAAGCATTGAATTAGTACCGCCGAGTCACCTTCAGACTGACGTATGGCCGGGCGTAATAATTTTTAAACGGTTAAGGCGGTGGACACAACTGCCGCGTTGCCGGTAAAAACAAGACAGGGAATTCTTACAGCACCACATAGAGGAAGCAGTTTTGTACGCACAGCGAGAAGGATTCGATCCCGCAGAGATACTATTCAAAGTAACTGTATGTACGTTTCTTGTTAGATCAAGGCTAATAATGTAGATTGGATTCCTATCACTATCCAGAAGGTACCGGAGGAAGAAGTTGCATGTATGCATAGAAACAGATGATGGACAATTTGGGAAAAACAGCGTAAAATCTACTTGGCCTGACGCCCTTCTCACCCGAGTGACAACGATTAGCCAGCTCTACAAACAACAAATCGTGTGAAATCAACTTAATGAGATGATTCTCGTCTATGATTACACATTAGGCCTCCACAGTGAAAGTAGTGACCTCGGGGTTCTGATGTAAACCTAAAATGGTAGCAAAGTACTTAGATTTCTTTGCAGAGGCGCCGCACGATTTTACATTACGCATGCGCGGTGCTGATGTACTTCTGAGAAAACGTTCCAGAGGTACGTGCTGCTTCATGTACGTGGTATATTGGGAGAAATACAGAAGATAAGACTGGTCGACAAAATTTTCTCGAATGGTTCACTGGCTGCTCCTTCTTTGGTTCCTCATCCTCTCCCGAGCGCCTTTAGTTCAAGTCTCGTTTGATTGGGAAGTCAACAGCGACACTAGGTAGGATAAAGAACTCCTTTGAAAGCAATCAGAAGAGCTCCGCCCCGCCCCCTAGGCAGTCAAACTCTTACGCATTTGATACGCGATTTTCGGTGTCGTACTCTTGGTGAGTGCGTTGAAATTGTTTGACCCCAGCTTAAAGATTCGTGGTCCTGCGGTGGTCAAACAAGCAAAATTCATTCGTGATAGAAAAGTGCCTACCAAATACAATACCTGAAAGCCTAAATTTGCTTCGCAGGAAAAGTTGGAAGAAAATAACCAAGGGTTAGGCCCGGAATAGTTTGCGATGACGCAACCTGTTTGATTGCGTCATATTGGATTTATATAAAGTTCGCGTGTAGAACAGAGGCTCTCCATTAGTGCTTTGTTTGTTCCGGACATCGGCCATGGCAAAGGAAATGATGATGATGATGTGGTTTGTGGTGGCGTTCTTCTTGTGCTGCTCATCGAGCCTTCAACAGACTCCTCCCACCCTCACAAAGCAATTCACAACCAACTGGACTCTTACGGCGGTCAATTGGATCGGACCTGGTAAGAATATTTTTAATCGATGAACCCCTTCTTTAAAACATAACAAACAAAAAAAAAAAAAAAGTAAAAAAAAAAAATGATCATATTTTAAAAAGGTGCTCCTGTATTTGCTGGTTATCTTGCTTTGGATGACTTTAACGGTGGAGGCAGTCTCTCCTTTGGCGGCGAAGAATTTCTTCCGCTCTACGTACATACCAACGCCATCTCCAACCCCAGCGTCAATCCCGGCCACATTACTGGATACTTCTTCGAGGGACCCATCTGCTGGACTCGATCCGTCTCCAAAGTAAAAAATATTTTTTATTCTCTTATTTTCCTACTTCGACACTCGAATCTTAAATGCTAAATCTTAGTCCTGGTTGCAACTGTTTCCTCTGAGCATTCCCCACAATGCCACCTATGCTGGAGACAAGACGGTGAACGGTGTTGCTTGTAGCGTATGGACCTGGACCCCCTATGAATCCTACTACATTGATGTATGTGTCTCCTTCCCCTCTATACATTGCCTCTTTTTTTTATTTAATTTGTTCATTTTGCCACATAGATGTGGGTGAACAAGAAGAATACCCCCTACGGTAACGCTATCGTTCAAATACTCATCAAGAACTCTCCCTACGTTGGCGATGTTTTGTGGGGATTCTCCAACACTGTACCCGGTCCCTTCAACCCATCCATCTACGATCCTCCAAAGCTCAACTGCGTAAACCCCACCTTTCCTCTAAAGAAAAGTCGTATGCTTCCCCTTCATCCCAACTTTGCCCCCCCCCGCCCCCCGAAAACATTTAATTAATTTTTCGTTTTTGCAACAGTTGTTGATCCTATGTCTATTCTGACCGATATGGTCCTGGGAGGTGCCAAAGTTAAGTAAACCTTGTTGCGTTTCTCCTGAACACAACAACCTTCTCTCTTGATGAGAAAGGTTGAGAATAAAGTGTTGAAACTGTTTTTTTTTTTTTTTTTTTTTTTCAAAACAGCAAACATATTAACTAAATAACACCAAAAGGTGCAACTGTCAACCGGCTTTCCTAATGCCATTTGAGTTTCAATAGGTAGCGGATGCAGTTTTGTGCCTCCTAATAGATGAGGCTATCAGAGGATAACACCGTTCATCCTCTCCATCAACACTGATGTCCGCCTGCCCGGACTTGCCATCTAACCACCTGAGACCCAAAAGTCACCCTAGAAGGGTGATCACCTTTTAGCTTGGTGGCTTAGGCGCTTCTCTCACGATTCTGATAGAGGCACATGGAGTGCACACCAACGTTGTCTTGGATGGTTTGGACTCCGCATCCAAATCCAATCCGGTTAATTAATGGATCAAGAAAACTCTTTGGAAGTTTGAAAAGCGTTTTGGCGCCACATTTGTGACAACTCCTGTTAAGAGTGATTAGGTGCTGAGTTTCACAAAAATCAATGAGTGAATATTGATCCAATGCCTGCTACAAAACCTATTTAGGTTTGAGGAGGGACTAGGACAACATGCACAACATGTTGTTAGATACAGTGTGTGGCAGTGCAGTGTGAACCGGAGAGTGTAGAGTACGCCGTGTAGGGACTGAGATACTGTAATGTGTGAACAACAACAAAGCTCTATTAGAGACTAATTCTTACATATTTATAGGGCATCGAATGCCCGAAGTGCATAGCGGTAAGAAGATTGGTTGGAGTGACTCCGCCAACACGCCCCCTCAAGCTGAACTACTGCTATGCATCTCGGAGGGGATGGATACCGGCGAGGGATCAAAGCTTTTCTAACTGCGGACGTGGCGATGCCTTCGTGAGCATGTCTGCGATCATCGCGGTCAATGGGCAGTGTTCAAGCTGTATGACCCCCTTCTTGATCTGCTTCCTAATAAAGTGGTGACGGATATCGAAGTGCTTGATGCGTGAATGATGTCATGTAGGTCCCTGTGCGAGGAGAATAGCACCGCGGTTGTCTGTGAAGATGGTGACACGAGACGAAATCCGTTCATTTAGTATCTTTATGATGACCATCTAGTGTAATGCTTACACTTCTTTAGGACTCGTAACTCCATGTAAATGTCTGCCTTCCCTTTCCCTATTATTTTGGATTACAATCCTCCTTTTTATCATGATGTCCGTGGAGCTGTAGTGGTATATAACTTTACTGATTGCACCTCATTTAACAGTATTATCCGTAGGACCTTCTTATTTTGTGCGGGCCTGTAATTATTTTCAACAGACATTCCTTAATAGCTCGGAGAATGCCACCTATGCCTTTGTTCTTCTGCAGTAAAAATGTTAGGGGGCAACATGATAGACTTCGGGTCAGCAAGAGGGCACATATCCACTTTCACAAGAGACAGTGCCTGATGGTAACAAATTAAGTAGGTCATTCATAAGGACGAAGCAATGAATCTTGCCGACACGAATAAACAAATCTTGCAGAGATATTAGCTACCGACGGCTCGAAGGTAGAAGATTTTTTCTTTGAAATAGCAACGCCAATCTTGCTTGAGGTGGAAACCTCGGCACAACCAAAAGGAAGAGATGGCTGAGGGCCCAAGCAAGAACCAATGTAAAACACCGTGGCTATCTTCTTCTCAATTGCGCTTTCAAGACGACTTTTGTGCGCTCTTTGCTTGGCGTGAAAGAATATGCACATAGCCGCGAAAGTTCTCTGCTTAAAGAACATTTTCGGCCACCCAGAACATCCCAAAATAATATCGCAATCTTAGAAGGACGTCGTATTTTTTTGTTAATGCGAGCATCTGACCCAAGAGAATCAAACGGCAATCAGGAGGAAACCGACTGCATTTAATTTCAGCCTACGGTACCTTGCCTAATGTACTACCATAAGTTAGGTGCATCGTCTACGGACTGCTGGAGCGATCAGATGGCGGGCTGATGCTGAATATGCATAGTTACTTGTTAGAAGCCATGGCTTTCTTTTGAGTTGTCCTCTTGACGATTGCCGGGGCCGTTAGAGCAGTTGTGGGAGCATTCTTGGAAGTCGTTGGTTATCCGTGCTGGTTTAAGGCCTGATTGGATGCTGTGCTGTTTTGATTGCTTGGGGGTGGCCTTTTACTTGGGCGATACAGGGCTGTTGAAAGATGGCGCTGGCTTAACAGTAATAGCAACACTGGATGGTACCCATTATTTTCTGGAAATTCACTGGGTGAGTAAGGACAGCGGTTATGACCGGTGGAAGTTTCAGCTCTGAATTCGATGGTTCTATTGTCCAGCGAAGAGATGAAATGTCTAACAGTCCTCTCTCCTTTTCCAAATCGCTTGGTATGTCAACTGAATCCTTCGGGAATCAAGGAATCAAGGTAGGTTTGTTTTTTTGACTTGTTCTGAATTTAAAACATTTTTTTTTTTTCCCTTTTCAAAAGGCATTCGAGGGCTAAGCAAAAGAGATCAGTAGCAAAACCGTCATGCGGCGCTCTCCAAAAGTGCCGACTAGCAAAAAAAAGTCAAGATATTGAGTCATGTCGAGACAACTTGGGGACCAGGACACCCTCACCTGGGATATATTTTCGAATAGCAAGGAAAGGAATCTGATCGTGGCCCAAGGGAAAATCGTGGTGTTCCGGAGGAGCAACGCAAAAAAGACAGCATTAATAATGGATGAAGAACTGAACAAGGGGCATGGTTTGTACGGTAATGCTAACCGCAATGTTATAAGGAAGAAAAAAAAGAAGGCGCGAAGTGGGATTGTTGGAAAATGTTTTTTTTAGAAATCGATAAATAGAAAAAGGAATTGTCTGATGTGGACATCGACACCACATTCTGACAGCTCGTATTGGGGTTGAATAGTCCTAATTGCTGGTGATTGGCTTGTGTGCACCAACGCCGCTGTGCACGTGGGATATGACACTGGTGCAACCGTCTTCGATTTACTGGCTGCCTATGACATCCAGCTTCTGTTCCTTCCAACCTACTCCCCAGAACTCAACCCCTGTGATCTGGTTTTCTTCCTGATTAAGGCTGAGCTTGGCAAGTTGAAGAAGAGTGGCCTGACCTTCTGGTTGGTCACAATCTGCTGTACGAGTCATGTTACCATGAGCCTTCTATTCGAAGTGTGTAACTGTATGAAATTTCTCATGGTGGGAATAAATGTATTTCTTCCGGGTTAGTGCCAGTAATAGTAGTCAAAAAACTCATCGCGCAGCTCCTTCCGAAAGCTGATATGGATGTTGTAACACTCACCGCCGCTGTCTCCTTTCTCCTCGAGGCTTTTGCATATCCATCATATTTCAGAGCACCCTCCACCGTCCTTCGTTCTCGTGGGTCCTTGAGGAGTAATTTTTTAATGAAGTCCTTGACCTCCGAAGAGATGCTGTTCTATGCAGGGGAATGGAATTCATAGTCTGCCTCGATGATCGCTTGAAAGGTTTCCCTAAGACCGTCTCGTCTAAATGGAGCGGTTTCAAGCCTACAAAGGCTTTTTCAGGATAGGGTGTCACACTCACACACGCCTCATGCGCGGATTGCTTACAGTATGTAGAAAATGCACCCAACATTCCACATGGAAGCAGGTGTAGGCCCAATCGACTCATCACGTAATATTTCTGGCGCTTTGGTACACAGACAGACACGGGTGATGAGAGAACGTTTACCTGTGACAGTACAAACGCAGGGGAAAAAAAAATACAAAAAACAGGCTCTGTTACCTATCAAATGAGGCATCCCACAGATGTGCCTTCTTGGGATACGGTCAGCAATCAGTGGGTCTATTCCTACATACACCAACACACTGTTGAGACTGCTTCGGTCACCGTCTTCTTCATCCTGCGCAAGTAGATACTGAAACCGAATAGCATCAACTTTTTGGGATGTCTGCACTTTGAAGGATGGTACCCACGCTGCACGATAAGTCGGTCACAAGAAGATAGCTGTTGATATGCTTCACGACAGATAACCTTTGCACCAGCCGCTTGACAACATCGTGCTCTCCATACGATTTCATGTTTTCCACTCGGTCGAGGAAGAACGGGAGGTCTGTAATCCTGCGAGAATATGTGCGCGTGTATATGCATGCGGGCACGAGCGTGGATTAGGTGGGTGTGGACATGGAGGGACAGGGCAGAGTTACCGATCATATAGAAGGCAGAGGGCTTTGGCGTCATCAGGGTCCCAACAGTAAGTCTCTGCAAGTCCTTACTAATAAGTGAGACTCGTCACAGAATATAACTTGAAAAGGTTGAGATTGCGTATGCGCCGCAGGGTAAACGTTGTAGTAGTATGTGATATCAGAAGGAGTGTACTTATTCAGTTGCTGAAATGAAGGTCGTTTCCAACTCACACCACCAGGATCTGAAATTTTTTCGAACCATTTCACGTCGAACTGAAAGATATTCCGGGGGCGGGCTCTTCCATTTGCGGAAACCCTGAAGCACTAGAATTACAACGCACGTGTGCCACCCAGCACAAACAGCCGCGAAGCGAAAATAACAAAGGAGGTTATCTGTGGCGTCTCTTTGCAAAACAGGCAGGTGCAGATGATGGGATTGAAAGCCAACAATGAAACAATTTTTTTATCCCCTCAAATTTTCATTGAACATTTGTAGCAAACCTTATGTCCTACACCTTCTTTCTGGATAGCCAGCAATGCTTTCTCATTAGTATTTTTGATGAGTCTTTATACTTGTTGTATGTTGATATGGTTACTTCATCTTTGTGATATGAATTAACATAAACCATCAGAACCGCCTGGTGTGATGATGGACCTAAAAGAGCAAAAATGAAATGGAGACCCCTCCCCCATTTATCAGAAGCAACAAAGAAATCAGGCAGCTAGATGTTAGAAGAAAGCGAACCGAAACCCAGCATTATTCTCTACACCTGTAGTTGTAAGAAAGGATTGGGGGGAAAAAAGAGGGAATTGGAATTCGCTTTCGCCAAGCTCACAAAGTCACGAACAGTTGGAGAATTAAAGAAAGGGATGAGCAAAAGCGGTCAGCCATTGAGGGCCACATCCTGCTGCTTGAACTCACGGGAGGCAAAGGATTTGAGCTTGTTGAAACAACAGACGGTGCCAGCAGAATCTTCCCTTCGGGGGCTGTGAGGACGATCTGATCGCCCGCAGAGAAGGTGGCGTTCGTTTCGGGGTCCGTGTATGCTTCATCAAGGGTGGAGCTAATGCTCATGCCCAGCGTTGTTATGTTCTGAGCCACGGCAATGAGCACCAAGCCACCGAAGAAACGACGTGTGTAGAGAACAACCGGGTCTGTGGAGTTGCTGATGGCCGGTATGCCCTCGATGGGTGGACCGATGGGCCAGAGATAGCGATCATACAAGACCGCCTTGGTAGAAACGAAAGAGCCGTTGACATAAACGCTCTCGAAGCCCCACGTGTTGAACCATCCATTGCCGGTGGTCGAATTCACGGAGAGGAGGTACATGGCGTAAGCCCAATCCTCTATCTCTTGGCGCAGATTTCCCCCAATCCCAAAAAGAAAGTTGACATCGCAGCCAGCATTTGCGATGTCGAAGAAGTAGGGAAGTCCATTTGCATTTAGATCTGCAAGCGTGCTGATGACCGCGTTGAATGGGTGCAGGGTTCGGAAGCTCGGGGTCACTGCAGCTATGCCGGGGAATCCGCCGTAGCAATTGAAGGAGGCAGCGCCAGAGGCTAGTTCAAAAGAGTAGGCATCCAGAGGCTTAGTATAACCGACCGCCAGGTTTGGCAGCAGGAGCTGCTTTTGATAAGGGTATGCGGCTGGCTCAAGGCTGTTGCCGTACCAATGGCGACCGGGCCATATTTGTTGATAGCGGGCAAGGCGACGTTGTTGATAGATAACGTAGTCCTCCTCTGCTAACGGCGCCGATGTGTTGTAGTCCCATATGCCGCCGTTCTCCACATTTACGCCGCGTGCCGTCATGGCACCGCTTGCGATGGTTTGCAGCAGATCCATCCAGATGCCATCGATGATACGTGGGTTGGACGAATTGAGGTTGGCCACAACTCCGGCGTACGCACTCACCAGCGGCAAATCCCATGGGTAGTGGTAGAACGGCGCACAGATGTAGCATAGCTTCTGGTTGGAGACGCCGGTGGGGTCAGGTGGATTGGACCAGTAAACTGGCGAGAGGACTGGAGTGCCGGCTGCATGGTTGGCCGCCTGTGAGCCGCCAAAGCCTCTGATCACGGAGAGCGTGCCATGCGTGCCATTGTACTGGACCACCTTCATGTACTCATCTTCAACCCGCACGAAAAAGATGAACGCTCCCAGCGTGCCGTTGCTGTAGGCGAGACCTGGCATCGAAGCCAGGATGGGCAGGTCGGTACCCTTGGTGATGCTGATTGAGGTGACCGAGGCGCTGATGGCCTGGGTGAGGTTGGCTGCCAAGGTCATTGCTATATTCTCGATATAGAATTCTTCCACGATCCCTGTGTCTGGTCCACAAAAAGGTACCGAGTCATGGTATTCAATGAGGAGGAGGTCTGGGTTGAGCGATCGCAGAATGGACACCGTGCTGGTGTTGAAGGTCTGGAGATAGATCATCCGGTAGGCGGCGAGGGTTTCCAGGTCATTCATGGACAGCTCGTTGAGGTGGATGACGTTGCCAGTGGCCAAAGGATAGACGCTCTTTGGAATGCTCTGGGTAGTGCTCCCCACAATAAGGACCATCAGCACCACCGTGATTGGGACCGTGTTCATTGTTTGGGGGTTTTTTTTTTTTAACCTTTTTTTCTTTTCTTTCCCCCTTCCTCTCTGGGCTCAAAGCTCCACAAGTGGACTCTCCGCACTAGATGACGGGATCAAGATGATTGACATCTTCGTTTCGGGATTATGAGTTGGAATGGCTCATCAATGGTTGCAACAAAATGCGCTGCCGATAAGCGAGTTTCCCATTGTTTTGGGTGCAATTTGTTTGCAACTCAAAGCTGACGATTCCTATTACACGGACGTTGTCAGCCTAGCAGAGGCCAATGGGAAAGGTCTGAACTGAGGAGTTCCAAAAGTAATTATTTTTCCAAGAAGTAATATTGTCTTGGGGGAAGATGACGATAGCGACAATGGAGAGCATGAGTTTATTTCTCACGTGTTCCACCGCGGAGGATGAGGCTGTTTCTCTGCTTGTTCGCTTGCCTCTGCTTTTGTTCCAATGTGAACTCACAGAGACACATGACTCGTTATTTCTACAACGAGGCAGTTGAAAAGCAGGCACTGTGCAATGACAGTGTGTACTCTCATTGTTGTTCAACAGCACAAAACTAACTGAGCTGTCTATCAGACACACCTGGCCTGTTTTACTTTGGAGCATCATCCACAGGATCTACAAAGTGGATCATTTGGCTGGCTGTAGGTTCACAACCCCCCAAAATGATCCGTATTAATCCAAAGTGAAATTCCCCAGGGTGGAAGCGAGTGCAGCAGTAACACCACATGCGCGCTGAGGTGGAAGCAGCAGAACAATCTGATGAGCAGTGCGGGAGCTTCTCCCTCCACAAATGGGGTAAATATCAAAAGGTGTTTCTCGGTTAGTCTGATCAAAACCTTCAGGGTGGCCTTTTTTCAAGCAATGAAACCATTAATCCGGACTTTTTGGGACTTCAATGTCGTTTTCGGATATTACTGCTCCAGTGACTATTGGTCGGGAACAATCTTTAACTCCAGCGTTGGGGGGTGGTCTTTCCTGGGCAGCAACCACGTGCCCGCCATGATATCCGATCTGACTAATCCGGCGATCATCCCGTATCCCAATCTGGCCAATGCTACCGAGCTGCTGTTTGGGGGAAGTTCAGCGGGAGGAGAGGGCGCTTTTCAAAACGCCAATCGCTTCAAATCTCTCACGCCCTGGATTCCTAAAATAAGAGTTGCCATCGATTCAGGTTAGTGGATTTTCCATAAAAGGTTGCTGATTCCTCATCATTAGGGTGGGTGACTAGTTTTCCTTTATACAACGCTTCGGTGATCGATGGCAAGTTGGGCAACGCCACCTTGTTTCCATGGGAACCTCTCTTCGACGCTGATTGTGCTGCCGCGAACT
>ERZ778023.3443-NODE-3443-length-15591-cov-7.513774_pt1 | contig 15591 bp, 20 predicted proteins | sample MGYA00375753_ERZ778023 | MGnify/ENA primary metagenome ERZ778023 (study PRJEB29350, sample SAMN05389822) | bioreactor metagenome | isolation source: Ammonium sulfate bioreactor | place: South Africa: University of Cape Town | collected 2014-04-04 ...
CCTAAACCCTAACCCTAAACCCTAACCCTAAACCCTAACCCTAAACCCTAACCCTCACCCTCACCCCTAACAAATTCTTGAAAAGTTAAATGAACGGATGCAATGATTAGAACGTTAGCGGCAGTGGATAACACCAAGGCAATATAATGCCACTTTTACAAACATATAGCTGTTTCATACACAATTTCCTCCAGTATGAAGTTGCGCATTCATCCTATACTCAAGGGGGCAGCTGTATCCAAATGCGAAACCAGGATCGCAAAAGCGCTTCTTGCATCTTTTAAAAGCTCTGTCGGAGAATCAAACTCAACTATCTTCCCCTCTGCAAGTACCTTAACCAACGGAAATCAGAAAGGGAAAAATTGAAAGCGAACAAGTACCATAATCCTATCTGAGTCAATGATAGAACTCAGGCGATGCGCAATAGTAAGCACAGTACAATTCGCAAACTCTTTACGCACTGTCTGTTGGATCAGAGCGTCAGTGTCCAGGTCCACCCCTAGATAGAAACACGAAGGTTTTAGGGGAAAAGCATAAGTTCATGAAAGAAAAACAGGAACACTGTACCAGCAGTTGCTTCATCCAGGACCATAATTTTGGATCTTCGAAGGAGGGCTCGTGCAATACAAAACAGCTGACGTTGGCCCAGACTGAAATTTTCTCCATTCTCTAACACAACGAAGTCCAACTGGCCGGGCAGGGCCTCCACAATGAGTCGTAGATGAACCTTATCGAGAATCTCCCATATCTCCTCATCCTTGCCAACCAAATCTCCGGCCGGGTCGAGATTGAACCGTACGGTGCCCTGGAAGAGGATGGGATGTTGCGGTATGATAGCTATCTTGGATCGGAGGTCATCCAAGCCGATCGTAGAGATATCAATGCCATCGATGATGATCTCTCCTGCAGAGAGCTCCACAAGACGAAATAAGGCGCAGAGTAAGCTAGACTTTCCCGCTCCCGTTCTTCCCACGATCCCTAAAATAGGGAAATAGGTAAATAAAAAAAGGAAAAACTATAAAAAAAGTATTTACCGATTTTTTCGTTCTTCCTAATATCACAATTGATTCCGTTGAGTACCGTGGGTAGTCCTTCTCTGTACCGCATTGTCACGTTCTTCATCGTGATGCACCCGTCCGTCGGCCATGCTTGAGGAGGACGATTTAATTCAACTATTGGCGGAGCCTCTAATCTATAATATTTTGATGATACGTTTTTGGATAAGCGGGCGAAGTGCTAATCTATATGATAAAGCATTACCTGTTGTTTACATAGTGTAAAATGCGCTCTGTTGAATTCATGCGATTTTCGATATCGGAAATATTCCTAACCACATCATTTATCAGATTGACTGTCCCGATAGCATACGCCAGGCCCAAACCCAACAACTCTGTGAAAGAAAGAAAAAGGTCTGTGTAAGTCTCTAGACTCGCTCTCTTTATGTTAGGTTCTCACCTGGCGATATATGACCTCTCTGTAAAACGCCTAGCAATGCCGCCGCGGTCAAGGCGAGAATGCCTATCATCTCTAGGCGTACCGCTAACCTTTGAGTGTGTAAGGTTAACGCGACCTCTAACAATATATATAGAGAGAGATTACATACCATCTATTTGCAGTCATGCTAAACCAGAACGCTGCGATGTTCTCATTCTGAAGTGATTCGAGAAGTGTTATGAATCTCGCTTGCGCTCTGTAGGCTCTGATGAAAATCAACCCTGCCGATGTTTCCGAGTAGAGGGCAAACATGGGCGACTATTGTGCATGTGAGAAAGGAAGCGCAAAGAAGGTGTGGCGGTTTATAGATGATAAGGTACCTTGGTGATGCTGTCCAGCCGCTTTAACTCTCGCGCAGTGCTCCGATAGAACTGTTGCACCCCACAATAGAATAACAACAGAGGCGGTAGGGCCAGAAGGAACCACAGCGTTGATAAGAGAATGATGATTATCGTCCCTATTAGCATGAACACTGTGTCAATGAATCCGCCAAAAGCCACTGCCAGCTGAGTATCTTTTTTAAAATAAACTTTAGTCAAGTGAGCAGCCTCGTACAATATTTACCTAACACATCGGTATCGCCACTCAGTCGGGACACAATGCGTCCAATAGGTGTTCGATCAAAGAACTCCATCGGTGAGCGGAGGATGTTGCGAATGAGCTTCAAGTGCAAATTTCGCGCAGAGAACCAACCCGCTATCACTGACTGCAGCTCTCTGAATAATATCAACAGCGCACTGCAACAGGCCAGCATGGCATAGATCGATATATTCCATGCCGCGTCCTGCTCGGCGTGGCCATCGGCTTTGGATAACTCGGACCAATAAGCCAGCCACCAATCCTGAATGGAAAAGGAAAAACGTGTCATGTAGTTTTTCAAAAGTAACTCAAATTAGTACCTGAGTGATTCGGAAGATGTACGACAGCAAAAAGCACACGATGAAGATAACCCACAATAAATAGCCGCCTTCCCGGAAATAAGTTAAATACACACCAAGCTTCACCGCCCCTTGTTCCCTATCTTCATCCATCACCAGCTTCCCCTTCTCCTCGCGTTTAATCAAGTTGTCTGTCTCAGCGGTAGAGGATTCCGTCTCCTCTGATTCGCGCTTGCTATCAAGTTGTTCTTGTTCCCCCTCCTCACTACTATCACCATTCTTCGCCTCTATTTCTGTACATGTATCGTTGTCGATACCCTTCTGGTTGCTCCCTCCCTCCTCCCCGTTTGTGTTGTCTTCGGCTTGTGATCGATCATGAAACCCGTGCTTGGTCAATAACCCGGCAAAATCCATTCCCGAATTTATCAGATCCTTTTATATAGATAGTTTGGATAAGAAAAACATTGATGACTGGTGGGGTTACTTACCGCATAGGAACCACGTTCAACTATTTCCCCGCGTCGCATGATGATCACTTGATTGGCATAGGGCAGATACTGTAGGTGGTGAGTCACCAACATCCGCGTCTTATTCTTCAGCGCCTGCATGATACAGGTTTCGAAGATATGCTTCCCAACATGCAAATCCACCGCCGATAACGGGTCATCCAACAGATAGATATCTACAAAAATGTTAGCTCTCCATATTGTGTTGATATATATCGAACAGGGTACTAACCTGCATCGCTGTACACTGCCCGCGCAAGGCTGATACGTTGTTTTTGTCCGCCAGACAAATTTATTCCGCGTTCCCCAATCTCCGTCTCATCACCGGCTGGTAGGATCGCGAGATCGTCATTCAGCGCGCACACATCTAGTACCTAGAAGAGAAACCAATGTTAGAAGCCGTTTTGGTTATGAGGCGGTAACCAAGAATGCTAACGTACCATTTTGTATCGATCTCCATCATAGGGGAGACCAAAGAGGATATTATCGCGCACAGAGCCACGAAGCACCCAAGCCTCTTCCCCAACGAAGGCCATCCGCCCACCGATCTTCACACTCCCCAGGTCCTCCTCTCCCTTTTCACTGCTCTTCTCCTCCTCCAAGAACTGCATCGGTGTCCTTTTGTACATCTCCCCTAAACAAGCTAACAGCAGCGACGACTTGCCGCTACCAACCTCCCCGCAGAGAATCGCAAGGTCGCCTCTCTTAACTGACAGGGAGATATCCTTCAGAGTGGCCTCGCCATACCTGTCCTGACCCTCCTCCGCCAAGAGAATCAGTTCCTCTGCCCCGCTAGTAGTTTCAGGCTTGGTTTCTTCTCCCTTTGACCACCCAAAATCGCAATGATTGATTACTACCGCACTGTCTGATTCGTGATCACTTTTCGAGTGCTCGGTCTAAGAGGGCGGAAAACGGTTAGTCAATAGAATATAACATAAGGGAGAGGGGAAATTTACGGGTTCTTGTAATTGCTGGACTTCATTTTCCAAGAGGAGCTGTTGCATCCTTACAATAGCAATCCGTCCTTCCACCAGCGCGACAGTTACGGTGCCGATCACGGAAAAGGGAAAGCGAGTCAAGTTATACAGCGCAAGCACAGAAAATGCCTATGGGAGGGAAAGGGTATAAGTAAGGCATAACAACAAAGAGATGAGGGAAGGAAAAACCTTTGCGGCGTCCAATTGGCTGTCAGGCAGGAAACCGTAAGTAACAAAGGTGGTGACTGTAAGCAGAATCGGCAATGCGTTATTCAAGCTATTATTTACACCTAAATACGTGTTAAAGGATTTTTAAGGGTATTTAGCGAACCTCGCAAGAGTTGGTACTGAAGCATCACGCGCATTTCTCTCGATCGGATCCCGGCGACTGTGGACCCGAAACATGCTTCCAAGGCAAAGAGTTTAACCGCCCTGATGGCTTGAAGGATTTCATTCAAGAACTTCACCTAATACAAACGATTAGAAAAACAACAGACATAACAAATAGTTTTTAACACCTACCCGTTCATCAGTAATACCAATGAGTTTCTTCCGAAGGGAGTCAGTTTTTCTCGACATCCACAATCCTATGGGCATGAGCGCGAAGAGGACAACAAAGCCCGCCAGCGCCGCCAAACCCACCACCCGATACAACAGTATGAAACACACTGACAGGAATACCATATATAAGTGAAGAGGCAAGGAGGGAAAGCACTCACCTGTCAATAAATAAGGAGTTGCCCAGAGGAAATGAATATAGTAGATGACTTCCTGCATCCTTTGTGTGTCATTAGCTACCATGTTGAGTATTTCACCAGTGCTCCTTTGTTGTTTGGCGTCGATAGATAGCTTTAACAATTTTCTGTACAACAGTCCTCCCACTCCATATCTGGCCTAAAGGTTGCGGTTCGTTTTGCCGAAGCAAGGATCAAGTAACATCAATTTAACTTACATGTACTGAAGTGCCTACAGTCCAATGCCAATATTGATGAAGCGACAACGTCACGCCTGTCTGTCCAATAAATAAAAGCAGCACCAGAAAGAGCCCTACAAATGAAACGCGAGAGAGGAAGGGGTTAAGCAGTCGCACAAAAAAATGTTATACCCCAATAGAGTGGCTTATCGCTTGAAACAAAGCTGACTATGCTTTGCAAGAGGACTGGCGCTACGAAGGAAAAGTTGACTTTCATCCAGCGGGGAATGGCCGCCACGAATAACTCCTTCCAGAAGGTCTTCCACATCGCTCGCCCGAGAGAAGGAGCCGTCGATGACCAAAACCTGCAAACAAATCGTTAGGTTATAAATACATTTTTGTTGTTGTAAACCCAAAGAACATGCGTACTTGTCAGTATTGTAAAATCCATGTGAATCTAATTCGCTTCTCCAAGCTATCTCTAATCGATCAGCCGATGATTTGGCGGTGTGCTTTTCCTAAATGAGAATACAACTTAGGCCGTGGGAGGAGGAGGGAATTGCCGTCGGCTACGCTTACCTGCACAACGTAGAGATCTTGTTGTGTTAAAATCTTAAGATTTCCGAGAAGCATGAGCGGATTCAACCACCAAAACACAAGGCGGCTTATCCAGGACGCAGATACCTCTGGAGACATCTGTCTCATTCCTTCATCATTCTTGTATTTTTGTGAATCACTCGAATGGGTTACAAAATTCACGCAGTACCTGCGGGAGTGGCGTCCATCCTGTAAGAAAGCGCGAGAATAAGAGGAAGCTCTTCTCGCTGAGCCACCACAGGAGGCCCAACAACTGCTCGAACATGGCCAAGAAGAGACACTCTGTGTGGTTGTTTTGGCCCGCTCCCTCCGCTTGTTGTTAGCGGATTCTGCGAACTTGCTTACTGCATCTCCGTAAAAAGGGAAGTGCGGGTATACTTTACAATCCTCGCTGACAAACTACTACTACAGTACGACAATGTCATCATCTCTCTAACACAGTTACATTCATTCATTTAACATCAAAATTTTACATCTTGTTCCAGGGCTGATGAGCGCGGGGTGAGTCGGTCATCGGAAACGGCGGAGGCTGTTCCTCGAGTTGGAATTCTTCCACATTGTCTTCGTCCTCCTTCGCCGTTTTGGGATTTGGTATGGGAATCAGGTCGCCTCCTTTGACAATCGACTCGAACAGCATCACAAAGAATGCCATCACCAATGCCAACACATAGATTGTCACAGCAAGGTCTTGATGTTCTATTACAAGTTATGAGTTGTGATAAGGTGGGCACAGTGAGAAGCTTACGTGGTTCAATATACAGTTGCACTCCCGTCAGCAGAGTCACCAATCCCAATGCGTATATTACAGTACCTAGCTTACCATGCCAATGCATAAAATGCTTTAAACAGGGTGAGTCTAGCGAATAAATATTACATCAGTCACCGTACCATTCTAAAAGTAAACTGAGTAAATACTTTGATGAAGCCAATAAACGCTTGCATGAAAGAGAGCACGATGACCGCTAAACCCAAACGCTCATGCGCTCTATGAAAGGGGACTTATTTTTAATCGAATACACCAATCGCTTTCAAGAAGTGCAAATTACCCCATAAAATGTACGTCTTGCACGTCCTCTTTAGCTTGAATAACAACTACCAAGCCCGCAATGGCAAATCCCAGCCAGGTAAGCCCAAGCAGCCCATGAAGTACTCGATTGATATCCCGAGGGAACCAGGGTAAGCATGTATATACCAACACGGCTAGCGAGTTGTTTTAATATTTTAGGAGTTTGAGAGGGGAATAGAATCATAGTTACTTTGAGACAGTACGATACAGAAACCACCGGCGAACATAAATGGATGCCAACGGAACAACGAGTCATCATACCCCGCAGTATAGTAAGCATCAACCTGCGTTGTGCCGTAGATAATCAAACCGGCAACGCCGCATTCCAGAAGCAGACACCAAAGTGCGAACCATGTCACCACAGCTATCTTTCGCACTTTGCTATCCCTCCAGTTATCGATGAAAGATATCATGGTCTCACCCTTGAGCTCTGATCGATTTCTCTTTGTGGTGGTGCGGTGTGATAATACTTCTGTCTGGGCGAGAAGATTCCCGACTTCAAATTCATCCTTGCATCAAACTCCGGCGCAACAGCCGTAATGTTGATTGGAAGTGAAGCGACTCTCCAGTGAAACACGATGGTGTCTGTGTCTAATGTTGACCTATTTTGTCCCATCCAATAAAAATGCTTCGTTAGATTGTCATTCGGGGCGGTTAAAAAGTGTTCTCAAGCCACGAAAAGTCGGCTACCCAAGAAAACTACGCTCGTTTTCAGGACCTGTATTTTAAAGTTAGATACCCGCGGTCGTTTCGTATTCAAAGCAAAACAATCACACCAAAATCGAGACTGCGGCGTGTTTAGGAAGGCAATCAAAACCCGTTTGGTCAAGCCACCTCGCGCTTCCTCCATGTTTCTTTGTGTTTGTAATTTTGAGAATTCGAGAAAAAAAAAATTCTTTACCACAAGAACTGCCAGTACATTCCATAGTTCTCATTGACTACAGCGAACAGAGGCTTAAACCTCAGGGAAGCTCCTCCCAGCATGCAATTGGGCAATGAACGGAAGGTGAGCGAACTCGGGTCCGCCTGGAAGCACCCACCAACTTGGGAGGGTGCCACAGTAAAAGCCGCCGTGGAATTGGTCAATCCCACCAGGACAAGCGGACCATACATGATCGCGTTGACGGTTGAGTCGTCGCCAATCGGTGCCGCATGAATACTTATGGGCAGTTGAAGACCAACCGAGTCGCCTTTCTGCCATTTTCCGGGAAGGCGATACCAGCGAGGTGCCTGCGAATCCTCGAACGCATGAACAACTCCGTTCACGGTGACCGTCATGTTTCCTATGGCCCAATACGGCACGTGAAGGAGAAAATCGAAGACGCTGACATCATCACCTCCTCTTTCGACGGCCTTCCGCGGAACGATGTCCGCGACGGCGAAGCTCACCGCGGCCTTGTTGGGCAGTTCCGAGGTCTGTTGAATGACCACGGTTGCATCGGACCGTTCCCAGGATACCGTAGACGATACATAGAGGTTAACCAAGAACTCGTTAGGCGAAGCAAAGTATATCCCTTCGGTGATCTTCGCCCATTGAAGCACACCACTCGCATAGCAACACCTTGTTCAAGGATGAGTAACTTGAGAGAAGCCAAAGCAAGAACTTTACCAGAAGCTATCAAAGGGTGTCCCCCAGCCGAGGGAACCGTTGTATCCCTTGTTGTAACCCATACCCAAGGGAGTATAATAGAGCATCACTCCAGGTCGCTCAGGCCATTGGTTACCCCAGATGCCGTTGTAGTATGCGCGCTCAAAGTGGTCCGCATATTTGACATCCCCGCTCCATCGAAGGAGGTACATCAATAAGTTGAGGAGGTTGTATTGCGTGCAGAACTCTTGGTTGGTGAAGGTCAGGGTGGGAAGGAGCGCGGTGGGTTCTCCCCAGTGTTCCGTGGTGGCCATAGCAGAGCCGTTGCCTCCATTGCTTCCGCCTGTCGCATAAGTCCGAGTTGAGTAGAGAATCTCCCAGAAATTCTCGGCCACCTAAGGTTCATTTGGGGGGAGTAAGCGAGAGAAAAGCTGAAGGAGAAACAAAACCTTCTTGAAAATGTCGTCTTGCACAACTTCATATCTCGCGGCACCACCAAGGATGATCGGCATGTGTTGATTAGCGTGAATCCCAGTGAGAGGGTCCTTGTTGATTGCCAAGGGACCCAACAACTCGCCCATATCGAAATACCGCGCCATCTCCAGGTGATCGGGATTTCCTGTCTCCCTATAATAATTGAGATACTATGCGTTGGGGGGGAACGGTTAATAGCACTTACCTGTAGAGGTTATACATAAACTCATTCATGCCGCCATATTCGACGGTGAGAATTTCTTGCCATCTGTAGTAGGTATAGGTGCGAATGACATTGCGTATGCGATTGAGGAAGTAATCCACCATCTTGAATATCATAGGCATCGCCTTGGCATATCCCAGTTTGCGATGAGTATCAAATAGTCCCACCATAATCTTGTGAATCATATAATAGGGCGACCACACCTTGTCAAACCTGAGAAGAAATGGTATTCATTATTGATGAATGTTGGGGCACGTGGGCAGAGAACATACTGGAGACTCTCAAGATAATCGAAGATTACGCTCGGGAAGGCAGCGAGGTATCCTGTGCCGATAGCGTTCTGTACCTCCTCTAGGACGTCTACCATATAAAGCGCCCGTTGTTTTTGCTCCTCGTCTCCCGTGGATAAGTACGCCATCACACAGGCGTCCAGGTACATTGCTGCAAAATGGCCCCGTACCAAACTTGTTGGCGATTCCTTTACCATGGATTAGGTTGACAACATTGTTATTTGATTTTGCTACGATACCCATCCGCCGTAGGGCTTGGTGTCGTTCGTGGGTAAACGCGCGTTGACGCGAAAATTATAGAGCAATCGATCAGGATCGAGCATGTGCATATACTCGAGGTTGAGATTCTGTCCCGACAAGGCAAAATTGTGAAGTCCTTCCAAGCGAACGTTTTCTAATCCGATAGATGCAAATCTTGGCGTGAATCCTTTCTTGCGAAGGCCCTCACTTGCAGCATGGGTATTAACATGTACGTGATGATGTGCATGACCCTGCTCGTTCGATACGTCAAGGTTTATTGCCTGCCCCCCTCCCAGCAAACAACAACAAACCAGCAGGACCACGCATCCTGCTGCCGCTTTCTCCATGACGCCAGCAACGACAAATAATTGATCAATTTCCCTAAATATGTACAACGAGCGAGCCCCAAAACAAAAAAGGAAGAAGCTTCAATTCCTGATGTAAGCTGGGTCAAGACCACCGTAGAGCAACGTCCAATCTCTGGCCTTCCTAAAGTATCGCGCAGGATCCACCATCACCATATCTATTATCTCCCGTTCTCCACACTGTGGATCTTTTGGGGGGGGGGGTGATTGAGAACTTGCAACAAGAAACGCGAAGGCGTACGTGGTTGTGACAACAAGTCATACACTGTGGCAACAACTTTGGAGTGGGAAGATTGTTGAGGGTCAAATGCTTAAGAGAGAGGGTCATATGACATACCGTCGATTAACTTCACAGACGGACCCCAATTTTCAGACTAAGGATTTGTTAACAACGGGCAGACAAGTTCCATTCCAACTCACCAACAACGGTAAGGCACAACATGTCACTCGACCGTCGCCAAATACATTTGGGTGGTATATCTTGGTTAAAAATGATACTTTCTAAAAGCAAAAGAGTGAATCCTCGCAAACGAAGGCGGAGGGAATTACCGGAGGCTCGAACGGATATTTAGGTGGGACTTTGATACTAATATCAAAAGCACCTCCTTCATAAGGAGTTCCAATCTTAAGAATCACAACAACATAAGATATATAGCCCTATAGTTAGGGAGGGGAAAGCAAACCGGTCCTCTGAGGGTAGCAGTGCAGGTGTAGGGATCCTCCTCACTGGGTACACACCTAACACAGAAAGAGAGGCCCTGGGTTTCAAGTTTTGTCAAGTCTAATTTCAAACGTTTTTCGCGCAGCAAAGGCTTGTCCTTCCCGCTCTGCATAATGTCGAACTAATTGCTGACTCGAATCCGTACGTTAAAAAGTTTTGTTCAATCGCCAGAGTTTTTCTTGCATTCAAAGAACGCACACCGAAAAAAAAAATCAAAGAATGAACGCGAACAAAGTTTGTCGAAGTTGAAGTGAGCTATTCTTATTTGAAGGCTGAGCAGGATGTACATCCAGGCGAGGACAGTCACAGGTATTTCGATTTGTTAAGAGGCGAGGTTGTGTGGTCGTGTTATTGAATATTACTGTAGGCAACACCATTTCTGTGTTGGTATCGCAGGAGGATACAATTGAACGCTTGAAAGAAAAGATCGAGGCAGAAAACCAGTTGCCCAAACATCAACAACGACTCCTCTGCGCAGGTCGGTTGGGAAGATAGCCGCCTCTTTCTCGTACTCACGTTCCCTCCCCTCCCCGCCCCACGCAGGAAGACGATTAAATGACGAACAGACGCTACGCGAGTGCGGCATAGGAGAAGGAGATACACTGCATCTTCTGCTCGCAATGGAAGGAGGAGGCAGACAAAAGAAATCCAAGATTAAACGGAAAAAGAGAAATGGTCTCCTACCAGCAGCCGCAAGGAAAAAACGGGGGAAGAAAAAGAAGACTCATCACCTGGCAGTTCTGAACCACTACGAGTAAGCGCAGCCACCAACAAAAAAAAGAGTCACCTACCTCCCTGACCTTTTGGTATTTTATTTTAGAGTTAACGACGAGACTGGCGCCATCAGAAAACTGCGGCTTGACTGCCCTTCCGCTGATTGTAGCGGCGAAGGTGTACACTTGGCGGTCCATTCCGATCGCATGACTTGTGGCAAGTGCGGATTAACGTACCACTTCGACTTCAACGTTAACGCGGACGCGATGTGAATAACATCCCTCTCCCCCCCCCCACTGTTTACTTTTCTACTCTATACTAAAAAGCCAGATTATGTAACAATCCGATTTTATTTGTTGCTTATTCTTCTTGTGTCAGTCCGTAGGCATTGGCATTGAGGGACGTGTTACGATCCTCAATCTTCCACATTGAATCTGCTGTACAGTGCATCATCATAAGCAGGAGGTCCCTTCCATGCTAGTAAACAACCCAGATTTTAACTTTGGATTCGTGTATTGAGAAGTACTTACCAGCATCAGGCAGCACAATGCGATATCCTTTATCCAAAGAAGCCCCGCCGAGCTTGTTTCAACGACAAGGTGATTGATTAAGCAAACCAAAAATAAAAATGGGGTAGGGCAACACTTACTAATTGAAAGGATTCCTTCAGAAAATCTTTGGGAGCATAATTCTTTGCGATCACGGAAGCAGGCAATAACTCCATCACTTGATAGCATCGCACAACCTATTTAAAATATGTTTAGTGTTGGGGTGTGGAGGGAATGCGGCGCGTCGAACCAACTCTGAACAAAAGATGGAATCCGTCTGCTCTGGCTTGCTTTTGTTTAGCTTTGGAATGGACCTTGCCTTAACAGTAAGATGTTTAGAACAAAGGACAGTCTTATTAGAAGGTACCAAGTTGCGAATGTCTCGATCAAAAGTGTTCTCACAAACCTCCAAGAAGAGTTCCTCCAGCCCAGGATAATCCTTTTGTATATATTTTGAGAGATGAGATATTCAAGGGGGAATGGGACACAGAGAAAGTAACAAATTGCTATATACACACCTCAAATGTCTTGGTGGGGCGAGCATCATTGATGAACAATCTCTTGACCATGACGTAGATTTGTGTGGTCCGATAATGATCCGAATACCCATTCATCCAACACAGAAGCGGAATCAACTGCACCCCACCGCCTTTCCTCTTATCGACTGTCACCATATCACTCTCAAAAATATATACATCGTCATCCCAACCAGAAGAAGAATCACCCTCGCCTCCCTGTACCTCCGTTTGTTCTTCTGTTGTTCTCAGATTTTCCCCAACCCTTTTCTTTTTCTTGCCCCGTTTCTTTTTGTTCTTCTTTCTTTTGTGCGAACCCTTTTCTGCATCATTCACTTTATCCCTATCATATTTTCTATCAACGGGTCCCTCTGACTGAACACTTTCTACATGCACCCTGCCTACTTTATCCTCTTCGCCGGCGGGTAGAGTTTTGTGTCGCAATTGATAATAGCGCAACCAACTCAACCAGGTACCCATCTCATAAGCAATTCGTACTTGGCGCGGAAGAGGACCTCTCACAATCAAGCCACAATGAGACCTAGGGATTAAAAGTTCCTCAGTCCTGTTAGTATCCCCCCCCCCCCCCCACGGCGCCAATTTGTACCAAAAAGAGCGGGAAGCCATCTGAATCACTCTGCTCGAACTTTCACAACCATGAAGAAATAACACATCGCCGGTTTGCAGATCCCGAAGCGCATCCTCGAGCGGCATGATAGCATACTGTCGCGTGGAGAACGACAGCTTATCTACCACTTGCATCGGCTCTGCGACATTAGATTGATGTTCTATTTTTAAAACAAAACGGCGGTGCCCTCGCTGTTCGCTGAAACCTAAACTTAGAAAAGAAAACTGAGTAAGTACGAGAAGCGGCTTGCACGACCGGGTCGAAGGCAGTCGAAGGCACGAGCTCACAGATAAATGTGGGGAATGTATGCCTTGGCTTGCTGATAACTACATTTACTGTTCTTCCTCCTCACAAATCACGCCTGTAAAAAAGAGGACCACAGCTGCCCTGGAAGGAACGAAAGCTTGTTAGCTTGCACAATAATTCATCACAGAACAGCAGGCTGTTCTTGCTGAAGGGAATGGGTGTTTGAGGTTGTGACTTTCAAACAAGGAACGGGGCCGTTTTCGAGCGAAGGAGTTTTGAGAAAAGGAAAGAGAGATGTGCAGATTTTAGTTCCGCGCGACTTTTCGATCTTTTTGAAGAACGCACCACCAGAACAACAAGGTTCCCACTGCTCCTTTTGGCTTGAAAATGATTTTGCCCAGGAGAGCAGTGGGGTTGGAGGAGAGTTATGCGGACGACCACAACAGTGATGCCGGAGAGGCTATCCACCTTCATCACCCCGGCAAAGAAAAAGAGACTCCGCCACCACAAAGGAAGAACGAGGACGGATCGACCCTTCCTTTCGATCAGGACACCTGGGAGAAAAGGAACAAGGACGAACAGCGGAGAGCGTGGATATGGAAGTGGTCTAGTTTGGCCGTGCTGGTGGTGCAGAACTGTTCCTTGTTGCTTCTCATGCGCTACTCTCGCGTCAACGGACCCGCCTACATCTCTTCTACAGCGGTGGTCTGTGCCGAGGTCATGAAGGTTCTCGTAGCACTCATTTTTGTGTACAAAGAGTGTGAATGGCAATTCGCTCAATTCAAGGAGCTTCTAAGTATGTATCTATGGTCTTGGAGTGTTCTGGCGGTCGGCGTTCCGGTACGTGTTTTCTTTCACTTTGATATCAAATGACTTGACTTTGAACCACACTTAAGGCAATGGTTTACACCATTCAAAACAATTTGCTTTACGTGGCAGTAACACATCTGGATGCAGCGACCACCCAAGTCACCTACCAGCTGAAAATTTTGACAACGGCATTATTTGCGGTGACAATGCTGCATGTGCGATTAACAGTCATGCAATGGGTCTCGCTGGTTCTGTTACTGATTGGGGTGACTCTCGTCCAACTGCCGCCTGAATTGCTGTCGAGTAAGTGCACTGCAGCTTCCTGAATACCCCATTTCACTCGACTTGACAAAATATTTTCTGCCATCCTAGCTGGGCCAGACTTGTACACAATTTTTTCGGAGGGGAAGAGGAGGGATTCTATTGTTGGTTTGCTTGCTGTCGGGGCGGCCTGCTTGTTGTCAGGATTCGCTGGCGTGTATTTCGAAAAAATCCTGAAGAAGGCACAAGCATCCATTTGGGTTAGAAATGTACAGCTGGGAGTGTTCGGGGTTGGATTGGCCTTTTCCTACACTTTGTTTCAAGACGGCGAAGGTGCGTACAAAGCTTACCCTATGCACCACCGATACATGATTACCAGAAGCTAATTCAGTAGTCTAGCAATTCAGCAGCATGGCTTTTTTTATAACTATACGCCATTGACATGGCTGGTTATAATGAACGTAGCGTTCGGCGGGCTGCTGGTTGCTATTGTGGTGGTATATGCAGACAATATCCACAAGGTACTAGGCACATCACAACAATTTCACTCTTAAGCTTAATATTCCGCGGTCAGGGCTTCGCTACCTCAGTATCGGTAGTGCTCTCAACTGTGTTCTCGATTGTTTATATGGACTTTGTGCTCTCGGCGCAGTTCACAGTTGGCGCTATGCTGGTGTTTGTGGCAACTTTCTTGTATTCTCAAAATTACTGCTAGATTAGCAGGATGTATTTAACATCGTAGATTTTCAATAAATACAATAAATAAATAGATAGTTCATTTCCAAGTTGGGGTATTTTACTTTTCCTTTTTGCTGTTCTTGAGCTTTTTCTTTTTCGGTTCGGGAATGTGTCCGTTTGCGAGTAAGTCCGCAATAGTATCTATTGAGAGGATGGATACCGAGATGAGTAAAGGGTGAACGAGATACTCAGATTCTGTCTTCTTACCGAGAACACTTTGTTTTGCATCAATGTAGGTGAATCCCATGTTACGCAACTTGCTGTTATCCACTTGGATAGCCTTACCGACATGCGATCGCAAGTACTGGCCAGTTCCTTTCTCTTCAAAGAAGGATGCAAGCTTCACAATCACGTTGCCTTTGTAAGGAAGTTGAGTTTCTAAGAACACTGAAGCAGGAGGGGGGGTGGAGGAAGCGATGATGAGAGTACCTGCTGAACCAACGAGATTTGTACAGGGGATAGGATAGTCGGGATAATTTTCCTTCAACAGCTTGGCTACCTCAGTCATTGTGATAGCTGTATTTGTGCAAAGGTGTCTTCCTTTCGCATCCTCGGTCTCCATCAACAGGATGTGTGCCCGCGCTACATCCCTCACATCCACGAAGCACCAATGCAAGTCGAGAAGCCCCGGCATCTCCCCTGACATCATCCTCTGAATGGCCGTAGAACTCTCTCCCAGTCCTTTAGCCATATGCGGGCCAATTACCAGGAAAGGCTGAATTGTGGAGAGAACGTGTGAGTGACAGACACACACACACACACACACACACACACACACAGAGAGAGAGAGAGAGAGAGA
>ERZ778023.3452-NODE-3452-length-15557-cov-5.531867_pt1 | contig 15557 bp, 9 predicted proteins | sample MGYA00375753_ERZ778023 | MGnify/ENA primary metagenome ERZ778023 (study PRJEB29350, sample SAMN05389822) | bioreactor metagenome | isolation source: Ammonium sulfate bioreactor | place: South Africa: University of Cape Town | collected 2014-04-04 ...
CCGCACCAGCGCCTCGGCCATGACTTGGCCGCCGACATAGCTGTGGGCGAACGCGGCCGGCGGATGGAGGCCGGCGGTATCCTGGCGCTTCTTGATATCGACGGTGTTGTCCGCAAACGAGATCGCCTCGACTTTGCCGAGTTTGGCGCCGCCGAGATTGCAGAGTTCCTCGCCGCCGCGAATCTCAGTCTCCTGCGGCGGAAAAAGGTAACGATGGATCGGCGCCCTGGCGGTGCCGCCGGCCGCGCCCGCAAAGACGAGACCGGAGAGTCCGGCGCGCTCATCGAGCAAATCCTCGGCCGAGAACGCGGCCAGCCGGAAATACTCCCACCACACCGCCTTTTCTTCCCGTCGGTGCCAATCAACAATATTTGCCAAGATCCAACGGGCCTGCTGCTCCGCATTCCGTTCAGCAGGATCGACCGGAACATCAGCCATCAGCCTTTCGATCAGCGCGCTGATCTTGATCAGCCAGCCGGTGATCTTCTCGTTCGGCGCGCCGTCGCCAGGTTGCGGCCGGGGCACGTCTGTCCCGTCAGCGACAAGCTTCGCCCGGTGCGCTTCGAGCCAGTCGCGCAAGACCAGGGTGGAACGGCAATCATCCTCGTTGTAGGCGCGCACCACTGCCTTGGTCTCTTCGGTAATTGATGGCGCATCGCTGAGCTCGATATTGGCCTGAAGATTGGCGAGCGCAACATTCGCGTCGGTCAGAGCCGTTTGGCGTTCGAAGCCATAGAAGGGCTCCAACCGCTTGATCGAATAGCTTTCGACGCTTGCGCGAAGACTATGGCGCACGACTTGATAGAGATCGACGAAGAGGCCAGCGCGGAGCATCCGGTCGATCTCCTCCTCGCGCGTCGCGTAGCGGCCCATCAGGCGCTTCAGGGCCGCCGGCTCATAGGGAGCGTAGTGGTAGATGTGCAGGCTGGGGAACAGAGCCCACCGCGTCATCACAAAATCGACGAACTTCTCAAAGGCGCGCTTCTCGTCGGCACGGGTGAAAGCCCAGTCGCCCTCGTAGACGAGCGCGCCGTGTGCGTCCTTGAACAGACTGCCGACCAGATATTCGAGGCCGTGCTCGCCCACAAATGGATCGCCTTCGAAGTCAAGAAACACATCGCCTTCAGAAGGCTCGGGCAGACGGGTGAGCCCGAAGCCGGTCTCCACCGGCAGCAGCTCGAATTTGCAAGTCCCTGATGTGCGGGCCTCGACCACGATCCGCGCCTGCTCGCGGATGCGGATATAGGAATCGGCCGAACCGCGATCGGGCTTCCACTCGAGCGGCAAGGGCATGCCGGCCAAACCTTGCACCGTCGTGATGTCGCGCGCCTTCAGCTCATTGATCTGAATCTTCGAGATGCCGGCAACGAGGCAGAGATGATCGTCATCGCGGCGACGCTTGTCGCAAGCCTCTCGCCAACGGCAGATATCGCAATGCTCGATTGGATCGGGGTAGGTGTCATCTGTCGCCGGCGCGGCCATGGCCGTCAGCAACGCGCGCTTCACCTTCCGGAAATACGCCGCATAGTCGGCGAAGCGATATTGCTGCGGCTGAAATTCCGACCACGGCGCGACGACATACATGTATTCGGGCGGAAGGCCCTGCGTGGCGGCCAGCAGGTCGGCATAGAGACATAGTTGCAGGATCGTCCCGGCTTTCGTTTCGCGTGCGAGCTTGGTGTCGACCGGCTCATAGGACCAGCCGCCCAGCGCGCTCGATACTTCGACGCGGCGCAGGATGTCGGCGCGTCCGTTCCAGCCTTGATGCGCGAGCGCTGCCTGAGCGATGACCGGAACGCCGCGCTGCATGGCCGCGCGCGTCTCAGCGACGGCCCCGTGCGTGACTTCGACACCGTCGATCCGCACGGCGTCCAGCCCCGCGGTGGTGAGGTGCTCTATGTAACTCTGCTCATGGGCTATCCCGCGTTCCGCCAGGATCTGCAGAAGGGGGTCCCAGACCTTCGGCTTCGATAAAGCCCCGTTGGCCACCGCGCGGTCCAAGCCCGCGAGGTGATGACAGTTCAGGTAGCCGACCAGGTCGGTCGCGCTGAGTTCGAAGGAATCTCCGACCTTTTTCATGTGGTTTGAAAGCTTAGGTCGCGCACGGGAATGTACGCGCGGTTAGTTTCAGCAGCACGGCGCGCCTTTTCCTCGAGCACTGCAATGAGCGAGACGCGCCGCGATAGCACCTCGTACAGATCGAGCCCGTCGACGCAGATGAGGTTCGTCTGACGGCCGCGGCTGAATGCCTCTAGGCCCTCCTGGGTGAATCCTGAGTTGCTGACGAATAGGCCGCGCGCCCACGCCGCCTTGCCCGCGACTTTGCCCGAAAACGCCATCAGGTCGGCAAACCCAATCTGTGGCCCATGCCACTTGGCTTCGACCAGATAGGTTTCCGCGTGCAGCCGAAAGCTCCCGTCAATCTGCTCTCCCACGATACGGAAGGAACCACGGGGCGCCAGACCGAATGCGGCAAACACATCCGAGAGAAAATTTTCAAACCTCAGGCCTCGTTCTTGTGGGCTTAGGTGCGATATCTCGATCAAGCGAGCAATCAGGGTCTGAGCCGACGCCTCTGATAAGATTGGCTCGGTCGTAGCACGCGCAGGCTTCGGCGGTTCGCCGAAGCTCTTCAGGAAGGCTGGATCGAGAAGCTCCGGAATCCTGAAGGAAACGCCCGGCAGCGACGCGTTCAATCGATCAATTTCATCGCGAGCCAGCGGATTACCCTTGCCCCGGCGCCAAGTCATCGATTGGTGGACGATGGCGATGATCAACGGTGTGAAACAGTTCCGGCGGTATTCCAGCGTTCGCTTCAGGAGCTCGACAATTGCCGGCCGCTTACTCCCAGCAGTCCAGAACTCACCGACACCGGCTTGGGCAGCAGCAAGAGGAAAAGCAGTCTTGTTATTGCCGCTTCCCGGCAGGAAGTCATAGAGAAGATCGGCGATATTCTCGATGGCCTGCGCCTCCGCGAGCGACAACATAGCTCAATCCTCCGATGAAACGAGTCTGAGCGGTGGCCGCGGGCGGCTTCGATCGCCGCTGTTGGGAATACCGTCGAGGCTGGTCAACGCCAAGCCGAACACTAGTTCATCAATATCTTTGGGGTGGACGCGCAGCGCCTCTGCGACCTCCTCCTTGCTGACTCCTTCCTTTCGGAGCGCCGCGAACACCTTTTGCAACACCTGCGAAATCTCACGGGGAGCGCCGTCCGGCTCTTTTTTACGGAACCCACGCGACGAGATCTCGATATAGAGCTTGCGATAGTGCCATTCAGACAGAAGATCGAGTTTATGGAGGCGGTACGTCATCGCCGCCAGTGATACGCCCCAGACCTTTTTGAGCCGCATGAGATTGTCGATGGTGGCAAAGCGCGGCGCATGAGCACGCACACTGGCTGGCGGCATCAGCAATGCGGACGCGAACGCGTTGGCATCCTGCTCAGCCTCCTGACCATTGGGCGCAGCGTGACGGTGCAGAACCAAATGCCCCAACTCGTGGGCGGCATCGAACCGTCCATGCTCGGCCGACTTGAGCGTGTTGAGAAAGACAAAGGGGCGATCTCGTCGCCACATGGAGAATGCGTCAACCTCAGCAGCATCAATGGCGAGCGAGTAGACGCGCACACCCTTCGATTCGAGCAAATGCACCATGTTTTTGATCGGGAGTTCTCCCAACTCCCATGCACGACGTACCGCCGCCGCCGCCGTTTCGGGACTTGCATCACGACCGAGATCAGGCAATTCGGGCGCAGGCAAATCGAAGCGTGTTTCGATCCATTCGTTGAGGAGCATTGCCACAGCGCCGCTACCGAGCGCGGTGTCGCGTTGGCGCGCCGTCATCTTCGACAAAGACCGAAAGCTCGCCGTGTCGATCGCCGGCTCCTCGATATCGTCACCAAAGAAGAACGCCTGCGGAAAGTTCAGCGAGCGAGCAATGGTCGCCAACCGCTCAGGCTCCGGACTAAACTCGCCCGTCTCGTAAGCTGAAACCGATCGCAACTCTACGCCGATACTCGCGGCGAGGCGGGTCTTGGTTAGTCCGCGTCTCCGACGAGCCCAGGTAAGGCGGGTTGGATTGAAAGCATCAACGACTGTCATGCCTTCCGCTTCACATCGATATCGAGATCCGGGCCGACGGGCGCCACGATTTCAACCTCGGTGCCGTCCAACGGGATCGATGGCAGCATGATGCGTTCCTGCCAGCGCGTGATCCGGCCGTCCGCCGAAATCTGCGACGGCAACGACAGTTCGCAACGCACCTCTGAGCCAGCACGGTGGAGAAGCAAAAACCAGGTCAACGGCCCCTCATCGCCCCGCACATGCGGCATGTCAGGAACCGGCAAGTCCAATTCGAGCTGCACCTGATTTACCGAGATCGCGTCTGCCGTGCTAACGCCCTTCGGCGCCCGGTTGCTGACATTGGCGGTTGGGATCCCCGTCCCCATGTCGCCGGAAGCAATATTGATCGCCATCGACCCATCAGGGTGGATTACCAGGGCGTAGTTCTTCTCATCTGACCGCGTCCAGCCAAGCGGCAGCAAACCTTCCCGCAGCGCCGCGACTGCTTCCATCCAAGCCGCAATGCCGATGGCGAAGGGCGGGTGATTTATGGTGAAGCTTACCCAGGACAAATACCAACGCCGCGCCGCATGCGCGAGAGGCTCATCGCTCAGCCCCATGGCTGCCAAGCGGGCCTTCACATCATCCGCATCTATGTACACAGACAGGGGCGCAGCCATTGGATTCTCCGGGAAAGGGGCAGGTTCCGATTTTTCTACCTCAAATGAGGGAGAAAAACAAGAACCTCCACCTCCTCCCGTTTGGCTGTCTCCCCCGCTGCCATCGACCTCGGATGGAGCGTCCTCTAAAGCCGGTCCATCAAGTCGTCGACAGTCCTCGCCTTGATATAGCGCGCGGGATTCTTTCCAACCGCCAGCGCCTTGAAATGCGCCTCCCCGCAAGCGATCTTGGCCGCCTCATTGTCGCGCAGGTCGTCGACAAACATGCTGCCTTTGGTCTCGACAACGAAATACAGGCGCTCTTCGCCGCTGACTTCAACGAGCACCGCCCAATCCGGGTTGTAGGTCCCGAGCGGTGTCGGCACTTTGAACCACGCCGGCAGCTTCGCGTAGATTTTCACCGATTCGTTTTTTTCTAGCTGCTCCGCAAACGTCCGCTCAACTCCGCCCGAATCATACACGACGTGCTCGAAGACGGACTTCTGTGCGTCCTTCAGAATATTCCTCAGGTATCCCGTCAGCTCCTCCTGGGCGAAGAGCTCCTGTGCGTAGTAATACTCATCGCCGATCCGCTGGTATTTAATACCGTCAACGATCGCGAGGCGCTTAGTTCGATTAATTACCTCACCAGCAATTTCGATGAATGCTTGCGGGTTGCGCTTGAAGTCCGTGAGGCGGCCACACTCGGTCAAGATGCGGACGAGGCTCTTCCGGGTGAGCTGGGTACGATCCTGAAGGTCAGTGAGCACGTCTGGCAGGACGATATCGCCCTCTTCGATCGTCACGATCGTTCCGCTGTTCTTGTCGTGCTCCTTGGCCCCAACACCGCCTTGTCCAATCGACAGATCGGCTTTTCTAATCCGAACGCGCGCCTTCGATACGGGCGGGCCATGGGCGATGGCCTTCGCGCAATCAGCGAGCAGCTTCTCGTTATCGAAATGAACGCGGTAAGTCGTCTTGTGCTTGATACGGTCCCAAAGCGCCTGGAACTCGGCGCTCTCTAGAATCGCCTGCCGCGTTTTGACGACGATGCGCTCATCGGCGTTCTTGATATCCAGCTTGCCGGCCACCTTTTGCAGGACGTCCCGCACCGACGCCAGATGTGCTTCCAGCGCTGCCGGCAAGGCGAACGAGCCATCTTTCAGAGCGGTGCGCAAGGTGTCCTGCACCTTGCCTTTGGCATCGACGAACCCCTGCGATTTCAGATGATCGAAGATCAAGGCTGACTCTTCGAACCCGAGCATTCCGGTTGAGCCGTCGGCCTTGACGACCGGGAGGGTCGCGAACTGATGCTTCTCGACGATCCCGAACTTGATCCCGGTATCCTTCTCGATTTCCTTCTGCAGGTTCTCGGCGAACTCCTCGTAGCTCTCGGTGGCGATTACAGTCAGCGTGTTGACGTCGAACCCGCGCAGACGTTCGCCTTTCTGATTGACACAGAGCCGGAGGCCCCGACCAATCGTTTGCCGGCGCTCGCGCTCAGTACCGATCTCGCGCAGCGCGCAAATCTGAAACACGTTGGGATTGTCCCAGCCTTCCTTCAGGGCCGAGTGGGAGAAGATGAACTTTAGCTTCGTCTCGAAGCCCAGAAGCTTCTCCTTGTCCTTCATGATCAGGTTGTATGCGCGTTCCGCGTTATCGCGAGCTGATTGGGTGTTCTCTGTCGTGTCGGTCCAGCGCCGGGCTTTGTCGATCGAAAAATATCCATCGTGCACATCCTCGGCCTCGGACTGTAAATCGACCTCCTTGAACAGGCTGACAAACTCGGGGAGCTTCGCCGCGCGGCGATACTCCTCCTCGAAGATCCGGGCGTACTTGCCTTTCACGGGGTTCCCGTCGGCGTCATAGGACCGGTAGTGCTCGACCGCGTCGATGAAGAACAGGCTGAGCACCTTGATGCCCAGAGGCGCGAGGCGCTTTTCCTTTTCCAGGTGCTCGTGGATCGTCCGGCGCAGCATCAGGCGCTTCAGCGCATCCGCATCCACATCGCCCACCGCCTGGCCGCGCTGCAGAAACGTCTCGCTGCCGGGCAGCTTCACTTCCAGAAGCTGGTTGTCGCGGGCGGCTCGGATCTCGCCAATCCGGCAGTCGGCGTAGATGGCGCGTTTGGTCAGTTCCTCCAGGTCGTCGCCGTCCTGAACCACCACCTCTTTGCGGCGGACCTGCTTGCCCTCCAGTACGTCAATTTCGACGCGCGCTGTGACCGATCCTTTGCCGTTGCTCGCCGAAACGAAACGGACATAGGCCTTGTTGTGGCCGCCCTCGACCTCCAGCGAAGCGACCTCGATCTGCTTGACCAGCTTGCGCTCATAGGCGTCGACCGCATCCAAGCGGAACACCATGTGGTGCTTGTCCACATGGGTCGCCGAATAGCGGAGCGTGCATAGTGGGTTCATCTCGCCAAGTGCATTCTTGCCCGCGCCGGACAGGCCGCCATCGACGCTCTGCGGTTCGTCGACGATCAGGATCGGCCGCGTCGCGCGAATCAGATCGATCGGCCGCTCACCACCCGTCTTCTCGCTGTCTTTGTAGAGGTTGTTGACATCCTTCTTGTTGATGGCGCCAACGGTCACGACCATGACCTGGATGTTTGGGCTGGTGGCGAAATTGCGCACCTGCCCGAGCTTAGTGGAATCGTAGAGGAAGTAGTCGAAAGGCTGGCCGGAATAGAGGCTCTTGAAATGCTCTTCCGTGATCTGGAGCGTCTTGTAGACGCCTTCCTTGATCGCGACCGACGGAACGACGATCACGAACTTGGTAAAGCCGTAGAGCTTATTCAGCTCGAACACCGTTCGCAGATAGACATAGGTTTTGCCCGTGCCGGTCTCCATTTCGACCGTGAAGTCGCCGGATGTCAGTGCGCTCGATGGTGCGAGCCCATTGCGAAGCTGAATATCCTTGAGATTGGCAATGATCTCGTCATCCAGCAGAGTCAGCCGATTGCCGATACCGAGTTCGCTTTCGACCAGCCCCAATTCGCCTTGCGGGCCAAGAAACTCGCCGAGATCAAGGTCATTCTGACCGGTCCGTTCGGCCATAGGCCTGCGGGTCACGGTGAATTCGGTTCGGTTGATCTCCTGACCGCGGAAGAGGCCGGCGACGGCCTCAATCGCCGCCTTCTGATACTCGAGGTCGGGCTCAAAGTGCAGCTTCATCGAACAGGCCTCACAAGCTGCGCACGTCGGAGATGCCATTCTGGTTCAGGATCGCCGCCATGTTCGTCTTAGCGATGTCATCAGTGATCCCTGAATCCTTGAACACGACGCGCGTGTCGGCTGCTGGCGCGAGTTCTGCATGCCATGCAACAATGCCAGCACTGAGCGGTTCAATTACCTCCTTCGTTAGACCGTCGGCGAGGCAAACGATTAGCACGCCTCCGCCAATAGAATGGACCGCCTTCCCTGCAATGCTTCTCGTTTCGATCGGCACGCAGAGGTCGAGCCCAAGTTTGAGCAAAAGTTCATAGAGCACATCCTCCTCGGCTCGACCTTGGACGAGATGCTCCGTGTTCTTCAGGAGGCTGTTCTCTATGTCATCTGGATCGGGCTCCCACGCGCGGATGTTCGAGGAAGCAAGCTTGAAGACACGAAAGCCAGAATCACCCTTGAAGAGTGGATTTTCTTCATCGATCCGCTTTGCAGAACGCCGGAGGCGCTCTTTAGTCAATTCAGATATTTTGCGCGGCAACTTCAATTTATCACAAAAATCGGCCGCCACTTTCTGTTCCCTGTTGCTTGGGTCGAGCGGCTCGGGGAGTTGCACCAGCATATAGCGTCGCTTAACGCTTTCCGCGGCATTTTGCTTCAGCACCGCATGTCCTGTTGTCCCGGAACCCGCAAAGAAGTCTAGGACTATGTCTCCATCAGCAGTGACCTGCTCAATAAGGCTTGCGATCAGTTCGGTCGGCTTCGGGAAGGCAAAGAGATCGACATCGAACAGTGATCGAATTTCCTGCGTACCGTCAGCTGTGTGAATTCCATCTATGACCGACCGGAAGGCGATAAACTCGGCGCGCATTTCGCTGCGAAACTTCTTTTCGCGCGGCCTTCCTTGGTCGTTCTTGGGGAAGAGAACCTTACCCGCGGATATCAATTCCGCCATCCGTTCCCTCGAGTACCGCCATCCCGTTGAAGCATTCGGAGGGAATACGCGGCCTGTAGACGGTTCGACGATATCATAATGGAGATTTGGCCGCTGATCGCGCGTGGCAAGACCAAGCATGCTGCGGCTCATCCAATCTCCACGCGGATCGTTATCTGGATTCGCAAACTTAGATTCGTCTCGCCCCACCCCCTTTAGAGAGAACCCATCATCCCTGGCATAAGCTAAAATGTACTCATGGTCGGTCGATATATTCGTATTCGCACGAGCGTCGGTAAATTGACGTGCCTTCCAAACGAATTGCGCGACGAAATTCTCCTCGCCATAAATTTCATTCAGGATCAGTCGAAGATTAGCGACCTCTCCATCGTCGCACGAGACGAGGATGACACCGTCAGGGTGGAGAAGATTCCTCGCCACCTTCAGTCGGGGATACATCATGTTCAACCAGTCGGTATGAAATCTGCCGGACGCTTCGGTGTTGGAGCTGATTCTACGCCCACCCTCAACCTGCCCGGTCAGCTCAAGATAGTTCTTGATGTTGTCACTATAATTATCCGGATAAACAAAATCCTTGCCAGTGTTATAGGGGGGATCGATGTAGATCAGCTTCACCTTTCCGGAAAAGCTCTTTTGCAAAAGTTTCAGGACCTCAAGGTTGTCGCCTTCGATCATTAGGTTCTGCGTCGTATCCCAATCCACGCTCTCCTCCAGGCACGGAAGTAGCGTGCCGGTCGATGGCGTCAGTGCAATCTGCCGCGCACGACGCTTACCGTGCCAGTTGAGCCCAAATTTCTCATCGCGCCGATCAACCGATGAGCCGAGTAGCTCTTTCAGAACATCGAAATCGATCTGTCCTTCACCGAAGGCTTCGGGAAACAGCACCTTCAACGTCTCCAAGTTGGCGGCGACTAGATCGGCGCTCTTGGTCTCTGGGGCGTCCCAGTTCAATTTCTTGATTCCCGTCATCGGCGTCCGTTCCATGGTCTACGTTTTGGTTCCTGCCTCGCGAACCTGCTAAGGATGGAAGAGGCGATAGTGGTACTCGAGCGCAGCGGTGCTTGGGTGAAGTGCCGTTTTGGATGGGAGCGCAGGGCCTCGACCGTCAAGTGCCTCATATTCTGATCCCTCAAGTAACGTTGACACCTTCACGACAATCTTCTTTGGCTCAATAGAAATTAGAGCAAGATCGAAAAGTGTGTGGATGTCAGCACGAAGTAACAATCCATTGGAAACAGCGTTTGTTTTCAATCCTCGGTAGGGCGTGATATGGGCAGCCTCCAACACCAAAGGCGTCTTGCATTGCGTCATGGCGCATTGGGCAGCATACGCGGAGAGAAGTTTCCGGCGGAACGCCTGTTGGCCCAGGCGTCGAACGACCGCCGCGATTATTCGTTTTCTTCCGTCCGCGATGTTCTTAGGATCGAACGCTTCTCCGCGTTCTTCCTCCTGTTGCATCAGAAATTCATCGAAGCGACTTAGGCCGGGCACGTGAAAAGTGGCAACAAATGCAGGTGGTGCCGCTCCGATGCCTGTATGAACAGAGGTCATCCCCTTCGGCCTGTCGGCGGCTCTCAAAGCAAGAATGCCGCTTTCAAGAGAAAAACGTGCGTGAAATGACGTCCCTATCTTGAATATGAGGATATATGGAGGGTTGCTCGAGTCATAGACTGTCGGGAATCCAGCAGTCGTCGCCCAAGCTGGATGCCTGTTACTGTATTGATCGCGGATGCGCCATTCGCCCCCTCTGCGCCGAGGATTCCCGCTAAAGGCCAAATGCGCCACTCGGGTCCGAGTGGGGTCTGCGGCGGCAGAAATGTCCACGTCAGATTGCCCACGAGCATTTAGAAAATCATCAATGGGAAAAAGGTCGGTCCGCACACCGAGTGCGATGTGCATTGCTCCACCCCCTCGGCCGTGAGGGGACGCACTCCCGTTCATCGCCCTGAAGTCGGTCGGACTTATGCGTCTCCAGAGCACCAGCGGATTCATAGTGCCCCCATCCGATGTTGAGCGACGCCCCATTTTGCCGGAACGATTCCGCATGCTGCGCCACAGAGGGACGTCACGCGTCGCAGACCAGCACACAGGAGCGCGACGACGCAGGCCGCAAGCGGCCTATCGCATCGATGAGCAACCGCCTTGGCGACTGTCACCCAGACCAGTGGACTACCGACCGGGTGACGGTGGTATAGCAAGTCGAACAAACTGCGGACCTGGTCGCGGTTCCAGACGTAGCCACGCTGGAATTCGCGTAATGCCATAAGGTCACCGCTGATATGATTCAGGATCGCCGAAATCTTCATGCACTGCCCCCCAGCATCAATTTCTTATTCCGATCGATCGCTATCTCGATCGCTTTGATTTTCTGGTTCAGATCCACTCGCTGACCAATCTGCTTTGCTCGCGCCGCCTGCGCGCGCAATTGAGTAGCTTCCCGCGCCAGGCGCGCATGTTCTTCCAGCGCCCTCCGGCGGCGATCGATCACACCAGTTTCGTCTTTGACCTCGAAAATCCCCGACAGCCGGGCCGCGGCCAGCGCCTCGATCCGCGCGAGCCAGCCATCGTAGACAGTCGACAGGTCACGCGCAGGTTGACGTTCTAGCGCGAAGCTGTCCAGAAAAGCGCGCTCGGCGGCGTGCAGAGCGTCCGGATCAATGCCGCCTGCAACCACAACGCGCTCGACAACAACCTTCTCGCCCTCATTCTGCGCCGCCCGCTTGGGTGCGACGGAGATGGCGACACCACCGGTGCCGGTCGTGATCAAGAGTACTGGATATGGAATTGCGCGATGGATCAGCTCGGTCAGGCGTGCGGCACGCGCCTCTGGGCGAAAGGCCGCGGCGATGACGGCGATCTCGGAATAATCGCGGGTCTGGTCTGTGAACGCAGGAATCGCAATCGTGTTCGGCTTGAGCACTGCAAGCCATTGCATCTCGTCGATGCCGTCCTGAATCGCGCGCTTGTCGGCGGTCGTCGGGGCCCCTTGCTCCACCAGCATCTTCTTGGGAACGCGCGCATCCACGCGCGCTCGCGACGGCAGGTCGAGAGCGGAGACAATCGCAGCGACCGTTGCCATCCCGGTCATGAAACCGTACTCGCCAGTGAGGGCAAGGCAACCAAGAAGGCCACCACTTCGAAGTCGTTAATCCCCGCGAATTCACCCTTCATGGCGTGTGTCCCACCTATCTGAAACAGGCTGGCGACTGCGCGCTCCTCGCGCTTTCCAATCAGCGTGCCGACAGCTTGAGCAAGCAGCTTTCGGTAGGATTCCATGTCGCGACCCGAGCGGGTCGCCTTGTCGAACCGCTTGTAGGCCTCCTGGTCCGGCTGGTCGCGCCCGAGACTGAGCTTCTTTAAGCGGTCGAGTACCTGTTTCGCCTGCGTGTAGGGGAGCAATACCTCGCCGTCATCACCGACATGCACAACATAATGGGGTGCCAACGGATAGCCTGGCTCGGCGGCCGCCAGCGCTGCATCCCCGACGGCCCGAAGGCAAAAGATCACGCCGGGCGGGATCGGGATCTCGCCGTCGCCGAGAGTCTCGGTGACCGCATAGGTGCCGAGTGGCAAGGAGTCGAGGCGGCCCTTATTTGCCCGGAGATAGCCGGCAAGGTCGATGCGGAAATCGTTCAGGGTCAGATCGGCGATTGAAACGCCGCTCGACAAATCCTCCAGATCGATCACAGCGTCCTGCAGCTTCTGCAGCTGCGCGCGGCGATATTCCAGATCATTCATCTCGTTGCCGGCTTGAAACTCGATGACGTTTTCTTCACCGGTCGCCGATACATCCAGGAGCACCATGCGTCCGCTGACACGGGACTCGAGGTCCAGATACTCGTCCAGCTCCATGTTCGGCCAGAAGTTGACCAACTGGATCTTGGCGTTGCGGGAGCCGATCCGGTCGATGCGCCCAAAGCGCTGAATGATCCGGACTGGATTCCAGTGGATGTCGTAATTGATGAGGTAATCGCAGTCTTGGAGGTTCTGGCCCTCGGAGATGCAATCCGTAGCGATCAGAAGATCGATTTCACCCTCTGTCGCAAGTTCGGCCGGACGTTCTTTGGATTGCGGAGAGAAAGCACTCAGAATGCTGCTCATATCTCCGCGCACACCAGGCAACGTCGTCCGGTTCGACCCGGCACCGCTGACAATTGCGCTGTGTAGGCCGAGTTCGGCGTGCGCCCAGGGCGCCAATTCGCGATAGAGATAATCCGCGGTGTCGGCGAAGGCCGTGAACAGAAGAATCTTTCGATTGTTCTGATTTATCGGCGAACTCACCTTGTCCGCGATAACCCGTCTCAGCGCAGCAAGCTTGGCGTCTCGTGTCGGAATCACGAGACGGGACGCCGCCACGAGCGCCTCAAGGCGGTTGTGATCCTCGGCGAGGTCCTGTCGCCAACGAACACGGTCAACATCTTGAAGGAGCACTTTGACCTTCCGACCGACAAGCAATGCCTCGAAGGCCGGATCGTCTACGTCCACGTCGTCGATGGGAAGTTCGTCAACCGAGTCATCGTGGGCGTCGATCTTAGCGAGAAGTGCATCGACGTCGGCGAGTTGGCGCTCAATGGTCAGAGAGAACGACGCTACCGAACTCTCCATGCGCTTCAGGATGTTCACTCGCAATAGGTGGGTGAGGCTCTCTTCGCGATCGACCTGTCGGAAAAAGCGATCGCCGCCGTGAATTTTCGTGCTGTACTTCTCGTCGTACGCGGCCTGCTTGTGCGGCAGCACGTATCGTAGTGGCGCGTAGGCACCGAGGGTCAGGCGACGAATTTCATTGTTGACCTCACGGATCGGCCGGAACTCCCCAGTGAGATCAACGTCGGCTTTGATGTTCACCGGCGGGAGTCGGTCGGGGAACTCTCCGGTCTCTTCGATCCCATAATAGCGCTGCACATGCTTTCGTGACCGAGCGATAGTCAGCATGTCGAGCAGCTTGAAATAATCGAAGCCCAGCATATCCATCAATCTGGCTGGACGCCGATCGCCTTCTGGCAATTCAAGCCATCGATTGAACTGCGCCTGCGCCTTGCGGATCGTAGCTTCGATACTGGGGATGCCATAGGCCACGAGGGCCACATCATTTCCTTCAGTCACGAATGCGATTTGGTTCTTCAGGTCGGCAAGTCGGTTATTGACCGGTGTCGCCGACAGCATCAAAACCTTGGTTTTCACCCCCGATTGGATGATCCGCTTCATGAGATGGTCGTAGCGGCTATCGCGGTCCTTATGCGTCGGCTTATTCCGAAAATTATGCGACTCGTCGATGACGACGAGGTCGTAATTGCCCCAGTTGACGTGCGAGAGATCAATGTCCCCTGAGAGACCGCCGTCGCGCGACAAATCCGTGTGATTCAAAACGTCAAAATTCAAACGATCTGGCGCTAGCACATTGCGACGATCATTCGTTTTATAGAGGGTCCAGTTGTCGCGAAGCCGCTTCGGGCAAAGGACAAGAACTCGGTCGTTGCGAAGCTCGTAATACTTTATGACAGCAAGCGCTTCGAACGTCTTACCCAGTCCAACGCTGTCGGCGATAATGCAACCACCAATTCTCTCGAGCTTGTCGATTGCACCGGTTACGCCATCTCGCTGGAAATGAAACAGCTTCTTCCAAACGACGGTATTTCGGATACCCGTGGCGGACTTGATGATTCGTTCTTCATCGAGTTCGTCGCCCAAATCCTTGAACATCTGATAGAGGATCTGGAAATAGACGAGTGAGGGTGCCCGTTGAGAGCCCACATCATCCAGTACCTTCAGGAGATGAGCCTTCGCCGAGGGGTTAGGCTCCAAGTCATCCCAATTTGAACGAAACCATTCGGCGAAGTCGGCTGCCTCCGCGTCCGATTCGGTCGCTTGGACGAGTCCTAATCGGCCGCCGGGCGTCACCCCCAGCCCTTCCGTTGTGAACGAACACGTTCCCAGCATCGCGCGGTGGAGTGAGGGTTTGCCATCCACCAAAACTAGCGACTGCGGCGGTGCCTTCCTGGCGTGGCGGATCTCGGCCCGTTTCTTAATCCAATCAGAGGCAAGGCGAGCAAGCCAACGTCCGTGAAGTGCTCCCCTGGAAGCGATGTCGGCATCACCGCCCAACAGGCCGGGCAGGATAGCCGCGGGCTCGCCTAGCAACAGTCGGCATCGTTCGACGCGGTCCAATACATCCCGAAGCTCGGCGAAAGCGAACAACGAGAAAGACGGAGAAACGAGGTCAACATTGGTCCCCTGCGTCAGCCATTCCCGCAGGCTATCAACTCCTCGATCTGTCCCGCTATTTCGGACGAGCCTCATTTTTCGTCGCCCTTCAGGGCACCAGTCGGCGCCGGCGGTTGCCTGTCGCGTCGCCTCCCTCGTCTCGTGCGTGGCGCCAGCGACTTGTCGCCCGATTTCCAAGCTTTGACGTTCTGCGCCTTCCATCGCAACGCCGGAGAGGCTTCGATCGCGTCCCGCACGCGTTCCGGCACGCCGAGAGGGGACGCATCGATCTCACCCCGATCAAGCACGGCATCCAGAAATTCGCTCTCCCCCGTTGTCAGCTGAAACAGCGGCGCGAGCTTCTCCTGGCATTCTGCCGTGACGTTCTCGATCCAGGTCGCCGGACCGCCAAAGGCATCGAAATACCGATCGTGCAGGCACATGGTCAGCTTGCCGGTGATGTCGCCGACCTCGCATCCGATCGCCGCGGGCGAGGCGGTGCGCCAGTCGA
>ERZ778023.3462-NODE-3462-length-15517-cov-6.629737_pt1 | contig 15517 bp, 16 predicted proteins | sample MGYA00375753_ERZ778023 | MGnify/ENA primary metagenome ERZ778023 (study PRJEB29350, sample SAMN05389822) | bioreactor metagenome | isolation source: Ammonium sulfate bioreactor | place: South Africa: University of Cape Town | collected 2014-04-04 ...
TTTTGATAGAGAGTAGGGAGGGATAGGAGAAGATGGGGATTGAATTGATTGTACTTGTAGCTTTGACTCGTCGTATAATAAAATATTTTTTGTACAATACAATGATTTTTTGACAATAGTGATAAATAGAGGTGACAATGGAGGAGAGGGGGGTGGAAAAATTATGGGGGAGGGGGAAGGTACTCAGCTCAGAGATTGAAGCTGTCGGTCTGAAGCAGGAGCAGAGGAGGTGCGAGAGGAAAAGCGCACTTCTTGGTGGTTATCAGAGGCTCTCGCACCACCCCTACTAGCTCCTTGTACTGATCCTTGCCGGAATGGGAGCCGGATAGGATGAACACCTTCGCCGGACCGACACGCAACCCCTTTTCCCATTTACATTCGATCCTCGATGTTCCCTCCGAATTGGTTATCAGGCCGCTGCCATGGAACTTTAAAAAGGAAAAAAAATTAGCCTCATTTCATTTTGTTTTTTCTTTTTATATATTTACCAAGTCTGCTTTGAATGACCCTTCATATTTGCTGCCATCATAAAGCTCTGCTACTCCTTTCCCCTCCTTTCTATCATTCTTCCATTCACCTTCATATCTAAAAAAGGAGGTGAGAGATTGTGGGGGGGGGAGGGAAGGATGTTGAATTACCTTCTGATTCGCGAGCCCAGATCCGCGGATGAAAACGCGCCAACGCCGTGGCGTAGATTCTGTTTCCACATGCCCTCGTAGGTTGACCCGTTCGAGTATTTCAGGAATCCCTGTCCTTCCTTTTTCCCGGAATCGAACATGCCTTGATATTGTCCCTCGGCGGTAGTGAGATTGCCCAGCCCATGTCGCTATTAAGGTTTTTTTGCATTAAACAAAAGGTTTTGTACAAACAAAAATGGAAACAAGTATTTACCTGATCAGCGAGCCAAGTGCCGCTGTATTCTTCTATGATGATATTCTTATTAGCGGTGTGGTACTGGCGGTAGGTCCCTTGTCCTTTTCGTTGACCTGCGCTCCAATTGCCGTTGTATTCTTTGCCATTGGGCAACACCAACTGTCCAATCCCATTAAACTAAAAAAATGATATGGAGAAATTAGCAAATTCGGGGAAAGCGGTAAATAGGTATATGCTCTACCAGTCCATCTGCCCAGGCTCCATCGTATTTGACTCCAGAGGAACAGGTCAGCACGCCATGGCCCTGAGGATAGTTATCCTCCCAAAATCCATCATACACGTCACCATTGCTATAGGTCATAATACCCTGATAGATGATTAAATCAATAAGGCACTCTATTTTCTCCAAAAATTAAAGGAATAGGATAGATAGATACCTTGCCAGACCGTCTCCCAGCTTTCCAAGAACCTGAATACGTATGCCCTCCTGGATAGACCATTTTGCCTTGGCCATCTGCAATAGGATACATTAACAACAACCAAAAAGGAAATACGAAAACGGGTATATGCTTACGAGGAAGGTCATCTTTCCACTCTCCCACAAAGATCTCCCCGGTGGAGAAGGTCATTGTGCCATATCCAGTCTTGACATCGTGTTCTACATGTCCTGTATATATTGTGCCATAGATAGTGAAGGTCCCTTCTCCATGAGTCTGAATGAAATTAAATTAGGTTGCTTTAGCGGCGAGAGAAAGATAAATAAGTTTAAATCTCACCTTCCCTCGCATCCATTGGCCATTATAACTCAACGAACTCATGAAGTAGGCCTCCCCTTCTCGTCTGTCTCCCATCCCTCCGGGTCCACATATCTTCTCTGCTGCGTCTCGCCATTCCTAAATTACATTGTAAATATAAAATTTAAGTAATTCGAAGAACGTCTCACCTTTAACCAGGAATGCTTCACTTCAGTATTCACGAATCGCACGAGATATTTTCTACCCGGGCCAGTCAGTTCGATGGTCTGTCCGTCCCATGATGAATCTTCTTCTTTGATCCATACCAGCCCCAACGGCCAATGATAATTGCGTTTGTTGATCATGGCATCATTTCGTTTATCCAATCCCAATTTAACTATTTAAAAGCAAGGAAATATTAATCTAAGGCACAAGAAGGGGGGGGAAACGAAGAATACCTAATTTAGATTGGGGACAAGCAACAATCATATCGTTGAAGAGAAGCAGCTGCAAAGTCTTGCCGCGAACGGTTTGATTGCTATCGGCTTTCACCTTCACTTCATCTTCTCTAAGCAGCTTACGATGCGGCGCTAATAAATCCTTCAAATATTTAGAGTGAGAAAGCTGAGCTCATCAAGAGAGGTAGCGTACAGAAGCTCCACTCTTGGAGGTAAGTTCAATCAATCGGAGTCGTTGCTCATTCTCCTTCAAATAGGCTTCGATTGAATTTGCAACTTCTTCTATCTTTCTTAACGCTTCTTTAAGCAAGGGTGAATCCGGATGGTCTGAAATTAAAAAAGATGTCAGCAAGTAAAAAAAGGGAAAAAAGGTTGAAGGCTCACCACTAGGAGTGTGTTTGACAAGATCCTCAAGAAACAGTTTGTAGCGAGGAATTCTTTGAATCGGAGTTATGAGACATCCTTCCAATCGCAAAGACACTCTTTGATCGTTATCGCAGGCCTACAATGAAATAAAATAAATTTTGGGATCCACAAGGAGAAAAAATAGAGACGCGGGGGGGGGGGAGAGAAAGAGGGCAAAAAAATACATCAACAGCTGCAAAGAATTCGGGGTCTTTGAGATATTGTGTATAGTTCTCAAGAAATAACCCATAATCGCTCTCATAGTCTTTATAGATTTTAAGAAATGGCGCCTATAAGGAAAAGGAAGAAAGTGTTAATATCAACAATTGAGAGAGGGAGGTATGTAGTTGGATGCCAACCAGAGTGACGAAAACGTCTCCGATGGTCTTTCTTTCATCCCATTGAGACATGCAGACTTGCAACTGTCGCAACATCTCTTCATTCACTCTAATAATCTGTGGTAGAGTGCTGAAGATACTTTTGATGCCATTCTTTGTTATCGCGGGCGACCGTTCAGTTACCCCATAGAGTGGTTTCTCATAAACCTAAAAAAAAAATAAATTAATATCCTAATTATTAGCAAAATAAAAATATTATCTTACCTCAAGAAGTACTTGAAGGGACTTGACATAGGTCTCTTCTGTCTCCAATATTTCTTTAGCGATTTTGGTTCTTCGTTCTGAAAAAATTTAATTAATAAATGATAGATCGGGCGGGACAGATGAGGGGAGATTTGAGAGGGTGAGCGGGGAAGGGAACAAAAGGGATAAAGAGAGAGAGAGGATTACCATAAGGAGTCTCTTTTCTGGTTGGCAACGAGTTGAGTGAGGGACTGGTGTTGCCTGAGCGAGGCTGGGGTCTAGTTTGAACCAGGTTGCGCGCAGATTGAGGTCTCGGCAGCGGGTCCCTCGCATGACCGTGAGGGGTGGTCGGGGCGGAGTTAAAGGTCGGTAGGGGCATAGCGAAGCCGCCTATCTTGGTACCACCTCCCCCGTTCGAAGGGGATACCGACATCGGCGGATCCGCTGAGTTGTGTAAAACTCCGGATTGGCCTCTCTCCTTCTGCTTGCCTTTGTCCTTCTTGCCTTTGCTTTTCTTTTCGCCTCCAACTTCGATCGATTTTTTGGTGTTGTACAAAAGGCTCTTCACCCTCTCCTGCGCATCCCTGAAGACATCCCCGCTGAGGGAATCGGATGCGGGAGGGGTCAAGCTCCCGTTGGGGTAGTTGTTGCGGCCTGAGATGAGGCTTCCATAACCAGCTGAGGAAGGCCCGATATCGGAGCCATTCGAAAACTGATTTGGATGAAACCTGAGCTCAGAATCCAAACTCCTACGCCTTTTAGGCGCGGCGCTTGTGGAATCGAATGTTGGGGGAGCCGGGCGCTGTGGTCGCACAGCAGGAGGCTTTGGAACATTGATTGGTTGTGCTCCATTCTTGTGTCCTCTCTGCTTTGGATTGAAAATTAAATATATGTAAAAGCAGATTTGAATTTTTGAAATCGGTACCAGGGTCTCGGCGCCACTTGAGTGTGTAGTAGCGGGTCGTGGAAGTGGCCGTCCGGTATTTGGTGTGATAGTTTTGTTTCTGTTTGGAGGTGGTGTAGGAGGAGGAGATTTGGCTGGTAGACCCTATGATTTAAAAAATGTTGGATTGATGTTTTAATCTTTGATGGGAATGCGTACCTTTCCATCAAAAGGTGTGAATTTAGGCGATAGGGAATTGGGATTCTTTTCAGGGGTGGGAGGAGATGGGACGGAATGCAACGGGGGCACCGAAGGAGGAGGATACGCAGGGGGACGTCCCCCGCTAGCAGCCGTTGTGGGTGCGCTTTCAGATCGCACAGGGCGGGGAGGTATTGGCGTTGCTTTGAGGGGATGCGACATGTTCGGCGAGTTTGTGTGTGATCCTCGTCTTATGTAAGCAAAGTTAAACAACAAACAGCCCTCTGAGTACTCCCTCCTTCTTCAACGTAACGACTCTTTCTCTTCTTTCCCCTTCTACTTCTTCTCTGCTATCCCTTCTTTTTTTTGCGCGTTTCGTTTTTTAATTTGGTATTAATAGGCAGAAAGTAATTACGTTGAAAGAAGTGCTTTGTCATGGCAACATCTAACAAAAGAAAAGCGACCCACTACAACAACCTAACTATCTTGCAATGATAGCATCTCTATGGCTATGGCTTTCCCACGACGTCTTCAATTGTAGTTCAGGATAGGCAACCTTCAAGGCATTGCGAAATCCCCCATGTACTTCTCCAATAGCTCTTGCGCCCTGCGGGGAAGCATGAGGGTTTGTTGCCTTGAAGAGATAAAGAAGGAGGTACCGTTTTGACCAAGAAGTTGTTTACATGAAGGGTATGCCATCCATTGGCGAGGTCTAAAGGATCGAAGCCTTTCTCCTCTGCATATTCGTCGAAGAAGCTACGACAATTTTTAGGGTCCTGCCAATACCCCTTCGGGGTTTTCTCGTCTAGGGGTGGGGAAAGAAAGAAGGGAGGATGTGAGTTATATTTGCGGGCGACAACATAGCACGATTGCGGGTGGCATCTACCCCGTAGGTGCGGCTTCATTTCCGGGAAAACGCTGCGAAGTGCACGAACGAGGCTACAGTTGTAGTTCTTCAGGATGGACATTCCGCCCTAAACAAGTGTAGACAAGATGTAAGTTGAATTACAGGTGGTAGTGAATTCACCTTCTTTGCATAAATTTCTCTTCTTGTGACAGTATTCCAGTCTTCAGCACTTAAGGGATCAAATCCGCGTTCTTGGGCGAATTCGATAAAAAACTGCTTCGAGTTTGCTAGATCGAGCCAGTGACCCTTTGGGGCATGCTTCTTACTTGGCCGTTGTAAGGGAAGCCCTTGAGTGAAATGAGATATCTTTAGTTTACTAACGTAGGAAAGGTAAATTACCATTAGGAGTGGATTTCTGTTCTTTCCAATTATGTACAACATCATCCCATGTGATATCCGATCGAAGTCGATACAGTGTTGGGAATTTGGGTTTTTGTGAGGCGAGGAGATAGCCATGATGTTTGAAGCTGATGATATCTCCTGGCTGGGGATTCCATCGCTTTGCAAACTCCGTCGTTCCTGCGGCCGCCGTGAATGTAACTCCGTTTGGCCTGAATGAATGAAAAGAATAGGACAAGTGAGTACTCATAATATATCTCAGTTTACTTACAATTCACATTCCCACTGTTGAGGTCCCACTGCACCCAACACCCGTGCTTCGGCATCCCTGAATTTCTAAGAAGAAATAAAGGGTTAGCTGCCAAGAGAGGTAAGGAGGAGTACCTTGTGTTTTAAGAATCCAGGCGATCGGCCGGGAATAAGAAGTGATTGGGGATCCCTGAGGATGATTCCTTCGCCTCCATTCTCGACAACATTTTGGAAATAGTTGTCAAGGTGACTCATATCACTGCACAGCACCATCGGCGCGATTTGGGTGAAGGGATGCCGTCCCTCTCCTCCCAATTTTTCCTCTAAAAGAAATATTTTAAACTTTGATATGTAAGAGGAGGACACGAACGTAATAATGCATATCGAGTCTCGTAGGTGCCTTTGTGATTAGGTACATCATATACCATATATTTCATCTTCTTCCAATCGATTTGTGCTGCATCTACTCGATTCGCTATTTTCATGGCCTCCTGAAACGAGTCTCTACCAAACCTTTATATAGATCATCGTGTGAGTATGTGACATGGGTATATTCAATATTACCATATCTCGCCATCGAGAAATATATCGTTTGGCATGGCCTCTATTATTTCAGAGGGTAGGCTAAATTGCCTTCCCAACCGCGAGTAGAAGGCCTTCCTGTGGGGATTCCAAAATCCTCTCACCCCATCATATTTTTCAAGCATCCACCTAATCCGACATAAGGACGCATATATTAGGCCTAAAGCTCACACGCGGAGTTTTTTGTGTTACCAATTTGAGGGATCAACATTTGCGGTACTGAAGAAGCATGCGGAGATTGGTTGGCCTATATCCACGATTTCTTGCGAATGCTTGTCGAGCAAACCTGAAGGCATATCTGCCGGTATGGGTTTTGCCTCTTTGGTCTGTGAAGATGCAAAGTATGCTTGCAAATCAGGTCTCGCCTCCCTTATGGTTGCAATCAAGCTGTTGTAAACGAGGGGGGGGAGGGGGAAGAGTAAGCGAAGAATTCTGAGAATTCGTTTTTTAACCAACCTGTCCCGTTCGCCGTCCCACCAGAAAGGAACTGTAATAAGAGTGATACCCTTTTCCTTTGCAAGGGTTTGTTTAATATTATCTCTCGACTCAAGCGTGCTCAAGGGTTGGTATATAAATTGGGAGCTCATATAGTGATGTTTTTCCTTTAAAAAAGTACAATATGAGCTGACCTTAGAAAGAAGGGAAAAACGGTTCATTGTACCTGATACTCGAAAGCAAGCCGCAATGAAGGGATGTAGATGTCTAATTCAAGGTAGTCCTTAGTGTCGGGGTGTATCAGTCCCGCTTCTTTGCGAGAGTTGTACTTTATGTCTTCTCCCTTATTTTAAATAACATATTAGATAATCCTATGGGTCACCACACCAAAGATCACAATACCGTAAAGAGGGTTGAAACAGCCTGTTCCAAGCGATGTTGTTGTGCATATTTGCCTCGCAACAAATAGACTTTCTCCCATTTGTGATGAGGATATTTCTCTCCTAACAGCTGTCCCAATTGCAGTTTGCCTATTTTCGCTGTAAACCCCGCCTTCTTCAAATCTGAGAGTGTAACCGAATACCAATCCTCTGGCTGCTCAAGGTAAATCTTTGATTTTGATGGGAGGAAGAGATTGGAGTACCTTGGTGATGTTGAGTATCTTTTCTGCTTTAGTGAGGGATACGAGAAGATTCGCTCGATTTTGCCAAAATCCAGGCGGAGCTCTTCCACCTTCTTCGGCAAAACGACGACCCTCCCATGCATACTCGGGAAATACTCGCTGAAGCGCGTTTGCCAGGGAGCCGTGTTCAAGGAGAAGCCCCTTCCCTCCTCTTTGTGAAACCTCTTTCCTGCTCACACGGTACCAATCAGCAAACTGAATAAAGTTGATGGTGATTTTAATTCGTGAAATGGAGATGGAATACGGACCTCTTTTACTTTAAGAACGGCAGATATCTTAGTAAGAAAGCTACGCTGATATGCTGGATCAGCCCATTTCCGCTTTCCTGACGTAGATTCAACAACAAGAAGAAATATCGGTAGAAATGATACCTTTGTTCACATTTTTTACACTTGCAAAGCGGCGCGCAGCGGGTCTGCAAGGCCAGATGGTAGAACATCCCCAGTGAGCCATAGCCGTGGGTCCTTGCTGCTTTGTCCTCCCGAGCGCTTGCATGTTGCGTCGATTACTTCTTGGAAAAGAGGAAGCGCCCCACAAGAACGGAGCAACTGTTAGCTTGCCTATTCGAACGTGCTCATTAAATAAATCTTTTCTTGTACAAAGTAGTGCTACATGAAACATCTTTGGTGGACAATGGCAGACCCACATTCCTCATATTCCTCCTTTGTAATAAAGTAGGATTGTGCTTGAGAAGCTAGCATGCTGCCTCCTAGCCAAACAGAGAATTTCCTTTCTGGCAAGGCAACTATTCTAATATTGCCCTGAGAGGGAACGAGTGTGCGGACTTCTTTGAGGATTCGTTCTTCTATTCCGGGTAACAAAGAAGTCCCACCTACACACGTCGAGATTATTATTATTATTATCTTTCAGTTTCTCACCAGAAGAAGTACTCACCTTCCAAAATAATGTTAGCATAGAGCTCCTTCACTAACCACCTTGGTAACTTAAGTAGTATTTATATAAAAATGAGTGAGAAAATAGAATACTTGGAACAGGATATGAAGTACTTACATAGTGCGCCACTTCGGCAAGTACTTCATTGGGTAGACAACTGAAGTGAGACGTAGAGTCATCGACCGGGAAGGTAAAGTCAGTCAATGGGGTGAGATTGACGCTGTCACGTATCAAACGGGGCAATGGTTTCTCCTCGAGCCCAATCAAGGTTGGATCAAACAATGCCTCGCCACATCTAATAGGGGGGGGTGGTAGTGGTCAGCCTAAATATTTAGGAGTGTGAATCAACCGGAATCTTTCATTGCCTAAAGAAATGACTTGGCCGCGTGGATCTTCAATAGATTTCTCTAGGGAACTGCTCTGTTCAGCCAATTTCAAGTCGACTGCAAAGTCCTGCGAGACGAAGCACAATTTTTCCTGTTTGAGAGGGGTGGGGGGGGTGGGTTGATAATTGAAGAGGAGGCGATGCTGAGTACCTTCATATCCCTAGCAATCTCCCTCTCGGCTGTTGTGGTGAAGGAATAGCCCCTGTCCGCCATCATCTTCATCAGATAGTCGGTGAGATGGTTGCCGCCGTAGTTGGCCACTTGAGTAGCGTAGGGCAGTACATGTCCTTTTTATATATAGAAATGTCAAGCAGAAGTCTTAAAAATCTATAGATAGAAAAGAATACCCTCATACACTGGGGTCACTGAGGTAATATGTTGCCCGCAGTTCACCGCGAGGCCGGTTCTTCTTCCTGACGCAATCACGCAAGCGGCAGCATCAGTGCATATAGCAAATGCTGGATTATTGACTACATGCCGTTCGTAACGATCCAAATGAGACGAGTGTAGATTCAGGGGCACTACGTACACGTTTCAAAAGATATCTGTGTGTACTTCTCTTTGTTGAGCGGCGGATTCCATGCTTTTTCAGTCACCAATAGAGGATGCTCTTTTTCGAAAATCTTAGAGAGAACTGGATGAAGAGTTTACAACGCGATGTACCTTCGGGAGCAGTACAGAGTTCGTTGTAAAAGGTGTGGTGCCAAACGGCTTCTATATCATTGAAATCAGCCACCAGTCCTGCCTGTATCACGTTCTTTAACGTCAGTATCCCTCGCTTGTTGACCGCCTCATCCCCAATGTATCTACAATTTTGTTAACAAATTTCTATTAGCTTTCGAAAGCAGATGAATTGCGTTCCCGCTGAAAGGTGTACCTGTCTTTTTGCCCCATCACAACCGCCCCTGCAAAAGTTGGATTACGCGGCCTTCCTTGTAAATTACAGTTTACAAGATTAGATTTGCTAACAAAGTTGAGTTAACCTATTATCGTCGGGAAATAGGCTCGCGGTGCATCATCGCCAGCAAAACCGCCTCGTATGCACGCACTTGCCAGGTCAAACACTAGCGGGGACGCGGTGGACCAGTCGTCCATGTTTAGGAGGGGTACTCTTTAGTAACTAAAAATTCTTGGAAACAAAAAAGCCCAGCTCATCTTCCCACATCATTGCTTGATTGTAATAGAGAGCAAATGCTGAGATTTCAATGCGTCCAAACTTACGAAGGGCATTCGCCTGAATCCAGATATTAACACACACTGATAGGCTGCATCTCCTCCTATAAAAACGATAGCCGAGCAAAAATTTTAGACAGGCATCTTGGGCTGAACAAGCAAATGTGGACGAAGCTCTTTCTGTTGTTGGGACCGGCTCTCTTCTTGGTGGTTAATGTTGCGGGCCAGTGTTTGGAAGAAACATATCCTCCCAACCCCCCATGCGGAATCGGGACGAGCAACTTATCATTGACCCAAACAGCCCCACTCTCCGGATTATGTTGCAGCATCGATAATAAGCAGGGGTCGGTCTCAACCATCATCTGCACCCAGGAAGTCCTTGTGTGCTACCAGGGCTACTTCGTACCAAGACAGAACCTGGCCATCCAGCTGAATGGCTACAGCGCCCAATTGACGAATGTCTTGGGACCCATCGGTTGCTGGCACCGCCGGAGGCAGAGTGTGCTATGAGAGGTCTTTTGCGTCTAACGATGGGTGTTCGTGTCTGTGCGCCATTCCGTTAACTTACGCGATGGGGCTGACGAACTGTCGATGTGACTTCCTAAGTTGAGGCAGAAAGGAGATGAAGGATTCTCTCCACCTCCGGCTAAGTAAGAGAAGGGAAGTGATTACATACTTTACTTCGATATAGCAAATATTTGAAGACATTAATATTGAAAGTCACTTCCTGTTTGACCTTCCTTGAAATTCCCTCTTACAAGATTAGATTTGCTTGTGTTAACCTATTATCGTCGGGAATTAGTCCCGCGGTGCATCATCGCCAGCAAAACCGCCTCGTGTGCACGCACTTGCCAGGTCAAACACTAGCGGGGCCGCGGTGGACAAGTCGTCATGTAACTACAAGTAACACTTCCCAGAAAAGCAGCTTAAAAGAAGAAGGCTAGAAGCCACCGATCATACAATGTATTTATTCTGCCGTCTTTGAAAGGGTAGGCAGCTGGAAGATGTCAAGGTTGTGTCCCTGAAGCTCCATGACATACTCCTTACCCACCACAATGTGGGCGGCATGTAGACCCCGAAGATTCGTCAAGACGTCCTTGTAGAGGGATTTCGCAGTCTCTCCCGCCGCTGTCAACGATGGAAGGAAAAACTGCCTCAACACCAAGTCGGCCAAAACTGCCCAACCAATCGTCTTGAATTCAGCTGGAACTTCACCCTCACCCCCTCGACGTGATTTAACCAAATGAAGCCACAACTCCTCCAAATCATCAAACTCATATTCGAAAACCGTCTTTTTCAACGCCAGAGCCGAATGAAGGATGAATTGCCGTTGGTCCGGAGTTTCGTTGGCCGGTGAGATCGCAACTAGGACGTTGCCCAAGGTGCTCAATACAAGTCTCGAGCATGCCAGGTGGACATTCAATCGGGCTTTAATGACTCCTTCCGGGGCTGCGTCTTTAGTGGGCCTTTCCGAGAATTCCAGGTCGGCGTTGAACTTTGCTCCTTGGGTGGGAGCCAAAGCCTCGCGTAGAGCTTGAGCGAATTGGATGTCCTTCGCCTCCAAGAGGACCCGCAATACCTTGGTACCATCAGGTTCTCTGGCTGGTTTAACTAAAAATTGAATACATGTAATTTTTAGTAATTTGAAAGTCCTTGGGGGAGGTTAAGTCACCTTGAAGGTTGTAGTGGTCAGCCGAAAAGATGGACGGCCCAATTGCTTTGATTCTACATATTTGTGTTATTGTTGTTGAGTCTTGAAAGAAAGGAGATAAGAAACACTACCTTGACGAGAGCTCGCCAAGATGGAACTCGTCACAATCTTCAGATGCTTTGAAAGTTAAACCAAAGCCGAAGAAGTCCGTATCTTCGACGTCGAAGGAATGAGCAAGTAATGTGGCTAGAATGTAAAACAAATAATAAGTTCCAAGAACTGTCAAATATCTCAATAGAGATAGTCCCTTACCATCAGCCCCTGTATGATAACGGACAGAGACTCCACTTTGAGATTCCCCGAAATCGCCCACTTTGAACCCAAGTTTGACCTCGGAGGAGATCTGCGCAAGTCTTTCACGGAGTGCTGCCTCCTCGGTCGAAAACGCCTCTCCTCTCTGAGACAGGACCTCCCGTTTCAAGAAGGATGTCCACTTCCCCCACAGCCCATAATAGCTTTGCAGTAAGTTGGTTTTCTAAGAAGAGAGAAAGAGTCAATCAAAGGGGGGTCGCATGCATTGGCCTTTACTTACAATGGCATCTATTTCCGCTTCTTCTTCAAGCTTTTCAGGGGTAGGTGTTGCAGAAAGGGAAGCCTCATATAATCCTTCGGGGTAATTATGAATGAATCAAAAGAAGGGCGAGGGAATGGATGGAGGAAGATATAATACCTTTCACAAGACCATCAAAAACTTCTGTAACCCCGGTAGAGTTGAGCGCGGACGTTTCAAAATAGGGGGCTCCAATAGAGGCACTCCAAGCTTCAGCTTCCTCCTTTGAAACGGCTCTCTGCTCCGCGTCTACTTTGTTACCGATAACCACATAGGTTGCGATCGAGGATTTATCGAGGCAGGTTGCGTGATGTTTGGGCAAGCTTTCGAACGTGCTTCTGTTGCTCAAATCGAACACTAATACAAATCCTGGAAATCTGTTTAGCCGGCTGAAACTGAGAGGACTAGCAAATAAAACCTCACCATCTGCTCCTCGGTAGAAAGCTATGCCAAGGCCTTCAAATCGCTCCTGGCCCGCAGTATCCTTGAATAAAAGCCTGGCTTAATCTAATCTTCTTGATGAAATTCAGGAGGAATACCCATAGCTGTGTGAGCGATTCTGAGCCCGGAGGTACATCGCTCTTCGACATGAAGTCCGCCCCGATGGTCTCCTTGTAGGCTGGTTGGAAGCTGTTGTACACATAGCGGTTTAATAGTTGTGTTTTGCCGACTCGCTCATCCCCAACAACCACGACTAATCAAATAGATACGGTGTGAGGCAAAATATTGAATAAAAACGTCTCGCAAAGGGAGGGTAAACCTTTGAATATGGACATCTGCTTCTGGCCAGAAGCGAGCAAGATAAAACAAATATTAAAATTTGTATTTGTATTTCATGGAAGAGCAATTTGTTTAGCCAATGGAGTAGAGCCTTAGCAAGTTCCCCTAACCCACCCATCTTCCCTGACATAAGAAAACGCTTCGGACGATGCAAACTACATGTGCATTCTCATGATTATGGCACTGATGGAAAGACAATCCGTTTTTACCTCTTGTACACTCCTTCTTTAGGATGAAGGAAAAAGCGAAAAGAAGGAACCGTTCTGCAAAGGATTGTCGCGTCGTAACAACCAAAAACGTGTCCAGGCGGCAACGAAGAAGCGCTCCGGCGGCTCAACCCTTTCCACCTCTTCGGTTTCCTTCATCGCTTCGACAACAAGTCGGATCTGGCTTGCTATCTCTGCTTCGTCGATTCTGTAGCGGCGGATGTCCTTCAAGCGCGCAGTGAATGACTGTAGCTCGAAAGCTTCAACTTTGCCTGGTCCTCGAACCGCCTTCAACCCAGGAAGAAGATGCTTCATCACTTCAGAGCTACATGCCAAAGTTTTAAACCGGCTGATGCAAGGCTCTACCTTTGCCCCGTGTTGAAGAAGTGATTCGATTGTTTGCGCGCTGTAGTTATTTTTGAGAGCCAAGTACAAAGGGGGTCGGGTGCCAGGCATAGCCAAGTTGACGAACGATCCGGCCTCCAACAACATGCGTATCATCTCGATCTTATCGAGATATAGTTTTGGGCCATCAAATATCGCCTGCAATAGGGTGCGTTGCCCCATCATCTTGTTCGGGTTGGCATTCATCTCGAAAAGAAGGCATCGAACCACCTCCGCGTTGTGTAACAAGAGGGCGCTGAAGAGAGCACAGGACTGCCCGATCGAGTCGTTGACCGAAATCTCTCTTGAACCTGATTGGAGGATGATCTTGCATATCCCAACGCACCCGACCGAGCATGCAGTATCAAGAAGTTCGTGCAGTAGAGAGTCCGAAGGGTCATCGGGATCTCTTCGTCTGTTCAACCCCCGTTTTTCCAAGTACTTGGAAAGCAGGTACCCGAAGGTCTCCTCCCGCCTTTTATGACAAGCAACCCTCAACAGCTCTTCTATGATTGGAGCTTTCTGATTGACCAGATACTCCACAATCTCCGTATGACCTTTCTTCACCGCATAATCAACAGGGAGTTTAGAATTCCTGTTATACCAAAACAGTTTGGCGGCCTCTTCAAGTGGAATCTTAATCACCCCCTTTTGTTGTTGTTGTTGTTGTTGGCGTTGTTGTTGTCCTCGTTGTGCTTGTTGTTGTTTCTGTTGTTGTTTTTGTTGTTTTTGTTGTTGGAGGTCGAGTTGATGAAGCTGCTTCACCACAGGCAGAAGTCCCAACAGACACACCAGATGGAAGAACCCTTTCTTCTTCCTTAACCGTTCTTGATCAATCTTCTCCCAATAATTCGTCAACAAGAACTTCATCACCTCCTTTTTCCCCGCCCTCCATGCGAATTCGAAAGGAACCAATCCCGCGTTGTTGGTTTCGTTGATTTTGGTTGGATCCTGTTCCACCAATAACGTAACGAGGGGGATTGACCCCCCCGCGCACGCAAAATGAAGGGCCGTGCCTCCATCGTTGCTTCGATTCTGGGAATCCGCGCCATGGGCAAGCAGAACGCGAGCTGATTCGGTGAGCCCGTTGCCACAGGCAGCATAGAATGGGGTGTTGCCCATTTTAGATCGGATGTTGGGGGAGCACCCTGCCTTGAGAAGGATCTCAACGATTTCCTTTCGCTCTAGGGTATTTTGCTCATGCAGATTATAAATATTCGCCACGAAAGCGATTGTCTGCCTCTGGTACTTTATATGTATATTAGTAGCGTGTTGTGTGAAAGCGAGCGAGAGAGAGAGAGGTAGAGAGAGGTAGAGAGAGGTAGAGAGAGAGAAGAAAGAGAGAGAAGAGAGAAGAGAGAAGAGAGAGAGAGAGAAGAGAAAGAGAAAGCGAGCGAGAACGAGAGAGAGTAAAAAGATACATACTCTATTTCTACTCAGTCTATTAAGCGTATAAGCTTGAGGAGCGCAAGCTAAATGGAGGCCGCATTTGCCATTGAGGTCGCATAGCTTTGGATCGGCACCATGTTCCAACAGGCATTTCACCATCTTCACTCGCCCGCATGCACAAGCCCAGAAAAACGGTGATGCGGGGGCAATCTCCGTCGTAAACTCTTTCGTAGCTATGCCGGAGGAAAACCAATCTTCAACTCGGAAGAATTTGTTGGGATCGGCGCCTCCTTTAGAGATCAACAATTCCACCTTCTTCATGTCATCGAGGGCAATTGCAACGCAAAGTGCTAATGTGATCTCATCGACCTGCCATATAGTAATAGAGAGATCATTAATAACAGCACATTAAAAACAAGATCGCTTCAAGTTACTTGCGGATTACGAAAGGAAGGAGAGCCCAGCAGGAATTCAACGAATTCGGGAGTACTTGCGGCTGTGGCAAGGACCAGAAAGGAGATTTTATGGCAATATGTAGCAACTTCTTTTGGGTAATGCTTGACCAAAACTTTGAATGAAGAGACTATGCCATGGACGATCGCAGCTTTAAGGAAGCTCTCCAATAACGATTCTGAAGGGAACTATTGATAGAAGTTCGTTAAACATGTAGAGAGAGAGAGAGAGAGAGAGAGAGAGAGAGAGAGAGAGAGAGAGAGAG
>ERZ778023.3471-NODE-3471-length-15471-cov-51.577582_pt1 | contig 15471 bp, 19 predicted proteins | sample MGYA00375753_ERZ778023 | MGnify/ENA primary metagenome ERZ778023 (study PRJEB29350, sample SAMN05389822) | bioreactor metagenome | isolation source: Ammonium sulfate bioreactor | place: South Africa: University of Cape Town | collected 2014-04-04 ...
TACTCCATTTTCTGTATTTAGTCATTGAAATAAATTGATAAAATGTTGCAATATTCATAGTTGTTAATGAAGTAGAAATTTTATTTGGAAATAAAATGAACAAATCGTTTGTCGAAATGTTTTTAGTGTAAAAAATACAATAATATTTAATAATTCGCCAAAGATTCCGATTAGAAAAATAAATAATAATCCCACCCTCAAGACTGAGATATTGTGCTGCTAATCGAAGAGAAGCGACATCTCTCTGATTATTTGTCTCTTAGAGAACTGTTTGAATTAATTTAATATGAAAAATAATTTATATCAAAATTTCAAAATCAAATTCAAAATAAATCTTAAATTTCTCCTATAATTTGTTGTAATCTGCGTTGCTAAGACGACGATCAGTCTACTAAATGGAATGTCAACCAATAATGATCTTTTTTTATTTTCTCTTATCAATTATGTCAATAAATTAATAATCTCAGAGATTTATTTGTTCATACACTATGGCATCCATTGCATCTGGTTTGGTTTTTGACATCAGTTTTTCATTTTGAATTCCTATTTTCTTGTAATTTTAGGGAGATCACTAACAGCTGCCGATAAACTTCGTGATCTTCTCACTCAATTAGATCGTCAAAATTCGACTTCACCATCGCCTCCTCATCATTCTAGTTCATTACGAGTAGCTCATTAACACTTTCTATTTCTTATCACTTTATTTTTTTTCGTTTGTTTCTATCATTATTAACACTAGGCATCGAAAGATACACCCGCATCAAATGAACTCTATTTACTTGTCCAGGCTTCTGATGAGATAAGTCATCGATTAAAAAATGAAAACGAAGCATTACGTGTAAGACTAGAAAACAAGCATGAACCGTCAGCATTCTTTTTCTTCTTATAAAATGCAGGATGAAAATTCTAAACTTCGTGCCAATGTTCTCACACTTATCGAAGATAATAATCGATTGCACGAAGAAATTCGTAGTACATTTGTATCTGATATGCTTCGTTTAATCAATCTCGAGGATGGTCAAACTCTAACAGACAAAGAAGTCAATTTCATTTCATTCTTTCTTTCTTTTCAATTCTTCGAAATTCATTATTTAGTCACAAATGGCCGATCTGTATTCGAAAAAGATGCGACAATTAGAAGTCGACTTGAAAGATACCAAGTACAGAATCGTTTATTTCTCAATAAACATCATCGATTTGTGTTCGTTTTCGTTTAGAGAAAAATTAAGTGTTTATGAAACAGTTTGGCATGGCGCGAATGAACTTATGAATTGTGCTAAATGTGGTGCTGCTCTTCCGTTTGGTCAACATTCAACTGAACATAATGAAAAAATTGCAGATATAATTACGTAATTTCTCTTTAAACTCATCAGTCTTTTGCCATAGAAAATGTTAATTGTAGAGAGAATGAAGCAAATAAACGTAAACTACAACAATTGCAAATAAAACTCGATGAATGTCAAACGAAAGAACAAGGCACACTAGCTAAATTACAAGAATGTATTCAAATTGTCGAACAGAATCAATTCGAAAAGAATGAAGTAGGATGTTGTGATGTTTTTTCTGTTTTTCTTTCTTTTCGAATTTGTTCGTAGGCAACTGTTGAACGTGATCAAATTAAAATCGAACTTGCTGAAACACAAAAACGTTTGAAAAAATATCTCGATGAAATGAACGAGAAAATTCTCGAAGAAAAACAGACAGTTGAGAAAACGTGTGACGAACGTTTGAAAGAATCAAATGACAAAATTCGAGAAATCGAAAATAAATGTTCGCAATACGAATTAACCATTGATCGATTAGCTCGTGAGAAAACATCGTTAGCAGCGGATTTAGATGAATGGAAAAATCGAATTCAACGCGAAGAAATCAATCTCAGCCAAGTAATTCACTAGATCAATCGAATCGAGTTTATTTGTTTGTTTATTTTCAAGGCTTCGGATTCCGTTAAACTTCAAATTCAAAAAGCAACACGCGAACGTGATCAAGCCAATGCGAATACAATGCAAATTCGAAGTGATTTCGAAAAGTTATTATTACAAAGCAATCAAGTAAAATCTTCTTCATTGATTTCTTTTATTTATTTATTCGAATTCGATAGGATACTCTTCAACTTCGTCATCAACTTGGCTCAACACAAACACGTCTCAATGATATCGAAAGTGAATTATTAAATTCGAAAAAACATTGTCTCGAATTAACCGAAGAAATCAATCGTTTAACACGAGAAAATCTCATGTTAAAAAGTGTCAAACAAACACTTGAACGATCACGAGAAGAAAATATCGATGCTATAACAGTTATTCTTAATAAACGCGAACAAGACTATCGAACAACAATCGAAAATCTCGAACATGAACGACATCAATCATTAGCTCATCTCGAAGATCTTGTTGCGAATCAAAATACAATTTTAAATAAACTTCGTCTGTATTCGCAACAATTAACCAATGAAATCGAAACGATTCTCGAACAGAAAAGCGAAATCGTTCAAGAAATGTCGATTGAAAATCAAGAATTACGAACGAAATTATCGAACGCTTATGAACGTTTAGAACAAACAGATACACAATTATTGCAGCATAATGAAACGCATTTGAAATTAAAACAACGAGTTATCGATTTGAATAACAAAATCAAAGAATACGAACAGATTGTAAGTCATTAAATTGAATTGGTTTTTATGTCTGTCTGTTTTTGTGTTTAGGTTAATAAAATCAAAACAAAAGATTTGATTGATTATCAGCATCGTTTAGCTTTAATGGCACAACGGAATTGAAACGAGAGTATTCTGTTTGATTCTTTTTTCATTTCAAATAATACTTGTGTATTAAACACTTAAATAAAGATAGTTGTATGAAACAAACAAAGAAAAAAAATGAGCAAAACTGATATCGAAGCAGAAGTATTGAATATTGTTATGATGCTTGATTTGTCGACGGTGGAGGTGCTTCATTGAGATTAATAGTGAATGTCACAGGTGTTTGAGCACGATCACGTGCTCGAACATTGTATAACTCTTGAACGTTAACAGTATCACGAGGACGTTGAGCACCGGATTGAGGTAAATTAGGCAGACTTGGCTCTTCGAGAACAAATGTTCCACGCCGTTGAAGACCACCGCCTGGTGGAGATGGTTCTTCTTGAATTGATGGATTAGTAGGTCGGACTTGACCTCGACCACCACCACTACCAGCTCCACCGAATATCGGACGATCATCACCTTCCAATGATCGAGCAGCAGTAGTGCTGGATATATGATTTCGACGAGGTGTTTGCTCGGAAGCAGGAGGTCGTGGTGGAGCGGAGGATCGAGGAGTTGCTCCATTGAATGGATTTGGACCGAAGATAGATGACGTACGACGAGGAGGAGGAGGCTGTGCTTCCCAGGAACCGGTGTACGATGAAGACGGACCACGAGCCGGAAGCGTAAAACTAAGATCAACGAAAGGATTATCAACACTTGAAGAAAATGGATTTTGTGATGCACGATTTGCATATGATGGTGCTGGCATTGGTGGTCGTGATGGTGCTGGACTACGTGAGTAGTAGAGATCTTCGAGATTTCGATCTGAAACAAAATTTATCAATCGAATCATTTTGTTTGTTTGATTGATTTAAATTTACAATGTTGATTGTACATTGTTCGTGGTACTGTTGATACATAATGATTCGCTGATTGAGGAGGTGCATTTGGTGGCGATGGATATCTTGGCTGTTGTTGTTGTTGTTGTAAAGGAACAACTTGTGTGGTTGATGTTTGTGTCTTTGATAGATCAATTAGCCGACCAAAATTTTGAATCGCCGATGTAATTCCTGTTTGATTATCGAATGTAAATCGCAACTAATCGATAATATCTATACTAGATTAATCTATATCTTCACTCCTCATTACCTGCTCACCTTTTGCACTTCAGTAGGCATTTGAGATTGTAATGTGTCGATCTGTTGACTATAACGCGTACATTGCGAACGCATATTTGTTAGATCAACATCGTTCATAGCTTGACCACTGGAAGCTGTCGTTTCAACTGACTCACAAAAACTCGCCACACTCGCTAATTCAACTTCGGCTGTTTCTTGTTGTAAACGAAACATTCTATACGTTATATAAATCAATTAAAACGATTCATTAGTTAGATTTTTATTCATTACCTTAATTGAGATTGCATGTAAACTTCAGCTTCCGTAAATAAGGCTGTTTCACGATGTTTTAATTCTTCAATTAACGTTGCAATAGCTAATGTTATTTCTCGTTGAATTTGCTCGTGATTTGTTCGAACTGTATGAACACGTTGTTCGTACGAAGCTATTTTATCACTTAACTTTGGCAAAGTTCGACGGAGTTGACTAACAAGTGAACCGATATTATAAGATGTTTCACGTAAATGTGCTTCACGACAATCAGAACAGATGAATTTCGAACAATCATGACATTTGGTCAGTGCTGGCTTTTGTTCACTACAAATAAAACACCGATCCGGTTGACTAGACATATTTGGTTGTAGATCAAGAAAACCAATCATTGTTAAATTAGCAGGAAACGCTTGAACTCCTCCTAAACATTTTTGAAATCGTTATTATTCATAAGAACGAAATGAATTCACCTGCTGGTATCAGATGATCTCGACGACATTCTGGGCAACGTAATGAACGTGCTCGTGGATCGACAAGATTCGTCAGACAAGGTGTTAAACAAAATGTATGCATACATGGCAGCAATTTAGGCGAACGAAATTTATCCAAACAAACTGGACACGTTGTTAAACGTTCCATTTGATTGGAACTATTATCACTATTAGTTGTCATCAATTAAGAATTTTGTTGTTTTTACTAAATTTCGATGATGATTTATCGGTAACCATATTTTATTCTTAGTGATTCTATTAGCAATAGCCTTTAAAATTTTTATTTTTTTTTTAAACAAGATGTCGCAAATGATCGAGAACATGAGTTTGAGTTCGATTTGAAGGCGAATCGATTAAAATTGATCAGATTAGAACGAGAATCTCTCTTGATCTTTTTCAGTACGCATTTCATGAATATATATTTGATCAATTATTTCAATCAGTCAGGCGTTTTAATCCGATAAAAGATACACACACACACATACAAGTATTTTGTTTTACTCGTAAATGACTGACTATAGTCTTATCTCAACACGATTAGTCTATTCCTAGTTGAGTGTTTTCTAATCAGCTTTGTCATCGTGTGCAATAAATCGAGTTTGATAGTTGGCCATTAACTGCTTGATCATGCGCATGGAGACGCAAGACGCTTTTAGTAATATTGAAGGACAATAATGGGAAGAACGACAACAGCGATTGAAACAAGCATTTTCGATTACAACAGTTATTGAATCATGATACATTTGTCAAGTAGTCTTGAACGGAAAGTGCGGGCGGTCGGGATTCGAGCAAGCAATTGTATCGAGACTCGTGTTTAGATTGCTGTAGAACATTTCTTTTTTTCTTCTTCTTCTTCTTCTTCTTTTTCTCTTTTTTCTTTTTTCTTCCTCAATAATTCTGTCAAAGAAATACTGGTAAATAAACTGTTATTTTATTATTATAATTACTTTTATTCGTCATCAGTTCTGTATTTCTCAATTTTTTTTCTTCTTCAACTTCATTCATATTTGAGTTTGTTATACCGGCATGAATACAAATAACCATGTTTAAAATCATGTTAACGTTGTTTCGATTATTTTCCGATGACGTTCAATTTACCGTCAATGTCATTTTCTTCCTTTTCTCATTTCTTTTTTTCTTTGCCTTTCTTTCTTTCACACTAGTTTTTTATTATTATTAAATGATGTATTTTTAAAATACAATATGATATATTCAAGCAAGCATTTCTTATTCGATTTGTAATGATATTATATGAGATAATACACCCTCACTACTCCCACGATAGGAAAAAGAAAATCTTCTCTCCGCTCTTGTTAACCAGCGACAAATCCGAAAGCCAAAAAAAAACCGAGAAGTTAAAAAGTCAGACCGACTTTAAACGATTGATGATCGTATCGTACTTCAACGTCAATCATTCGTGTCCGTGTGTGTGTTTTGTCTTGAAGTTTCTTTTTTTTTATCGGAATAATTTAATTTCTAATTGACTTAGTAAATCGAACTTTACAAACAGAGAAGTTGCAAATAGGGAACGAGCTGGAAAGAAACATGAAATGCTCAAGATATGAAGGAAAGTAAGAGAAGAAGAAGAAGAACAAGAAAAACGAGTTAGAGTATTTTATTTATTATTTCTGTTCGTTGCTCGATAGCTTAAGGCAAAGAAGAATGTACATAAGTGAATGAATGAATGAATGAATAGTAGCAGTGGTGATAGTGATGGCAGTGTTGGTGTTGGGAGTAGAAACGCAAAGATCTAGTATCGTAATATAGAGAGAAAGAAGGAAACGACGAAGAAGCCGAACAACACAAAAGATGATGATGATGAAGACGAATAACATCATAAGAAAACTAGTAACAGAAAAAGAAGAAGGAGAAGAAGGAAAAAAAAAGAACACATATTCATAAGAAGGAAATGCGAGCGATTTTTGTCTTGTGCTTGCTAGTCTTTGTTTTTCGATGAGACACACACAAAAAAGGGAAAGAAAGAACATAGAAAACTCTTAATACACTCTTTTTTGTAACATCTATTATTTGCTACTATAGTGTTCTTTATCTCGATAACCAGGTGACATTTGTTAAATAGCAATTATTTATTCATTCTCATCTCATTAATACTGATTTATTATCGTTCTTTTTCTCCTTCTTCTTCTTTTAATCATATTGATGTTTCGCAGAAATTTATAATTGTCATAGATGTAATAAACAATTGTTCTTTTATCTGTAGAATATTATCTCTTCTTTTTTTTTATGAGTAGACTTGTTCTTGTTTCATAAAAAAGAAAGACTTGTATCAAATCGATCGACATGTTAGCTCAAAGTCCCTCGAGAATTTTTGTTAATATTATCTCAGTTTGAAACATTAGTTTCTCTTCTTCTTATTTTTACCATTAGAGAATATATATGTGTGAGAAAGATTGCTAGTAAACATTACTGTGCATGTATATCATCATCGTCAACGTGCATGACGATAGGAAACCATTTCTAATTGAGTCCTGAAGAAGACATGCATAGATTGCATCAAAAATTTGTTCGCATTATCATGAGATTCACTTCGTTATATTTCCTCTTATTTTTTCTTCTTCTGCTTCTTCCTTCTTTTGCAACTCATATGTATTCGATTAGAACAAGATAAATAAATCATTGATGCTGTCTGTGTTTCCAGTCTCGAGATATTTTTCTCAATTCTGAATTGTCAGTTTTTCTTCTCTCCTATGTAATAAATGAGATCTCGAGCAAAGAAAAGTAGATAGATGAGGTGAAAACATAATGACATTTTGTCGAGTTAATATTCGGTAAGTTTCAAGAACGAGTGTTACTCATTGTTTCAGTGCGTTTCTTTCTGTTGTTAGTTTGTCAAGAATATTAAAAAAAAGAACGACTAACTCATACATATTGAGTGCCATAGTTCTCAAACTATTGTAGATGACATCAAGATAGGAAGACCTTGCGGAAATGAGCAGAAGGGTGAAGACTCTCATTGCAATCACCACTACAACTATAGAAAAAAAAAAAGAAGAAGGCGAAGAAGAAAATTTAATTGTGTCAACTTGTCAAGTCTTATTTTCTTTTTTTTTGTCTTTCAAGATCTTCAAATTTTCTTATGCGAATCAAATCAAGTCTCGAGAATAGCATACGCTCTCTATTTATTTGTCGATGTCATTTTGTCGAGTTTAATCAGATATTAATATATATATATGTATGTATATATAGACAGATATATGTATATATTTATTTATTTGTTTTCCAGCATTCTATTTCTTGGAACTATAAAATGATGAAAGGAACATTACGATGAGTTTGCATTAAGAAAAGAAAATGGAAAAACAAAATTTGCCTAACGGCAACAAATCCGTCGTCAGATAAATGTCAAAACTATTTTCTTCTGGCCTTCATCTAACTGTATCCACTAAATACAAAGATAAATACTGTATTCCTCGATTCTACCAGGTACCATTATTTAAAGAAGCTCGACTAGAAAAACATAGAGAAAGAGAAATGAGGGAAAAAAAGACGTTTCTTTTCTTTTCATTTCATTTCATTCTTTAAAGTAATTACATCTGTTGAGAAGAAATAGTTGTGTGATGAAATGCTCATATAAAACAATTATTTCTTGTACTTTTCCTTTCTATTTAGATAAATTCCTTGGATGAACGGCCATATTAATTGAAACGGTCGTGAGAATACTATGTGTTACTATTGTCAATATTTAGCAAAAGAAAAATCAACTGATTTGATTGATGATCATGCGAATCTTACCTATCAAACATCAAGATCATTTCATATTCCAACATTGTTACGTCTTATTGCATTAACATGTTTTTTTCTTATACTTAATTTAACAATTGTTCTTTCGCATTCATCGCAAATTCAACAACAAAAAGATCAATCATCGTCGAAAATCTTGGAAAGAAACTCTCAAGGTAAAATCAAATCTAATTTTCGCGTGTTTATTTTAAACAAAATCGATATTTTTCTTGCTTCTCCTTCGCTCGGTCATATTTAATCAAATTGATTAATATTAAATATGATTTGTATTTTCATGTATCTTTTATTAATCCTTTGCTATTCTCTTTTATAATTCATGTCGACGTCATCCTATTTAAATTCTTTTTTGTTTGCACAGATTTTTTTGGTGTCAATGCTGATCAAATGCAAGAAAAAGTCTCATCACATCATCAGTATCAATCATCATCATCAATTAAAACTAATTCAACGTATTATACACAAAAAAAGAGACGATTAACACATGAAAAACGTCTTATTAGAGATTTATTAAATAGTTATCCGACGATTTATGCACGTCCGATAAGAAATATCTCTCAACCATTGGTGATACATTTTGGTTTGACATTGACACAATTATTTGATCTCGGCTCGACAGGTCAAAAAATGCAGACTAATACCTGGAAGACATTCATGTGGCAAGACATGAATTTAATTTGGGATCCGGAAGATTACGGAGGCCTGGCAACAGTCTGTCTACCAGCTGATTCAATTTGGACACCGGTACGATAGAATTGCTTTCTCTTTTTCTGTGTTTTGATTGACTTGTTCCTAGGATGTTGTTTTGTATAATTATGCTGATGAACGTTTAAAAGATTGGCGTGAAATTTCAGCTGTCATACAACATACCGGCGATATTCTCTATGTGCCAACTACGATGCAATTTAGTATCTGTTTTCTTGATATAACTAATTTCCCGTACGATATGCATGAATGTACATTGACATATCGTTCGTGGACATATGATCGTACGAAAGTGCTTCTTTCGTTTAAAGATGATTCTCCTCAAATTGATATGACATCCTATATTGTTTCCAATGAATGGAAAGTCTTACCACGTGAAGCTGAAAATACGATCACAAATGAATCGTATTCATTATTAACATACCGAATGACTATTCAACGAAAAGGTGGTCTGTACGGATATATTCTCATTCTACCTTGTCTATTACTCTCAGCAGCGACCATGGTTGTCTTTTGGATTCCGCCGGAATCGCCTGCAAAGATGATTTTAACTGTATCCATTTTCTCGGGTCTATTTCTTTTATTACTTCTATTAGCTGAGTCTATGCCAGGTATGTCAACAACATAATTATCGCCTGATTAATAATCTATATATATCTATATATCAACTTTAATTTCATTTTAGCTGGTGGTGGTACTCCAAAAATCGGCTCTTATTATTGTGTTAATATGGTTGTTGTGTCTGTTACTGCTGTTCTTGCGACAACAGTCATACATATTTATGTTCGTGGTGATCGACGTCAGGGAATTCCTCCAACAATTCGTCGTATTTTTCTCGACAATCTAGCTCGAATGTATTGTATGGTTCCAAAGCCCATTGTAACATTACCTGAAAGTGTTTCATCCCGTTATGGTCCACCATCGCCCGGTGCTCTTTTATTACCAGAACAGATTTTTCTAACTCCACATTATCACGAAGAAGAATTTACGAAGAAATTAAAATTATTAAAACAACGTTTTCATGATTATCATCGACAACAAAAAAGTCAACTGGATCTCAGCGAAGATCTGCCAACAACAAATGAAACCATGGCAGCATTGAAATTAAATCTACGTTCAATTGAAAATGATTTGAAAGAAGTTCGAGATTATCTTCGACATATGAAGAAAAAAGTTGAAAACACTGATCAATCAAATAAAGACGCCAACGATTGGAAAGACGTGGCACTTGTACTCGATCGAACATTTTTCTTTGCCTATTGTCTATGGTTTATTATTTCTATTATCGTCATGTTTCCTAAGACGATTAGCATTTCACAATACCATTTATTATCCTCCTCCTCATCATCAACAACAGCAGCCAATTCAATAGCTTCTTTAAATTCAACAATTAATCTTACTCAACTATAAATATAACACAAATCGGTGCTAGACTTAATAATGAAACATAATTAGAATATAAAAATATTAAAAAAAAACAACGTTCGATTGTCTTCTGATTTTTTTTGTATTGTAAATGTAAAATTAGAAAATAACAAGCAAATAAAAAAATAAATAAACAAATTATCTTATATGATTAGAGATAGATCCGCACTGATGCTTTGATTTCCGACCGGCATATCGGACATGATTTTAATGAATGGCCACAAGGCACGCACGACGCTAAATGACCGCAAGGAATAAAGGCTAGACATTTCTCTTCGGATAAACAAAGTGCACAAGGGTTTGCCGGCGATGAATCGTCACTTTTCTTTTCTGTGTTTGTTGTGTCGGTTAGAATAGATTTTGTTTCTTTTTTCTCTTGATTACCAATTCCGTCCATGGCTTCTTTTGGCATGAGGATGTTTTCTTTTCGTCCATTAATCAGGTCGATTTGTTTTTGAAGAATTGTACAAGCCATGAATAAATCAGTTTCACTAACGAAATCATCATCTAAAATAGAAATGAACAAAAGTTAGATTTTTGTTTGTTGACAGATCGATGACTTACGTTTTAATCTAAGTTGATCTTCCCAACATCGTTTTACAATCGAATATTTGAAATCAGAATCGAGCATACGCTGAGACATTTGTAAATCGATTCGAGCAGCAACATATCGCCGTAGAGTTTCTTCATCAAGAGATAATACATTTGTAGCATTTTGATTGGACTGTTTGACTAATTCTAAAACGAGAAATTAGAATTCATTTTCTATGAATATGAATACAAAAAAATCGATTACATACCTTTTTTCTGTTGAATTCGTTGAAATAATTGTTCTCCACACAATTGTCTTATATAACCACAGTGGGAAAACCATCGTGCATGTTCAATTATTGGTTTATCTGTTGCATCCCAATTTTGCAATGAACCGTTACAGTAGAAACAAGTAACAATAGTTCCTGTACCGGTATAAAAAAATCCTGCACGAACAAAATCATCCACTGATGGTAGATTTTCTGTTGGAAAATTTTCGAAAGATGCATATCGTTTCGGTAATTCTTTATAACGAATATGCATGGGCTCGGTTGTCATTACTTGTTGGCAAGAAATCGAAGTTGGAAGTACACTTGTTTCGCTGGAAACATTGTTAACAACAGGAAGTGCTGGTGATTGTTTAGAATGCGTCAACATATTTGTGACATAGGGACAGTTAGGAGAAATTTTTTTGTGTACTTCACATGGATCGTCGGTTGAAGTCCATTTTTGAAGAATTTTGTTACAATAAATACAAATAACTCGATCGCCTACGTTACAACTAAAGAATCCTGCGTCGATGAATTGATCAACAGCTAGTTTATAAGAATGTGGCCAATGAGAAAATCCTCGTTTTCGCACTTGTTTAAGTGATTCGGTTTCCATTAGTTCATATGATGAAGAAGACTCTCCTTTCAAACGTTTAGCAGGTTTTTCATTTGTATCTAGTGATTGAGACGGTACTATCGATTGAATAAATGGACACATTGGGCTACGTTGCTTATGAATAATAAATGGACTCATATCTTGTGTCCAATTGGATACTTCTAATTGACATTGATCGCAACGAACGGTATCATCTTTATTAATGTAATGAAATCCAGCGGCTTTCATGTGCGATGATGAATAAATTCCATGTTTTACTATTAATTGATTACCAAGAATAGAAGTCTTATGGAGTATTGAAGTCGATGAGCAGTTTGCTGTCTTCATAATATGTTATTGAATAGATTTTATAAGTTAGATATATACTGAATACCATATCTAACTAAAAAACGATGTTTATATATCTCTAGATAGTTGTTATTTGGGTTTTACCGGTCTCCCAAATAGGAACATAGAGAAGTGGAAAAAATCAATGACGCAATGAATGAGTCATTATATAAGCATGCTTTCGAAATCTTGAAGAGTTTTTTCGATAAAAAATGTTAATAAGAAATTTAGTATGCTGTAATATACCATGCTAAAACAATTGTATTGTTCATTAAAACCAAATAAATTTGATGATTTTTCACCAATAAATTAAAATATAGGCGTCGCTCTCTCTATGTACCTAAATGGGAAAGATAAACTTTTTGCATTCTATGGGTTTTTTGTACATTAGATATTTTGACATACATTTGGGTAATAATGAAGGATTTTCCTTTTCAAATCAATTAGTCATTTTGCTGAATATATAGAATTGCTAGTTCTATCTAATGATTCATCACCTTTGTGGAAATCGCAATCCCAACAATTTGGTACGCTATCCAAACTGGGATAGACATATTCAATCTCCACGAAAACTTCTTCCAATGTACAGTAGGAGATACAAAATAATACCCATCAACTAGATAATATTTTATGGATAAGATTATATTTTCGTATCTTTGTTTCCCGTAAAATTATGAAAAATTGATGATATTTCTTATGAACATTGTTTGAATATTCGTAAAAAATATGCGGTTTTAGATTCTTGTTTAATAGTAAAAACATTTAGAACTGAACAGTTCAAAAATATAACTGAAAACTAACTAGTCTTAATTGTTACATCTCTCTCACCTGCACCCATAAGAGCTTTTGTATGTAAAAAATAAAACTAATTAAAATCAGAATATTCATGATTCCAGTTGAAATGCTTGCAGAAAATTTTCTTGTATATTATACGCAAATTGCTGATTTACCATTTAAAGCTTTAAAGGTAAATCCGTACGAAGGCATCAATCGCCGTTCTGCATATTGGGCATGATCTCAGTGAATGACCGCACGGAACACAAGTCGCTAAATGTCCACATGGTATGCAAGCCAGACGTCTTTGTTCTTCCAGACACAGAACACAGAGATTCTCTGGTGATGTTTCGTTTGATCCAGTTTTTTGCTCTTCTTTTACCTTCTTCACCGTTTCTGCGTTTTTCACCTCTGTTTTTACGACAGGTTCTTCTTGATTGACAGAATCTGTAGAACCTGATGTTTCCATAGCATTTGTATTTAATTCATGATTCGGCTGTTGTTGTGTGTTTGCTTCCTGTTCGAGTTCTCGAAGTCTTTTCAGTACAACTGAAGGAACAGTAATGTTTTCCTTTTTACCATCAATACAATCTATTTGCTTTTGTAAAATAAGACAAGCCAAAAATAAATCATAGATATTACTAAAATCATCACCTAAAAATGCAAAAATCATACAAAAACCAATACTTTATTCAATGTATTTTAATCATACGTTTTAATCTCAACTGATCCTCCCAACATCTCTTTATGACCGAAAGTTTGAAATTAAGATCAAGCATTCGTTGTGATATCGGCAGATCTAATCGGGCAGCAACCAATCGTGAAAGTGTACTTTCATCAGAAATATTAAGCTGTCCTCTGCCCGTAATCATATCACCTACACCATTTGGTTTGCTACGATCATTTACTCTTGCTCGTTCTAAACATTTGTACAAAAAAAAAGATTAGTTTTATGAAACACAATAACAAATATGAACATACCCTGTTGAGCTCTTTTTGATTCTTGAATTTTTCTATGTAATTCAGTTCCACAAAGTTGTTTAGCGTACGCACAATGAGGAAACCATCGAGCATGTTCAATCATTGGATTATCACTGGCTCCCCAATTCTGTAATGAACCATTACAATAGAAGCAAGTGACAATTGTTTTAGTACCCGTATAGAAAAACCCTGCACGAACAAGATCATCGGCTGATGGTACATTTTCAGCGGGCCACGTTTCGAAAGAAGCATAACGTCGAGGAATTTCAATATAATTCTGATGGCAAGCTGCAGTATAAACAATGTCATTTGAACGAAATAGATCAGCATTTGTTGGATTTGTATTCCCAGTTCTTGCCGACTCTTCGTTAACAATACGAATTGTTGCTTTTTCTCGTTCTTTTGATGTTGCGATCACATATGGACATTTGGGAGAAAGTCTTTGATGTGTTTCCCAAGGATTATCAACGTTTGGCGTCCATTGTTGACAAATTAAGTTACAATACAAACATATCACTCTATCACCAACGTTGCAATTAAAAAATCCAGCTTCAATCATTTGTGCACTCGATGGTGATGTCCGATGTGGCCAATGAGAAAACGTTCTTTTGCGCATCTCTTTTGCCGTTTCCGTTTCTTTCCAAATACTCGATCCACTTACTGCTTCGTTCACTTCAACTTTTTGCCGTTTTGACGGCTTTTCATTATCACTCGTTGTCAGATAATTTACCGAAGTTGATATTGATGATTGTAGTTTAGGTTGCATTGACTTGACATACGGGCATTGAGGACTTTGTTGTACATGTACAGAAAATGGTGTCATATTCGATGTCCAATTTGAAACTTTCAAACCACATTCTTTGCATACGGCCGTATCTCCTACTCCAGTATATATGAATCCAGCTGCTTCCATTGTTACGCTTGAATATACGCCATAATTCGTTTGTCGTACTTCGCAAATTGAAACAGTTTTTGAAAATCTCTTAATTATATCCCCTAACAAATATATGCTTGAAATTGTGCCTGTATTCAATTTTACCGAACGACTTTCGTATTGTTTGTTAATACTATCATACGTAATTGTATTCAGCCATCGTTCTGGATCATACGCTCGAGGGAGTACATTAATTAAGTCCATAAGTACTTGTAAATCAATAATGAGCTAAAAGTGTTTTCTTCGATAAGATACATTTTAAAAAAATACAAGCTAACAACTCCTTCTACAACTGCTTTTGAGATGTGACTGAATAACTTTTAACTCATTCTCTTTCGATAGGTCACGCACTCTTTCAATACCTATGAATCATTTTTAGTAGTAACACTTTTGTTTCTTATTGAAATAGAGTTTACTTTAGAAGACGTCTATCATACCTGTATATGACGAAAAACGAGGTTATTCCTATTAATTTAACTTTTGTATGAAAAAAACTACATGGACTCTCATGATACTAAACTA
>ERZ778023.3478-NODE-3478-length-15415-cov-51.818164_pt1 | contig 15415 bp, 18 predicted proteins | sample MGYA00375753_ERZ778023 | MGnify/ENA primary metagenome ERZ778023 (study PRJEB29350, sample SAMN05389822) | bioreactor metagenome | isolation source: Ammonium sulfate bioreactor | place: South Africa: University of Cape Town | collected 2014-04-04 ...
TGTGTGTGTTTTTGTAAATGTACGTTTGCTTTTCTTCTTTCTCGCAATTATTTTTTATTGTATTCGATTCTATTTTAAACGTCTTTTGTTTTTCGTTTGAACGTAAAATGAATGCCAAGCAGCAGACCGACCTCAGAGAATATCATTACAACAACTAGATTTGACGTTCAATTTCTGCTTGGTTTTAGTATCTTTTGTGTAAAAAAAAACAAACAGACAGAAGCAAAACACCAAAAAAAAAACCACACGAAAGTATCATTTTGCTTTTTATGTTGATGTTTTCTTTAAAAAAATGATTTTATTCAAATAGAAAAATATAATAATAAAATAAATTCACCTTTTTTTTCACTTGTTCTGTCGAATACTAAACAGAAACACCTTAATACGGAAATGTCATGTCGATTACTCATCGAAACAGAAATGAGTCATGTTATTAAAAAATCTGATTATCGAAGTCCAAATGACATTCATCGAGATCGTCGCTGTCACATAAAAGTTTTCCACGGATAATAAAATGAATTTGTTTGTTTTTAACAAATTTTGTTGAATTTCGAATGATTTTCATCAAAATTTGTCGATCATTTATCGATCGATTATCTTTCTTCTAAAATGAAAATAAATCGAAATCCAAATGTGTGTTTCTTTTCTTACTGAACTCGACTCGTAAATAAGTAATGCAAAGGCAAGACCAAAAAGAACAATCGGAATAAACATTTGTTTATTTAATTTTCGCGTAATTTCATCTCGTTTTTGTCTTGAAGTCGATCGCATTTCTCACACGTGTAAACTACTGTTTTTTTTTGTGCACTTGTACTTATAAAACCGCGACACGGTCTACTGATAACAACTGTCATGAAACCTGAATCTATCCGAAAGTTGAATAGACAAGCAATGAAAACGAATAAATTCAACGTCAAATGTCAATTCGGAAAGAATTCTCCTGACAATTTATTCCTCTTTGTAAAAAATCTAAATAATTTGATTGATTGATGATGATGACAATGGAGAAAAAGAAACAGCAAGTGGTTGTTAAATTTTGTAGAATGAGAATAGAAATAGTTTTGGTTTATTGATTGTGTCGATGATGTAGGCGGAGATGACATTGTTTCGATTTGTCACCTCAAGAGAATGTGACCGGTTCAAATTGATGATAGATCCTTTCTTTTTTTTACCTTGGAGATTTCTTTCTCTTTTTCTCGTCGATCTAATCGATTAACTCATTTTCACATTCTATTTTCGAAGTGTGAAGATGTTTGTTTGTTATCCTGTTGTGTGTTTTTTCACACTTAAATCAAATGGATCGTTAGCAGGTGTTCATCATTTAATTGAAGGTCATTATTGATTTTAGTCTAGACACTTCCATATGGAAATTTGATCCATCTTGCAAAAAAAAAGAGGAATCTACTACGAGTTACTCATAAATAATAGTAAAGCGAATGTTAAATGCCTGGCTTTGTGTTTGATCTAATGAAAAAAAAAGAGCTCGCCGTTGGTGTCAACATAGACGAAGACAATTTCCTGGTTTTGATCATTGAATAGAATAGAAAATGAATCTCATTTATGGACATTGTGTATTCGTTGGACAAAGTCGTGATCAAATTGACCTTTGCTTGATGGTCTCATATATTTCTATTTGAAATATGTTTTAGTAGAGAACATTTACTTGTCGAGTTGAAAATTAATCAAAGAGAATAAATCTCAATGAGAATATCTTTGAACTCGATATTTCAATATTTAACAAATACTTAGCACCTCGTTTTTGTTTCTCTCTCTGTGTCTCTTTCTTTCTTTCCTTTGTGTTTGTATTTGAATGAACAAGTCGTCGACGAAGTGTCATCCGAGTTCGAGAAATTCTCCACCCAAACGCGCGAGTCTGTGCAAAGAGATGAACATATGTCGAAAGAAAAGATTACACGCGTGTGTGTGCGTTGATCAATCGAGTAGGCTGGGTCTGCACGATGCATACATACATACATACATAATAATATGTACGTGTATGTCTGTCGAATAACTTTTAATTTATAATAATAGAAGAGAAAAGATCGTTTTACATGACACTGTAGGTGTCCATGTTTTTTCAACTTTGTTGTTTGTAATTATTCTTCGAAAGAGTTTCTCAAAAGAAGAGAATGAATGAGCGTGTCAATTAGAGTGACCCCTTTTGTTTGTCTATATTGTGTATTGACCTTCTCTTTCTCTCTCTTTCTCTCTCTTCATTCATCGAATTCCATATTGTGAAAAGAGAACAAGAAGAAGAAGAAAAAGGTTCTGTTTCTCTCTGATTCTCTATTTGACAAATATTCGATGCGAGAAGTAGATGAAACGGAAATCAAAAAAATATTCATTTTTTCCTTCATTGTCGAATTAAAATGAGTAAGGTTTCTTGATTTTAATTGTCATTCTATTCTTATATTGTCGGTTTTTCTTTTCTAGAGAGAGAAAGAGAAAAAGAACTAAATATAGTTAAAAGTCATTAAATTAGTCTATTGCGGAACTCATTTTCTTTTTCTTTACCTCGGTGAATCTGTTGTATTGAAGGAAACAGATGATCTGACCAAGGCTATCGCGATTCTTTCATCATCTTCGTCGTACATCAACAGTATGCAGACATTCTCGGTTTTCTTTTTTGTTGTGCATAATTATTACGAAGAGTAGAAATCCAATGAAGCGAACATGATGCGCAGATAATGAGTTACGACAGTGGAATTATACAGTGTCAAACGAGATTCAAAAGAAAAAAAAAGATTATCGAGAGAAAATTAGTCTGCGTGTGCTTCAATGATTTCTATGATTGTGTCACTTCAAAAATCACAAATATTCATAAAACAACGCTTCACTAAGTTTTTAATCAATTTCCTTCGTTCGTTTTTTTTTATTTCAGATTTAATATCATTTGAAACGAAAAATCAACCATTTTAGTCGAAGTGTTATTTCACCTGGTTGAAATCCAAATGAAAACAAAAGAAGATAAGTATGATGGCCATTGCTCGAAGGCATTTAAATCGATGTTTTCTTTAGCTGATATTTAGCTAAGCAAAAGAAATGTAACACTTGTTTTTATTTATTGACATTGAATTGAACAGATGTCGATGAACTATCCTCAAGCGGTATTTCTCTTCGACTTTTGTTTTCAAATTCGAATTGATTGCATCATTTCTTCTTCTTAATTTTCAAAGAGTTACTGACGAATGAACATGAAATTAGAAATTGATTTGTATGAACGCGTGATGAAGTGATTTGAGGTGAGACACATATAGTTGATTTTGTTCAATTAGATAGTTACATCATGTTGATGAACATGTTTCTGTTTAGTTGATGTCCGCGTCCAGACATTAGTCTAAAGTATATGTGGATCGAATAACAAACAGGATTAAACCGATGTGTGTGTAAAACGAGAATAGATGTGCCTTTGAGCATCAACCATCGGCTTAGCAAAAAAGAAAATGAAAGACTTTACGAGAATAAGGATAGATTATTTGTCACGTTCTTTTTCTTTTTCTTCTTCTTCTTTTTGAATTTTCTCAAAATGATAAATGATGAGTTGAATTCTATAATTAAATATGAAAAGAAAAATAACCTTGAGGCTAAATATTCGAACGAATCATTTCGACAAGAACTTTTCTCTTGTCAATTGAATAGAGAAAAAAAATCAATCATATTGTATATCGATGAATGTTCTCTTCTTCCTTTTGTTTTACATAACATTCACTCAAGCATAGTCATATCATTTGGTACATGTGATGACAACAACTTTTCATCAATATAGACTTGTGCAAAAAGAAGAGATAACGGATAGTGTATTTATGTCATTCAATAGCTTTTCTTTTCTTCTTCTTCTTCTTCTTCTCATTTCGATGTAATAAGGAGAGAAAAGAATCTTTTCTTATTTCTTCTACTTGAATAGTAAAGAAGAAGAAGAAGAAGAAGTTGGATCTAATCACATCTGCCTACCGGGTGAATAAACGTCTATGACTTTGCTTTAATCAAGGCCAGTATCCATTCTTTTAATAGTTCTTTTCCTTAACAGTCAATAGAAAACGAGAGAATTGAATCATTTTCAGATGAAGAATGATGAATTACGTCGTCTTCCCCCACCTCCATTATTTACAATTCGTCCTCCGCCCAAACCACCTGGATCTTTATTCGAACATTTTCAAACCGCCGAAATCTTGAATGGTCAATGTATTCGACCATCATTAAATCTTCATTTGACTTCATCGTCAACAATCATTGAAAAACATCCGCACTCAACTAATTGGCTACACACGTTTCTTCTTATTTTGTCGATTATTACTGTTATCTCTTGTATTATAATTGCTATTTTTATTTTTATTTGTCTCAAGTAAACAGAACAACGCAAATGAAAACAAAATCTTTTATTCGATTTCTTATTTTTAGAAAATTAAGAAAAGAAGAAAAAGAATATAAAACATATTTCATGACTGGGTCCATATCGAGTCGAAATCATTCTCATTCTCATCCTCATCAACGTCATTATCATTCGGATTTATGTCGACGAACAAGTGAACACTATCGAGTAAGAATAACTAAGACACTTCGTTTCATTATGCACAGTTAATGCCAACAAAAAAAAGAACCAATTATTCATTTTCTTTATCGATTCGACAGAATCAATCAATTGATACTTGTCAACAATCACATAAATAATCATTGACACATATTTTGAATAAGGTTGTTTCTTGTGTTTAGTGTCCATCAACTAATTTCAATTGTTGTGAAGATTATTATTGTCATCAATTGATTCCATTAAATGAAGTTCAATCTCAAGTGAATCCAACCGGTACCAATGAGAATTGTCAAAATCATCAATATGAATGTATACCTGAATATTTCTTAACAATGGGCCGTCATCAGGGATCATTTATATGTCAACGACCACAACAAATTCCTTCGGATCAGTCGAATTCATGTTCGGCACCTTATGCTACTTTTTCTCGATCATTTATTTTATCTCGAGAAACAGCAACGACAGCGAGTACAAGTGAAAGTAGTCAATGTACATGTTCTCCTCCGTCATCATCAACAACAGCAACAACAACAACAACAGCAGCAGCTATTCCTCAACCAGAAGAAGAATCATCAATTCCTCTGCTTACGTCGATGTCTTCACCTAAATTAACTATTGTTCAATCACAACAAACAAATCATTCGAATTATCAAAAACGACTCAATTTTCTTTCTCAATTAAGAAAATCTTCTCTAATACCATAATTATTCAATAAAATGCAGTGATCTTTTTTTTTCGTTGAATAAACATTTTGTTTTTATTAGTAATTATATCAATATCGACAAAACGAAGAATATGTTAGTAATGAATTAATTAGCATTGCTCTGGGATTTTAATTATATTAGCATTTTTGATTTTTGCTACAGCTTTGGAAGTTGTTTGTATGTATTCGAAACCTAAACAAATTTTCATCAATTTGAATGATGATATTAATTGATTTATTTACCAATATCTGGTATCGATGTTCTAAAGATCAATGGAACACACAAATGATCACGAGTAACTGTTGTAAAACCAATTTGTCCGTTGTTTTCCAAACGCCATGTATCTGTAGTTATTGCTTTATTATTAAATTGAGTTGTGTTTGATCCGATATAAGTTGCTGTTTCTAGAATATGAATAAAAATAGAAATGAAATTCGAAATAAAAGATGAGAAATCGTTGTTTACCTGGTATGCATACACTTGCTGATGTTGTTGGAAGTAATAGACTTGTTAAACATTCTTTCGATGTTTCGTTGATCGTATACGAACGTTTTTCGTCAAAGTTTTGAATTGTCCAAAACATGGTGAGTTCATTGGTCGTGGAATCTTTATATTCACCTTTCATTCCCATCAAATCACGATTTCCATCATATGCAAAACGATAATTCATCTATTTTCACACAAAAATAATAAAACAACGTCTTTTAGAAAATGTCGTCTTACATTGATCGTTTGTGCAGTATTATCAAGGGTACGCGTAGTAATCGATACAGTTCTATCTCCACTCAGTTTGTTTGCCCAACAGCAACGTTTCGGTTCATGATCTGTTGTCGTTGTTGTTTTTAATGGTTTACCAGTAGCATTACAAATGAGAATAGAAATGATCAAATATACAACGTAAGAAAACATTTTTGTCATTTATCTGTCGAATGAAGGTATATATATATTAACGAGGGATGGGGAAAACTTGATTCATCTACACTTATACTCCTACATTTATTATTACGTTTTTTACTCAAACCTTGATTGACGTCATTTTATTTTGAAAACAGTTTAGTTCTGTTCCGTCACGCTTGCTGTATCTCAGCTGACGAGGATATTTTTACATGGACTTTAGCTTGATTAATTTATTTTAACTAAATGGAATATAAATGAAAACAAGTTTTGTTAGTATTGGAAATTATTGATGAGTTAAACATTGATCAGGTATTTCGATGATGCTCTTATCTTGAATCTTTGGCACGATCTTTGGCATTGTTTGTATAACACTCCATGACAAATCTAAAATGATTCGTATCAATATGTTTATTATCGTTGGGCTATCAAACGATGACTTACAGGATCTCTCGTTGGATTCAGTGTCGTATACATCGATTTTTGTGTAAACTGGAAAACAGAATTCATCACGAGTGACTATCGTATAAACATTTAGCTCGTTGTTTTTATCTTCTGTCAGTTTATAAATCCATGAATCAGTGATTATGTCTTTATTATTAAGTTGAGTTGTATGTGAACCAAGATGTCTTGCTGTTTCTATGAGTGTAAATAAAATATTCGAATCGTTTTTGCAAGAAATAAATGAATGTTTCAAAACCTGGTATACAGACAGTAGGTGTTACAATAGATGAATCGGACGAGCAAGCTTGTGATTTTTCATCGATCCGATATACATGTCCATTTCGGATATCAGAGATCATCCAAAACGATTCTATTTCATGATCTGTTGAATTTTTATATACTCCTTTCATTCCCATCAAACCATTTTCTCCATCATATGCAAAACTACCAGTAATCTATTCAATTCAAATATATATCCAAAAATATTGAAATAATCTATAACAAAAAAGAGTCTTACATGTCTGTTTTCAGTTGCACTCAAACCACTACCGGACATTGGAAGTATAACTATATTTCCCTCTGCGCTGAATTTGTTCGTCCAACAACAACATTTTGGTTCATTGTCTATGTCCCTTGTTTTAACTGATTTAGCCGAAACATTAAAGATGAGAACCGAGACTATCACACATGCAACATAATAGAACATTTTTGACATTGTTTCAGTAGAATATATCGTATTGAAGAACTGATCAATCTGTGTGATGAAGCTCGGTGTTTTATATGCGTTCAAAAGAGAAAATGCGTGGGCGCTTATATAACATAAACAGTTTTCTTACTGAGTCATGAGTAGCAATGAAGGTCAATTACTCATGCACTAGAGTTATTCTTTTTACACTTTAGCCTTGATGAGCGTCATTTTATTTTGAAAGATATACGAAATATATTCATTCAACCAGGACATGCTGCGTTGAAATAGAGTTGGCTATGAGATTTTATAATTTATTTTGCCAGAATATTGGAAAAAGTGTATAAATGAAAAGAGTTTTGTTAGTATTGAAAATTATTGATCAGTTAAACATTTATCTGGTATTTCGATGATGCTCTTATTTTCAATCTCTGGTACAATCTTCGAAATTGTGTGTGTATATGCACCTGACAAATCTAAAATGATTTATATCAATAGTTATTATTGTTGGACTATCAAATGATAACTTACAAGACTTCTGGTTAAATCCAATGCTGAATAAAAACATTTGTGTGAACACTGGAATACACAAATCATCACGAGTGACTGTTGCATAAACAGTTAGCACGTGGTTGTCATCATCTACCTCTGTATATTTCCATGTATCAGTGATTATTTCTTTATTATTAAATTGAGTTATGTTGGAACCTACATATGTTGCTGTTTCTAGAAGTTAAAATGGAATACTACAATTTTTGTTGACAAGAAAAACTGAGTGTTTTCATACCTGGTATACAAGTTGGTGTGAAAAAACCTGTACCAGACGAACAAATCTCTGGTTTTTCGTCGATAAGATATGTGTATCTACGTTGCACATCAATGATGATCCATAAGAATTCTGTTTCATAATCTGTGGATAGTTTATATAGTCCTTTCATTCCCATCAAACCACGTTCTCCATCATATGCGAAACGACTCATGATCTATTGAATACAAATATTTCGATGTAAAAAATTGAAATAATCTATGACAAAAAGAATCTTACATCTACAGTTTCATTCGTATTAGTATGATTTCCAATCGTTTCGATAATTGTTAGAATTCCCTCTCCGCTGAATTTATTCATCAAACAACAACGTTTTGGTTCATCGTCTACATCCCTTGTTTTGACTGATTTACTCGAAACGTTACAGATGAGAATCGAAACTATCACACATCCAACATAATAGAACATTTTTGACATTGTTTCGATAGAATATACTCTATATTGAATTGATCGATCTGTGTGATACGACTGAGTATTTTATATGCGTTCAAAAAAACAAAATGCGTGGGAGCTTATATAGCATAACCAATTTTCTTATTGAGTCATGTTGAGAAATGAAGGTCAATTAGTCATGCATCTGTTATTCTTTTTTACACCTGAGCCTTAATGAGCGTCATTCTGTTGTGATGCTTTCTTTTTTTTCGTCACATTTGTCAGTAGATCAAAGAAAACGTGTGGTCCGTATACTTCCATGTTGTGATTTGAAAAAAGTGAACTGAAAATGTTTATTTTGAAGATATTTCTCTAGTTAATTCGATAACGTGATTGTTTATAAGAAAGTGTTGAGAGAAAAAAAGACAATTGACGAATAATATAATCAAAGATCGATTATTCCACAAACGAAATGATGATGAATTTTCATGAATCCATCGAGTAAATGTTGTTGTTGGTCAATTAAGGAAAAGCACGGAGATATATTTAATAGTCTTATCAATAATTATGCACTGAAGTTTGGATATTTACGGGAAGAAAAAGACTCAAATAGAACAAGAATTTATCTCGTTAATCAAAATCAATGTGAATCTAGGAGGATGAAACAAAAAAGAAATAAACCAAGATGACAGATTTCAAAAATATTGTTTCGTTATTTCGTCGTCGATTTGTCAAATTGAATGACGTCGAAAAGATTTACACATCTAAATTGTTTAGGTATTTCAACACATTGAAGCTGTCAGCAGTATACTGATAAGATGTGTTTAGTCTTAGTTATTCTCGTTGTGTTATTGCACATTTACTTACAAAGTGGTATAAAGGAGAAAAAAGACACCCGAAGAAAAAAAAAGAAGGAGAAGAAAAGAGAACAAGGCCCGAAGCACGCCGTCCTATGCATGCAACTACACCGTCAATCGATCACTAAGAACATATTACTTCTAAAGAAGAAAAAGAAAAGAGAAAAAGACTATGCATTATATAATTGCATCTGACCATCATTTTCTTTTTCTCTTATTCTTCTTTTCCTCTCTTCTCACATCTCAGCAGCATACCGATGAGCACAGAAACATACGCGAGTACTGACAACAGCAGAACAAGAACATGAAGAGAAAGAAAAAACTCTGAAGCAGTACGAGCAAAAAGAAACTTATCCTTCATGACGTTCTCTTTGAATAAATAATAATGATGAAAAATCAGACAGAACAGTCGTTCATATGTCAATCTTTACTAACACTATTGACATTATACGATTTCGTACGTACGATTACAACTACAAGCCATTGCCGTTCTACCTATCACCAAACCATTTTTCATAGATGTGTTACTTTCAAGGACAAACGACACACGCGTTGTGTTCTGTTTTTTTTTGTTGTCTTTCGAATGAAATGTTCTTATTGAAAATAAATCTGTTTTAGATTATGGCTGATACAATAATCAAATTAGGTCGAAATTTAATTAAAATCGATACGAACAATGATTTCGTTTCCGATCAAATTCATTATCAAATCACATTTACCGTTCTCATCATCTCAGCAATTGCTTCGACATCACTTCAATTTTATGCCGACCCAATTCAATGTATTCAACCAGCACAATTCACTGAAGGTTATACGTCATTTGCAAGGACTCTATGTTGGTTAAATAATACATATTTCTATCCACAAACGTACACACGTGTTCCAATTAATCGAAATGAACGTGCTCAACATACACTTCGCTATTATCAATGGTTACCGTTTGTTTATTTAATTCAAGCATTTTTCTTTTTATTACCACATTTAATTTGGATTAGTTGTCATAAGAAAAATGGTTTAAATCCGAGTTTATTAGTTAATCTTGCTCAGAAATCAGTGAATAAACCTGACATAACCAAACGAATAGCAAAAGAAATCGAACGATATCTCATGTGTCGACAATTAGCACAATGTAAAAAGAAATTATTACTTCGTCATCACGTTAGTTCAACTCAAGACACATCATCACCTTTACTATTGCCTAATATTTCCTTTCGTATTCGATATCGAATGTATTTTCTTGTTATTCTTTATATTGTCATTAAGTTTCTTTATATAATCAATATTATTCTTCAATTTGTATTTTTAAATATGATTTTATCGACAGGTAATTATGGATTCTTTCGATTTGGTTTCGATACAATCAGATATATTACTCGAACGACATTAAGAGAACGTATTAATGAATTATCGTATCGACATCAACAATTATTTCCATTTGTTACTTTGTGTGATTTTAATATTCGAGAATTAGGTCAAGATCATTACTATACAATCGAAGTAAACTATAATATTTCACTTTGTCATTCAAATAAAAAAACAAACGACGATTTGAATTTTTAGTGTATTTTATTAATAAATATCTTTTATGAGAAAATCTATTTTGCCATGTGGATTTGGTTGTCACTTCTGTTTATTGGATCGATTATTTCGCTTTTCTATTCAATTTATTCGTTTTTTCCGTTTTATGCTCGTCATCGTTTTATAAACAAATTGATTTTCTCGTCAGAAGATAAAAAACGACATACCTATGATCCAATTGAGTCCAATCCAATGCGACAACCAGCAACGACAACCGAACAAAATCCAATTGTTGAAGAAGAATTCGAAATGGATTTTAATCGTCGAAATCATTTTGTTCATTGGTTACAATTGGACGGAGTTTTTCTTATTCATTTAATTAATTCTCATGCGGGTGAACCAACAGCAATTCGATGTGTTGAACATCTTGTGGAATTTTGGAAGAAAAACTATGAAGATCAAACCAAATTAGCAGAGAAATTATTACATAATCATTTTCATTTCTAAAAGTAAAACAATTCTCGTTCGATTTTGTTATGAATAATTCGGTTTTTTTTGGTGTTCGATGATTTAAATATATAGAATTTTATCGATTTTTATGAACAAATCCGCCGTTGATAATTATCTACGTATTTTCAGTAGACAAAGGTCATATTTACACAAAAAATTGATTATTCTTTGAATGTTACGTTGTGTATATATAGAAATATCAATTTGCGTTGGTCCACTTATTCATCATCTTTGTTCTGTCAGAGAATAAATCATCTACTCAGTCATTGAAGCGAACATATCTTCTAAATACGATCATAGTTTTGCTTTGAAAAAGGCAGCAAATTGAGTTTTATCGATTGTGTTGAACCTTCGGTACGATCTAAAGTGTTATAATAACTATGGAGGTTTCATTTTCGCTGAAATTGATTCGATAAAGTTATTGTATATAAATTTCAGAAAAAAGTGGTGGTTACAAGTAAAAAATATATTTTTAGTATTGAAAAGTGAATGTTCGATCTTGTTTATATAAAACACCGCTAGGAAAATTATTCATAGGTTACACAATGATCAGGTAGTTCGACAATATTCTTATTTGGAATTATTGTCTTCACATTGGATAATGTTTCTATGAGCATTCTTACATCATCATCATCATCTAAAATGATTTGTATCAATTATGATTATATCGTTAGTCCATCAAATGATTTGCTTACCATCTCCGAATACAATCATTTTTGTCATTATTGGAATGCACAAATCATTACGAGTAACAGTTGCATAGACAGTGTAATATTCTTCTTTTTTCTGTGTATACATCCATGTATCAGTGATTATTTCTTGATTATTAAATTGAGTTGTATTTGAACCTACATAAGTAGCAGTTTCTACAAGTGAAATTAAAATATAGTAAAATTCCGATGAAGATAATGTGAATATTTGCATACCTGGAATACACACACTTGGTGCGATAATCGATGGAGATGGTGAACAGCTGTCGGACTTTTCGTTGAGCTCATATGAATGTCTAAGTTGCATATCATTAATTTCCCAAAACAATTTTATTTTAGGATGGTCAGAATCAAAATCTTTAAATTTTCCTTTCTTTCCCATCATACCAGTTTCTCCATCATATGCAAGACGATAAATCATCTATCCAATATTAAATGAATACACGAAACAAATGAAACAATCTATATATGACAAAAGAATTTTACCTTTGATGTTTCAGTAAAATTAGAATAATTGCGGTTAGTTTCGATTACTGTCATAATTGCATCCGCGCTGAATTTGTCTGTCCAACAACAACGTTTTGGTTCATTGTCTACATCCGTTGTTTTTACTGATTTAGCCGAAACATTAAAGATGAGAACCGAGACTATCACACATGCAACATAATAGAACATTTTTGACATTGTTTCAGTAGAATATATCGTATTGAAGAACTGATCAATCTGTGTGATGAAGCTCGGTGTTTTATATGCGTTCAAAAGAGAAAATGCGTGGGAGCTTATATAACATAAACAGTTTTCTTATTGAGTCATGAGTAGCAATGAAGGTCAATTACTCATGCATCTGTTATTATTATTATTATTATTATTACAATTGAACCTTGGTTGACGTCACTTTATTTTGAATTTATACCTGTTCTTTTCATTAGAAAAATAAGCAATCGAGCGTATCGAACATTTCATCAAAACTGTTTATTTCGTTTTTTTCATTCTTAACAGTTGAATAAAAGATAAAATAAAAAAAATCAAAGCAATGATCGTCAATGCACAAAAATTCTTCCACATATCCCAATCTGTTTCATATTCAATATCTTTTTCTTTTAAAATTGTATTTCCATTGAATTGACAGTTATTTGTTTGATTTGTTAAACAAAAAGTCATATTATGCAATTCATTGATTGTTAACATATTGGATGCATAACGAAATGCACTTATCCATTGAATCCATGATAACCAATTGAATATACTTGATAATTCAACAATAAAACCACTGAAAATCATCATAACAACAAAGATTAATACAACAACAATCAATGCAACAGCTAAAAACAATAACAAAAAGAAAATATCATTTCTTTTTATTAAATAAAGATTCCAAGTTTTGAATTTACCAAAAACAGGAATTGTTGCAGATATTAAAAAACACGTTGCAGATCCAAAAATATTACACATAAAAATTGTCAGAAAAAATATAAAGAATTTCGATAAATCTAATCTTAAACCAGTTAGAAAATAAGCTAAAACAGAATAGATTATCGATGGAAGAACTCGCATTGGTAATATATCACAAATTAATTTTGTTAAAAAGAATGTTGATGTTCGATAATAACCACTAACATTTTCCTGAACCAAAAGAAAAAAAAAATCAAATAGAATTTCATTGAAATCAATATTTGACATTTTTACATGTAGAAATAAAACACGTTCTTTTAATAAAGATTCAAGTGCGGTTATTGTACTAAATATTTGAGATGTTACAATGAAGAATATTGCACCTAAACGATTCGGTATTCCTGGATCAATATCTTCATTCATTTGATAAAAAACAAGTCCAGTTAATAAACCAAAAATTAACGAAACAGTTATTTGAGAAACAAATAATGCAGGATTTCGAACTACATTAATTAATGTTCGTTTTCCAACATAATAAAGTTCATTTATTATTGATCGTTCATCAATGGACTTTGTATTCGAAGCAGTTGATTCATTTTCTTGTTTTCCGATATTTTCATCAACTTCTAAAAACATTGGTGAACTTTTATAAGCAGAAGTTAATTTGTTCAATTGATTTTCATTTTGATTTGCGATAATCAGAACATCTAAGGCAAAATCTGCTGGATTATCATGAATTTCACATTCATATCCTTGAGTAGAAAAATATTGTAAAATATTTCTTGATGAATCTTGATAAACACAATTTCCTTTGCACATTAATAAAATACGATCAAATAATTTAAATATCGAATAACGAGGTTGATGAATTGAAAATATAATTGTACCTGCAAAACAAGTTTTCTTTTTCGAAATTCTCTTTTCTTTTTCTGCGATGACTCACGTCCAGATTTAGATAAATTACTCAAACATTCCATTACATTTTTTGCTGTACAGGAATCAAGACCTTTTCAAATATTAAAAGAAAATTAATAATTAAATTTAAGTTTTTTCTTTTATTTTGAAAATTGTAACAAACCAGTAGTTGGTTCATCGAGGAAAAGTATTTTCGGTTGAAGAACTAATTCCATTCCGATACAAGTTCGTTTTCTTTCTCCACCTGAAACACCACGAAGAAATTCAGTACCAATTCTTGTATTTGCACAAGCTCTTAGACTAAGTTCATCGATTATTGTTTCAACTCGAGTTTTCCGTTCATTCAATTGAATTTCTTTCGAAAGACGAACATTCGCTGAAAACATTAGATTTTCTTTAACAGTTAAAGTTCCACTTAGAATATCATCTTGAACAACATAACCAACCATATATTTATACGATCGATCAATAGGCAAACCATCGATAAACATTTCACCTTTGACATTTTGCATATCTTTTCGATGTGCTAATACATCGAGTAATGACGATTTACCACAACCTGTTGGGCCTTTACAGATTTTGAATTTGTTTTTATTAAATTAAATTGAAATAAAAATAATTTTACCCATAATTGCATTCATTCCTGGTCGAAATATACCAGAGACTTTATTTAGAATTCGTTTAGTTGCTGGAGGTTTTAAACAAGATGGACAAACAACTCGTCGACGATAATCTTTAAATGTTCCATTTAAACTATATTTTAAATTACGAAATGAAAGTGTACATCCAATATTATTTTCTCTGTTTGTTAATTCATCAAGTGGAATTATTGTTGATATCGATTGACTGAGTTACAAACAAAGAATACAATTTCAATGACAGACAATTCAAATTATTAATTTACCTCATTTTTATTTAGATTTTAGATTTATCAATTCAATTCTGAAATTTGAATAAGAACTTAATACTTTGTGATAACACATTCTTATATAATTAGACGTTATCTCGTTTGTGATTTTCGCCGAAACAATTCTCTCACAGTTAAAAAACGAACTGATAG
>ERZ778023.3480-NODE-3480-length-15406-cov-93.931405_pt1 | contig 15406 bp, 15 predicted proteins | sample MGYA00375753_ERZ778023 | MGnify/ENA primary metagenome ERZ778023 (study PRJEB29350, sample SAMN05389822) | bioreactor metagenome | isolation source: Ammonium sulfate bioreactor | place: South Africa: University of Cape Town | collected 2014-04-04 ...
ACCGTGCAACAACTAATTCGGCCGAATTGTTGGATGGCGTCGCTCGACATTCGGGTCGCCTACTTGCACGTGGCGATTCACCGGATCTCGGTGGATCTCCTGCGGTTCGTTTGCGACGGCCAACATTGGAGATGTCGGGCCATGATCTTCGGAGCCTCGGTGGCGCCGAGGATCTTCACTCGGCTGATGAAGGCCCTAATAGCTCCCCTCCGAGACGAGGGGATTGCTGTGGGTCAGTTACATCGACGTTTGTCTCTTACTCGCAGAGTCGGAAGCGGAATGCCGCCAAGCGTTCTGGCGGCAGAGTCGGTGGCTGGAGTCATTCGGCTTGTTGATCAACTACGAGAAATCAGAACCGACTCCAACGCATCGGATCAAGTACCTGGGATTCGTGATCGACTCTCGGGCAATGACATTCACACTGCCGAACGAGAAGCTCATCAAGCTGCGGCAGGTCAGCGCCGCAGTCCTGAATCCCCGGTCGCCTCCTACGAGGCGGCAACTGGCGAGCTTGGCAGGCTTGATCGTTTCGACACAACGAGCAGTGCCGATGATGCGATACTTTCGAGAGGGATCGTTCAACACCTGCGTCAGGCGGCCCACAACAGCACTCCGTGGGACACGACCCTCGAGCTCAACGAGGCGGCGCGGACGGACGCCGCATGGTGGAGCAGGTTCCAGGATCACTGGAACGGATCTTGCATTATCTTGTGCAAGCCAACCGTGACGATAGTGTCCGACGCGTCGGACTTTGGTTGGGGAGCGGCGATCATCCGGGAGGACTCGTATCGCAACCCCAAGTCGGCGACGACCATCGCCGAGACACACGGTTCCTTCCGACCGATCGAGATTCGATCGTGGCACATCAACGAGAAGGAGCTCCGAGCCATCCTCTTGGCCTTGGAGCACTTTGCACCGAGACTCCCGAGCGGCAGCGTGATCGAGATACGCTCGGACAACACGACGGCAGTAGCATACGTGATGAGTCAAGGAGGACGCTGGCCACACCTCAATCGAGTGGCACAGACGATATGGTCGTTAGCGATTCGGAATCGCTGGCACCTGCAGGCCTCGTACATTCAAGGATCGAACAACTCGATCGCGGACTATCTCTCGAGACTGGGATCAGACCGTTACGACTGGTCGATCTCGCACCGGGAGTTCCATCGGGTATTGGCGGCGTTCGACCTCTCGGGCAAGGTGAGGATCGATCTGTTCGCGACGGAACGAACGAGCAAGTGTCGCAAGTTCGTGTCGCGATTCCCGAACTGCAATGCGTGGAGGATCGACGCATTCTCGTTCAGATGGAACCCGGAACTGGGCTGGATGTGGGCGTGCCCACCCGAGGGCATGGTCGGCAAGGTGCTCTCGAAGGCGATCGACGAACGAGCCAAGATGATCTTGATCTTGCCGTTCAACCCGAGAGCCCCATGGTGGTCGATTCTCCGTCGCAGATCGAAGCAATCGAGCTCGAACCTGAGGATGATCCAGGTTCGGAACCAGGAGTTCAGCCCGGCGGCGGGCAGCCGCCACAACCACAACCCGTACGGGACGAAGCCGTGGAAGATATGGGCCCTGGAGCTCGACGGATCGCGGAATTGCGACCCGATCTTCCCGCGGGAGTGGTGAGGACAATGTCGCGCGGGTGGGCCAGGACCACCGCGCGAGTAGCGGATCGGAATTGGGACCTGTGGATCTCGTGGTGCAGAGACCATCAGCTCGACCTGGAGCGGGCGCCATTCGATCTGATCGAGGCGAACCTCCTCGGTTTCTTGGATGATTACGCTTCACGACGGAACGTATCATCAGCGACCATCGCGGGAATCCGCTCAACCTTCCGACGGATCACGTGAAGGCGAGTGGGAGGCTCGCCTTGTGCTTGGGCATGTTCATCATCGGGCGGCCATCGGACCTGGCACGCATCGTGGCGAGTTCGTGGCAGAGAACGGACCATCCACAGCTGTGGGAGTTCCGTATACGCAATCCCAAGCAACACCGTCGCCAATCACAATCGTCGAATTACGAGATTGTGGTGCGTGTGCCTCGCATCTTCGCGTTGGGAGACAACTGTCCAGTCTCCTTGGTGGAGCAGTACCTCGATCGCACGCGACACGAGCGGCGAGCGGAGTGTCTATTCACGTACGCCGGCGACCCGACCAAGAACCTGTCGGATGAGCGGGTCGGCAACCTCATCAAGGAGTCCTTGCGCGAGGCGGGCATCGACGTGCAGCGGTACACCGCGCACTCACTCAAACACGCGATGGTCACGACGTTACGCGATCACAAGGTATCGTGGGAGACGGTGCAGCGTCTCGCGAGAACCAGGAGCGATACCTTGCGCGGGTGGTACGACCATCCAGGCCCGGCGGACCGACGCTTCTCACTAGAACTCGACGCTTTCTTGAGGGCAGTCGAGTATCGAGAGCGGAACGATTTTCCTGCGGAGTACTTTGCAGTTCTTCGCTTGGATGCACCCAATCAGTAACGATTCTTCGGTTGAGCGCTGCGGCTGCTCCCGTAGAAGAACTGGCATCGGCAGGAGTCCCTGAGGAAGGGGAATTATCCATGTCGCCGACGAAGGACTAGCGACATTCAATTCCCCGACGATAGGAAAGGACTCCTGCCGATGCCAGTGCATCCAACCACCTCCACTCCTCCTCCGCGCATCGGCGGAGTCTCCTATCGTCGCGTCACTTCCTCGGAATCCTGTCGACATCGCAGCCGCAGCAGCACGTTCTTTGTTGTGGTTTGACGAGCGACAAGCATCGCGAGGTGCTTCTTTTCTCCCAGATCGGTGGGAGTTTTTGTTCACCTCGCGCATCTCCATCTCTGATCGACGGTAGGACCTCATCCGTCGATCACTCGTTTCGTTAGGAACAACCGTCTTGGCTTCCTTTCGTTGTCTACAAGTGATATATGTATCGGTGTAGATATCTGGTGGTGTGTCCCTTTTCTCCCAAGCGGATGGGAGTTTTTTGGCCACCACTCTAGTCCTTCATTCGACGTCGCTTCTGTCAGCGCACGTCTTGTACTGTATCGGCGTGTAGCCTCCTTCGTTGTGATGTGTTTTTTCCCGAGCGCTCCAAGCCAGGCTGGTGGCGAAGGACAGCAGACGGGTTTTTGTTCATCACACAGTGTCTGTACTTTTTCACATCCGTAAAATATGCGCAATAGAGAGCTCAGCAAAAAGCTGGCACTGGCATCGGCAGGAGTCCTTTCCTATCGTCGGGGAATTGAATGTCGCTAGTCCTTCGTCGGCGACATGGATAAGTGTGGCGTGGATGAATCTGTTCGCAGGAGATGAGCTGAGGCTGATATCTATCCTCGCGCAGGGAGCCTTGGTCTGCTTTTCGCCATCCCACCTCAGGCTTGAACCTCGGTCGAGATCTCCTTCTCTGTTCCCCATCCCACCTCGCTGCTGTTGTACCACCATACGGGTAAAAGGGTTAGAGTTGGGGTTGAATGCGGCGTTATGAACTCGTTGGAACCCAAACTCGTTGAGGATATCTTGTGTCCATTGTCACTGCAGCTCTTGGATGTTGCGGTGAAGGCGGCGCTCTCGAGCGAGGCGTTGTTCACGGTGCTTGGAGGCGAGCCACCGCTGAGCACCTTCACGTTGCGCTTGCCGCCCGAGCACCACATCATCGCCTCGCTCAGGACCGATTCGTGCCATCAAGTGTTGCGAGAAAAGACCGCCACGCTTCTTGAGCTTGGCGCCTTGTTGGAGAGCTCGCTCGCGCGATTGTTCTCAGCAGTTCCACTGTTTCCTACCACTTCTCCCTCGCACGCGTTCATGCAGCAGCCGTTGTGGCAGCCGACGAGCGAGTACCGCGCTGGCATCGCGTGCTCCGCAGGCTGTTGTCCATTCGTTGCATCGTTCGAGAGGCCGTTGACGTCGTTCGACCCAAGAGACCGGGGCATTCCAATCGAGTTGGTGATCGATCCACATCTCACGCCATCCAGGGACGACGATGACTGGTTCGGTGCACGACCCACGGAGCCGAACGAGATCGAGCTCCACATCAATGTCTTCCACTGGCAAATGCTCGAGGCTCGCGGCATCGGGAGGTCTATCCTCTTCCCTCAACTCAATGGTATCATGCAGTCGCTCCACCTGACGTCCTTCCACTGTGGCCGCGCCCACCAATTGTATTACTCTTGGCGAAGCGAAATGTCGCACACACCCGAACGACCTCATGTTGTGGTTGTCTCCGAGGAAGGGCAGCAGGCAGCGCCCTTCTCGGGACTGTTGGATTGCATCTTGAATCCTCAGAGCCACGTCCACGGTGACAACCAAGGAACGGGAACAGGCGCTTTGCCGTTCGCGGTCGTGTTCAAGCCACCTTGTGTGCTCGACGAGCAATGGGTTGGAGTGCCACGAGCCTCGTACGACCGAGCCATGTTCCTTGTGCAGCACACCAAACGAGGACCAATCATCGTGTCTCCGACGCTCTCTGGACGCTCGAAGCTCGGTTGGATCCACGACCCGAAACTCATGCCAAGGCTCTCAGAGCAGGAGATTCTCCTTCTGCAAGATCGGTTCGCGATGCTTGAGAGCTGTCGCGGCTTGTTGAACGAAGGGCAACTTGGGCCTCGCGCAGTGATTGATCACTTGTGCTTCTCGACGCCAGACACACTTGATGTCGGGGTGGCCATCGGCAATTGTCGCAAGCTGTGTGGCGAGGGCAACATCCCGTCCGGCGAGCATATTCAACAATGGTGGGAGGTATCGATGAAGCCGGCGTCACAGGTGGTGTCGCTTCCACCAACCGCTCCGGCCAGTGTGTTGCGCTGTGCCGAGTCTCTTGTACGAACGATCGACACGTTGATTGCGATCAATGTGGTGCCGCTGGATGTCACTTTTGATTGGAGGGTTGTTTGTGAGAGCTTCACCGAGCTCGCTGGTGCATCACCTTCAACCGTAACACTCGGACCTGAGCAGTTCGACATGTGTTGGCAACGTTCGTTGCTCTTGCAGCAAGCGCTTGCAAGTGTTCCATCCGATAACGCTCGATTCTTCTTGCAACTCAACCAGGCCTTTCGGGGCTTGGCGCTGTTACGATATCCTTTTGTGCTGGAGACTCTTGACGAGCGCTTTCTCTTTCAGTGCTGCGGCAGTCTCGTCGAGATGATCGATCCATTCACGAACGAGATTGAGGTTGGCAGCAAGGACGTGTGGGAGGCGTTGAAGCAAATCGCAGCGCACGCCAGCGCAGAGGCCCAAACCTTGGATCTCAAGACGGAGCTTGCGAAGCATCTCGCAACTGCTTGGAAGCGAACCCTCGCTACTCACGCAGCAGCCTGGGATCGAGTGTGCTCAAACCTGCGCTATCGAAGGTTCTCGCTGGAGCTCATGCAGATCATCCAGCTGGTATTGCAAACAGCCACGAGATCAGCCAGCACAACCACAAGCACCACGTCTGGATCGTTGTGAGGACAAGGCCGCGACCACACCCTCTTGGCGACTCGCACCGCCAGTCCACATCTATCAATAGATCAGCGTACTCACCTCTCACTCACCTCGCAAGCGGCCATTCATGATGTCGCAAGGCGAAAAGGAATCTATCGTCCTGCCAGCACCACCAACAAACAACGCGGTATGCGCACGGCAACCAAAATCCTCGTGCCTCCAAACAGTCGTAGAATGAGGCACAGATATCGATCAGCGACGAACGCGCGGGGTATGGTGATCGAGGTCGGCAGTGTGCGTTGGAGAACCAGCAGAACAAAAGAGACACGACTCTTCTCGCCGCTCGTCACACGCTTCGATTCGTCTCGTCTTCTTCGGCTGCTTCTCGCCACAACCTGTTGCGAGTGTTGCACTGTACTTGGCCTTGTGCGTCATCTTTTACGTTGCGTTCGCTTGCGCACACTGCTCAGGAAAAGATATATATAGAGAGAGATGTCCTATCAAGAGCTCCTGACTGCCAGACTCTTAGCATTGCCGCAGGAAGCCAAGTACGACGATGTGAAGCGGTACGTTCGAGTGCGCTCTCTTGGCATGTGCGATCGGCGACGCTCATCTCGATCGTCGATACGGCTTGCATCATCTCAGATCGTTGCGTCGTGCACTCAAAGCAGATGCCGCCAACGACACTACAGTTGCCACGGTTCTGTTCGAGGCCGCCAACGAGCAGATCTCACTATTATTGCTGCAAAGTATGTCTCACACACACACACCTACTACACACATGTCGAACTTGCGCGTTAGATAGTCTGTTGACAATTACACAAGGTCCCACTCCTGCTGTGATGAGTATCTCAGAGCTTGTAACGATGCGACTCAACGGCGAACCGCCACCAGCAACGGATGACATCGTCTTGCTTGCTCCACAGGACAATGGCGAATTGAGTGCGTCTTCCATCGCATGAGCTACTTCTTACTGTTGGAGTGAGAGATGACTATCTCGGCGAGTGCCACGATGCGAGCGAGCGCTGACGGCTTCTGCAGCAGATGAACCATTGACCAGTGACCATGCTGCCATTGGGACTTTCGCACTGGCCGCAACGTACTCTGGATGGTTTTCCCTGTACCTGCATGGCTATCCGGTATCACTCGGTCGTCGAGGCGAACTCGAACTGTGACACGATCGACGAATCGACTTTCCTAACTGTGAGGCACCTTGTACCTATATAGGAGGCATGTCCTGCCGAGCTGGAGAGCATCATTGATGCTGCTGCTGTGACTGAGATGATCGCAAGCGTAAACAAGTTCAATCCCTATCGTCTCGCAGCTCGGTACGGTAGACTGCTGCAGTGTGTGGCAATCTCTGAAGCGCGCGCGCGATCCAGCTGTGGGTCTGACTCGAGGTGATGAACGCAGTGTCAGATACGCTCTCGTAGTGTTCGTGGTCGTGCTCTTTGTAATTGTATTCGTACGTGGGATAGAACATCCGCCCAACCCGTGTGCCACATCTTTAAAGATCAATCATGTGTTTGCTGCTTTTGATATGGCAGAGCTTATTGGGCGTACTGGTGGCCATTCCCTTACTTCTGCTGATCGTTTACCTGGACCTTAAGGACCAACGCAACCGAAACAAACTCTTGCAACAATTCAGCAGCGAATGGACATTAACAACAGGCCGCACGATCACTGTAACTGAAGAGTATGTGATTGATAGAGTGGCGGAATGGTAGTGTGCAGCGATACAAACACTGACGTGTTTTGCGTCGTGACTGGGCAGATTCGATATGTCCTCTTGCTACAAGACTCCAACGTTGGTATTCACAGTGGGCGAGCGCATCCAGGAGCACGTTTGATCAGTTAGGAATATCAATTAGACAGCAGAGCATTCTCGTGTGGTAGTGAATCCCTAAATCTTGTTACTTGAGGGCAAGTACCCTCCAACGATGATAGTGGACGCGCTGCTGCAGGTTTGCGTCGATTGCAGTTGGTTCGCTGCTTGTTACATACCTGGTGGTTGGCATTGGACGTGACTGACACTCTCTCCAATGGTATCGTTCTCTCATCTTTGTCTGTCTCTGCTCTGCAGTATCACCCAACCGTGCCACAATGTATACGAAACGTGGAGAGGGAGAGGCGTGTAAAAGTGGGTCGTCATGAAAACAAGGGCGGAGCGGCGCGGCTGTGTTGTAGAGCTCGGAGAGCTTCGGCGTGAAGGAGTGCTGTTTGCTTCATATTTCGCTCTAACGCGCACCGCGGCAATATATCGGCCGTGACCATATATCGATCGACCAGTCGTAGAGTCTTGCTTGGACCCACCGTACCTCTGTCGTACCTGCCGTCGTTACTCGAGTTTGGGTTCGAGTTCAACGCAGCGCGCGGCGCAACGATTGCGGTGGCTCCGTCGTGTGCGCTGCGCCGCTTGTAGCGCGCTCCTGTCTGTCATGACGCTCTCGATCGTCTCGATGCTCGCGTCGTTGCTCATGATCGTCGGCCTCTCGATGGCCCTGACCTGCGAGCCCCTCGTCTCCGCGCCTCTCTCCCAATGCACCGCGTACGAGACTCGCGCACTCACTCTCTCGCGCGCACCCGCCTGCCTTGCTTGAGTGCTCACACGTTGCTTGGCCTGCCGGTTCGTGTCGCGTACAGAGCCATCGCGCCAGGAGCCCTGGTCGCCGTCCCTGACGGAGAGTCGCTCGCATCGCTCGACCAACAAGCTGCCACATCGCTGGCGCCGTTCTTGCTCGGCATCGGCAGCGTGCGATGCGCCACGAGCGCCGTGGCGTTCGTATGCGCGCAGTACTTTCGCCAGTGTCGAGCGATCGCCACACCTCCTTCTCCGCGTGCGTCAGTCATGCTTGCTTGCGCCAATCCATCAATCATCTCGATGACTGATGCACTCATACTCACCATCCCTTGAATGACGATGTTGATTGTTGTGCACTCGTTGCTTGTGTGTGTTCGTGTGCCATATCGCCAATGCTCTCGAACAACCAACCAGTCAACCAACCAGGTCCACAATCGATCGAGCTGCCATCGTCGCCATGCAAGAGAGCGTGCTTCGACTTTGTGTCGAGCTGCATCGACGTGCTGAACAAGCTCCAAGTGGCACCTCCCAACTGTGCCACGGCCATCGACCCATCGAGCGGACTCGAGGCGTTCCCCGATGCTGCGCAGCTCGTCGTCCTCTCGCCTGCGCTCCACGTACGGGCGCGCTCTCTCTCGCTCTCTCTCTCTCTCTCTCGCTCTCTTCTCCACTTGATCAGTCACGGATTGGGACTGATTGATGGTAATGGCGATGGAGCAGGTGAGCGTGCCATGCGCGTATCCAGTGGTGCAGGCATCGAGCGTGAGGATGGTGCCTCCGGCGTCGTGCGAGCCAGTGTCGTCGAGCTCGTTCCCTCTGTCGGGCTGCCAGGTCGCCGTCTCTGGCGGAGTGTACGTTCCGCAAGGCTCCTCGATCGCATCTCTCGATGCCACAGGTTCGTGTCCCTCTCTTTGTCTCTCTCTCTCGCGCGCGCTCTTTGTGAGAGGCGCAGAGGCTGCCTGCTCTTGTGCACTCGATTGATCGATCGACTGATGGATGGGGCCTTGTGAACGAGACAGCCGCGTCGCTGGTGAACCTGTGGTCGCTGGGGTTGATCGAGAACCAATGCACTCAACCAGCAGTTCCGTTCTTGTGCACTCTCGTGTTCAAGCCGTGCTTCTTCGTTCCCATCGCTCCTGGTCTCCAAGGCACGTCCATCGTCCTCTCGTCGCTCTGTCCCCACCGACACATCACATCATATCACACGAGCTCCGATGTCGAATCAAACGAGAGAGAGAGAGAGAGAATTATTACTGATCCTCTCAATGTCGTTGATACGGTCAAGCAGCATTGTTGCCTGTGCTTCCTTGCAAGTCATCGTGCGAGAAGTTTGTCGATGCATGCGCTGGCGAAGAGAAGGCCTTGTCGCTGCTTCCTTCGAGTGTCACCAACTGCAATTCGATCGACTCGTTCCCAATCAATGTTCGTCTCTCACTCAATACCTTCAATATCAAGATTCGTTATCTGACAACACCGTTACTAACATATGATTGATCTTTATGATTGTCGACAAACAAGGCGACTCAACTCTCGATTGGTACCTCGCCGATCATCGAGGTTCCATGCGCCTCGACACCGACCAGCTTCTCGACCTCCCAAAGCAAAGCAATCCCTCATGGATCATGTCAGTCGTTCGAACGACCGACGTCATACTCTCAATGCTCGTCGGCAGTGAGCTGGAGCAAGGTGTTCGTTCCAGAAGGCGAGACGCAAGGCCGACTCGATTTTATCGCTCTCAACACATCGTTCCAGCTGCTGTATCTCGGCACCGATGTGGAATGCAGTGCGGCAGCGCTTGCATATGTGTGTGGCACGACGTTTCAAGGATGTGAGAGTCTTTGGTTCGAGCCACTTGATCGATATCGTACGCTCGATGTTTCGCTCCCCTCACACACATTCACCACGAGAGAGACACAGAGAGAGAGAGAGACAGAGAGAGAACGAGCTCGTGTTGTGTTTGGCGATGAGGCTCTTGTAGCAATTGTTTTTCTTCTTGTCGACGAGGATGGCAATGATTGGACTGACTAATTGATGTTGAATCAACAGTTGTAATTCCTCGCCCACCGTGCAAGTCAGTGTGCCAAAGAGCGGTCAACAAGTGCAAAAAGTACATTCCTGCGTCGAGAGTACCAGATTGCAGCGTGTTTCCGACGAGCACGATCACAGTACCTCTGGGACCGTTCGAGAGTGTATCAGTGAGATGCACTGAGAGCAAGCGAGAAGTCTCAGGTACGCTGCTGCTGCTGCTGCTTCTCTCGCAATGACTGCTTCGTCGTTGCTTCTCACCCAATCTCAATCTCCATCTCAAGTGTACCAGTCTTGTCCGCCTGAGACGATGAAGAGCTACTATCCGCCGTACTCATGTGTGCAAGCTTGTCCGAGTGCATTCTTTACCGATGGACAAGTTCATGCGCTGACCATCATGACGGCGGTTCTTGGCCACGTGGCTCTCTTCTCGTGCATCGTCGTACTCGTGGCATATGCCACTCATCCATGGAGATCGAGGTTTCCGAGATCGACTCCTGCATGGCTCTTTGTTCCTCTCTCTGCGGTGATCATTTCTCGAATCATCGGAGTGTGGGTCGGATGGGAGAGACTCTCGTGCGATCGATGCGGAGACCCGAACAACGGCTACACATGGATCGGATGTTGGTTCTCTCATTGGTCTTGGTGTTGGCTCAGTGGCTGGCTCGAATACTGGGGAGGTCTTTCAACAGCCATATGGTACAACTTGGTTGCGCTCAGCATCTTGTTGAGTCTCTCTCGCAAGACTCGCCTGCCTTGGTGGCTGGGAGCCACGACGTTCCAGCTCGTGGGCAACGGGACTGCCTTCATTCCGCTGGTGGCAATCGCCCTCACTGACAATCTCAAACCAACTGGCAACTTCTTTCCATGTCTCCCAGATGCAGATAAGGTTCGTTGATTCTCATCATCGTCATGGTTCGGTGAATCTGGCGAGTACTGATCGGCAAGCTGATAATGTCAAACAGTGGGATCGATTGTTCCTTGAAGTAATGTTTTGGATTCCTTGGTACGACTCATTGGTCTATTCTTCTATCGTTTGAGAGAGAGAGAGAGAGAGAGAGAGACTGAGAGAGCTATCGTTGATCTTTTGATGTTGATAATGAATTGGAATGGAACAGGTCAATCCTCATCACGCTGGCAACATTGGTGCTGGTGGGGGTTCTCGTGAGGATCTGGTGGATCCTTGGCACCAAGGGACTCATTCGACGATGGAGATTGTCGTTGTTCGTTCTTTACGGAGTTGCATCATTCTACTTTCTCGGTACGTCTCTGTGAATGTGAAGATCAGATAGACATGAATTGGTTGATCCTCATCACTTTCGATCGTTGCATGGAACACAGTCATTTGGGATTGGGTGCAGCTGCAGATCTTGCACTCGTCGAGTGTAAACACAGCAAGGCCGTGGTTCGAGTGTTTGAAGGAGAATCTCGATCATTCTCAATGTCCCAACGCTCAAGGACACATTATCAACTTTGAAGCCTTCTTTACTCAACAAGTGATTGCATTGTTGATTCCGACCGTGTTTGCGCTCATCTTGTTGTCGGATCCGGACTTTGCGAATCATTGGATCGACTCGTTCAAGCGCCATGTGTTGCGCCAGAATGTTCCTGATCGATTCAAGGAGCGAATTCGAGCAGAGCAGTTGCTTTCGTCCTCAGGTGACACACGCCCATCAGACGACTCGGACACTACAACAGGATTCGAGACAATAGCATCAGATGAATTGTAAGAATATTGTGTCTATTGCCATCCACTCTATCTATCAATCAATCACTCTAATACATTCATTATTTAATCTCGACCGTTGTTTCAACTCGTGTGAATGTGTATTGAGAGAATCTCGACCACCACTGTATCTATCTATCAAGAGAATCAAGCTTGTGATTGAGTACGGGAGAGGCTGCTGTTCATATCTCCGTCATCTGCTTGTCGCATCTCTCTCTCTCTCTCTCTCTCTCTCTCTCTCTCTCTCTCTTGTATATCACGTCTGCCTCTCGCTTTCGAGAATCATTTCCTTGTCGTTTTGGAAGATGGCCAATCGTCTTCTTGATTCTGATGCTCGAATCAAGTTCTCGATCGTGATCAACAAACCCACGTCTGCAATCTCATTCCTGGGTCTACATGACTTGGTGTTCGACCACCATCAAGGTCTCTTGCTCGTCGTTGATACTCTAGAGCATCGAGTGCAAGTATTATCATGTGACGATGGCTCGTTCGTGTCCAAGTTCGGCACGGCTGGCGACCAACCAGGCAAGTTCAAGCATCCGTATGGCCTTGCGATCGATTACGATCACGATCGCATCCTCATCGCTGATTGCGGAAATCATCGAGTACACACATGGCCATTGAGCGACTACAAGTTCTTGTCGTGCATCGGCCAGCAAGGATCAGGAGATCTCGAGTTCCAGCACCCCCGAGACGTTGCGATCGACAAGCATCATCATCGTATCATCATCGCCGATGACGCAAACAGCCGATTGGTGTTCTTGTCGTCGATCGATCTCTCGTTCTTGTTCTCTGTCGGCAAGCAAGGATCTCAGCCTGGCGAGTTCAACTGTCCATCAGGCATTGCAATCGATGATGATCGACATCGAATCATCGTCTGTGATTCTGAGAATCACCGAGTGCAAGTATTGTCGTTGATCGATGGCTCGTTCTTGTTCGAGTTCGGCGAGGAAGGCAATCAACCATGCCAATTCAAGTTTCCTCGAGGAGTGTGCATCGCCAACCAAGGCCGAATCATCGTCGCCGACACCGGCAACAATCGATTGCAATCATTCACTCACGAAGGCCATCACATCTCATCCTTCGATTGTGGCTCCGAGAATCCATCGGCCGTTGCATTCGACGAGCATCGAGGTCTCATCGCCTTCACGGCAGGCAATCGAGTGCATGTGATTGGAGCCAATCAATGGCTTGCCGACACGTTCACGTGGCGGCCAGATCTCCATCGATATGCATCAAAGTGTGTCAAGCAAGCCGTGTCGACGATGACGATGATTCGATCGGTGGTCGATGACTCGGCAATGTCGATGATTCCGAACGAGCTCTTGTTCGAGATCTTCTCGATGCTCGATACTCGCGATGCACCTCGACACCAAGATCGAGATCGAGCTCGAGCTCGAATGGTCGGTCAAAGATGCCATGTCATGTGATCAATCGACAATATCTTGGTTGAATGATTGGCTGCGAAACACTTTATCATGAGATATTTGATCACGATAGATCACGATTGATTGATCACGATAGATAGATCCCGATAAAAGGAATGAGTTTGTTGAGTCCCCGCTTCATCGTAGTGTCGCTCGCGTCTTGCATACTCATTACGTTAGGGTTTTACATCTGATGGATCTTCTTCAAAACTAGTCTATTCTCTCCCTCTGAGTGATGAACGCCAATTGTTATTGAAATGCAGAGATCTCGATTGGTCATCGAGTGTCGTTACCAGACATGCGGATTTAGCCTATGACAAAGGGGTCTTGGACGGGGTCTTGGACGGCGCCTGAGCGTCTTTCGAACTGAGAAAGGTAACGGTAATGGACGGTGTCAAGGTCGTCTTGCAATACCAGTTGGACGTATGGGGGCTGCAGCTTGGGATCGTTCAGTGAAGCAAGTACCAAGGCTTCATTAAGCGTGCTCGTCCACGGACCCACCTGCAATGTCAGCTCGTTGTTGACCACTTCAAAAGTGCTCACAACACAGCCGACACCGACAATTTGTTTGAGCTTTGCATTTGGAACACCATCTACCGTCAGGGGCAAACCTTTGTCCTGCGGAAGGAACGTCGGAGGAGTCGAGGTGGCGTACGAGGCCGCAGTTGCAGAAGCCACAGCTGATCCTGGAGCATTGGTCCAGGTGGGCAGCAACACGGTCCGAAGAATGATTAACGCCAATGCCACGGTCGGTGCAGCGCGGAGCCAAGCCTCCAGATCAGCGTCCGCAAATGAACACCCGGCCTCCTTGACAACGTTCGGAGCCGAGTGCAAGTAGTTGTACATGGTAATGACAGGAATGGCGCCTGCAATTGCAGCATTCGATATCAGGCGCACAAGCAGTGTGACAAATCCCAACATTCCTTCGCAACAGTCCTCCCAATGAGAATACTCGCCGGTTTCCGAGCAGGAGCTGGTCCGCAGGCCACAACACTCGAACTCGAGGAGGTTATTTGGATTTCCGCGAAAGTACATACGTTTGCAACAAAAGATGTTTCCAAACTCATACGAATACGGAGCCGAGAAGCCCCGACGTCTGCGAGGTGTAAACCACCGACATACTGTCGGACGGAAGCAACCCATCGAGTACCAATTATTCGGTAGTCTCGAGTCGTTCACCAGCAACTTGTCGTTGCAACGCTGGCTGAGCATTCGTCCGAAATCCAAAGCGAGATCCACCGCAGCTCCGAGCACAAACAAACTGAAGCCGAACCAAAAAATGAACTGCCCGTACGACGTGCAACGGCCTACCTGTGATTCGGTGGACAACACCACCTGCAACGTTGCCAGCAATGCGGCATAACTCCCACTGGCGATCGTCATGCCAAGGTTGAAGGACAGATACGGAGTAAGCTGAGAAAAGGGCTCCATTGACGAGATGCGACAGACGGGAGGGAGCCAACGAACAGCAAAGAACAGGTATCGCTGTAGCCGCCAAACAACCGGGGGCTTTATATCGGGAAACTGGTGTGGTGGCTTGGTGAATTCCCCAAGGAGCATCTCAAGAGATCCATGGTTGGCTAAACGAAATGCCACTGTCAAGCCCTCGATTGTCTTCCTGCTTGTGACCTGCGGCTCGTGTGCGGGAAACTCATGTCCTTCATATCGAGAGACTGATGTGGTATGCCTTGGTGAATTCCCCAAGGAGCATCACAAGAGATCCAAGGTTGTCTAAATGAAATCTCCGTGCCCCGTTCTCCTGGATCTGCCCCGTTGATGCCGGAGGCAACCTCTCGCCAACCGACCGGTTCTCTCTTTGCTTCTATTCATTCACTCTTGCCGCTGCGTCTCTTCCCATTTGTTGTTCGCCCTCCCACCTCCTCCATCATGGCGCCTACAGTAGTGCTCCCCAACCAGGATCTTCGTCTCCATGATTTCAGGCAGTACAGCGACTTGGTGAATGCCGTGCTGTCTGGCTCCAACATGAGCGGCAACGATACCCTTGTCGGCGCCGATCTCACTGACGCCCACTTGGACCATGCCAACCTGACCCGAGCTGACTTGACCGGCGCCGACCTCACTCGCGCCCACTTGGAGCATGCCAACTTGAGCGAGGCCAACCTGGCCGGCGCCGACTTCACCGGCGCCCACTTGCCTCATGCCATCATGAGTCAAGTCGTCCTGGCCAACAACGCTACCCTCGCCGGAGACGACCTCAGTGGCGCCCACTTGGACCA
>ERZ778023.3486-NODE-3486-length-15396-cov-4.257024_pt1 | contig 15396 bp, 10 predicted proteins | sample MGYA00375753_ERZ778023 | MGnify/ENA primary metagenome ERZ778023 (study PRJEB29350, sample SAMN05389822) | bioreactor metagenome | isolation source: Ammonium sulfate bioreactor | place: South Africa: University of Cape Town | collected 2014-04-04 ...
CGTTCGACGCGTATCGCGCACTCGCGCCTGCGGCGGTGGTTCCGGAACTGCGGAAGATCGTCGGATTTTTCCGGTTCACCATCGCGCCGCTTCGGCTATTCCGCCGCATTCATCTGGGCGGCGATGGCAAACGGCTTTTACAGGCGATGGAATTTTTCGATGCCAACCTTGATGTTCGGACCCGATCGGGCCATTGAGAGCGGCAAACAGACAAGAGGCGTGGAGCGCTATAAGCGCGACAGGGATACAAACAAGAGGCGTGGAGTGCCGACAGGCGCGACGGGGAATGTAGAGATGAGCGATCTGGAACAACTGGAACGGACTATTCTGGCGGATATCGCCAATGCGGCCGACGAGCAGGCCATCGAGGCGGTGCGCGTCGCGGCGCTCGGCAAGAAGGGCGCGGTTTCGGAAAAGCTGAAGACGCTCGGCTCCATGTCGCCGGAAGAGCGTCAGGCGCTGGGGCCGGCGATCAATGGGCTGAAGAACCGCATCACCGAGGCGCTGGCCGAGCGCAAGACGGCGTTGCGCAAGGCGGCGGTCGCCGCCCGGCTGGAGCGCGAAAAGGTGGACGTCACGCTGCCGGTGCGCGAAAGCGCCGCCTCGCGCGGGCGCATCCATCCGATTTCGCAGGTCGTCGACGAGATCACCGCCATCTTCGCCGATATGGGCTTCTCCATCGCCGAGGGGCCCGATATCGAGACGGACTACTACAATTTCACCGCGCTGAACTTCCCCGAGGGGCATCCGGCGCGCGAGATGCACGACACCTTCTTCTTCAATCCGGACGAGAAGGGCGAGCGCAAGTTGCTGCGCACGCACACCTCGCCGGTGCAGGTGCGCACGATGGAGAAGTTCGCCGCGATCCGTGACAAGGAAGGCCGCGACGAGCCGATCCGCATCGTCATTCCCGGCAAGACCTACCGCATGGACTCCGACGCCACCCATTCGCCGATGTTCCATCAGGTAGAAGGGCTGGTCGTGGACAAGGCTGCCAATGTCGCCAACATGAAATGGGTGCTGGAGGAGTTCTGCAAGACCTTCTTCGAGGTGCCGTCGGTGACGATGCGCATGCGTCCGTCCTTCTTCCCCTTCACCGAGCCGTCGCTGGAAGTGGACATCCAGTGCGACCGTTCCGGCCCGCATGTGAAATTCGGCGAAGGCAGCGACTGGCTGGAGATTCTGGGCTGCGGCATGGTGCATCCGAACGTTTTGCGCATGTCGGGCTATGACCCGGAAGTCTATCAGGGTTTCGCCTGGGGCATGGGCATCGACCGCATCGCCATGCTGAAATACGGCATGCCGGACCTGCGCGCCTTCTTCGACGCCGATGTGCGCTGGCTCGATCATTACGGTTTCCGCCCGCTCGATATCCCGACGCTGTTCGGCGGCCTGAGCGCGTAAGACAGGAAGGACGACACAGATGAAATTCACGCTTTCCTGGCTCAAGGATCATCTCGAAACCGAGGCCACGCTGGATCAGATCGTCGAGAAGCTGACCGATATCGGTCTGGAAGTGGAATCGGTCGACGACCGCGCCGCCTTCAAGGCCTTCAGGATCGCCAAGGTTCTGACCGCCGTGCAGCATCCCGACGCCGACAAGCTGCGCGTTCTCACCGTCGATACGGGCGAGGGCAAGCCGGTGCAGGTCGTCTGCGGCGCGCCCAACGCCCGCGCCGGCCTCGTCGGCGTCCTCGGCCGTCCGGGCGATTATGTTCCGGGCCTTGACGTGACCTTGTCGGTCGGCAAGATCCGCGGCGTCGAAAGCTTCGGCATGATGTGCTCGGAGCGCGAGCTGGAGCTTTCCGACGAACATGACGGCATCATCGATCTGCCCGCCGACACGCCGGTCGGCGCGAGCTTCGCCGCCCTGATGGGTCTCGACGATCCGGTGATCGAAATCGGCCTGACGCCGAACCGCGCCGACTGCGCCGGCGTGCGCGGCATCGCGCGCGATCTCGCCGCTGCTGGTCTCGGCGCGCTGAAGGAACTGGCCGCCGCACCCGTAAAGGGCGAGGGCGAGACGCCGGTCAAGGTCGTGCTCGATCAGGATGCGGAAAACCCGTTCTGCCTCGGCTTCGCGCTACGCATGGTCAGGGGCGTCAAGAACGGCCCCAGCCCGAAATGGATGCAGCAGCGGCTCAAGGCCATCGGCCTGCGTCCGATCAACGCGCTGGTGGACGTGACCAATTACGTCACCTTCGATCTCGGCCGTCCGCTGCACGTCTTCGACGCCGCCAAGGTCAAGGGCGATCTGACCGTGCGCGCGGCGAAGGAGGGCGAGACCATTCTCGGCCTCGACCAGCGCGAGTATAAATTCAAGCCCGGCATGTATGTCATCGCCGACGCCGAAGGCCCCGAATCCATCGCCGGCGTCATGGGCGGCGAGCATTCGGGCTGCGACGAGAACACGACCGACGTGCTGATCGAATCGGCCCTGTGGGACCCGCGCGCCATCGCCCGTACGGGCCGGGAGCTTGGCATCGTCACCGATGCGCGCTATCGCTTCGAGCGCGGCGTGGACCCGGAAATGATGATCCCCGGCGCGGAAATCGCCACCCGGCTGGTGCTGGAGCTGTGCGGCGGCACGCCGACCGCGCTCGACGTGGTGGGCTACACGCCCGCCGCGCCGCGCGTGATCGATTTTCCGGTGTCGGAGGTCAAGCGCCTCACCGGTATCGACGTCTCCTATGAGGATGCGTTCTCCATCCTCCAGCGCCTCGGCTTCGGCGTCGAAGGCGACGGAAAGACGATTCACGCGACCGTGCCGAGCTGGCGCGGCGATGTGGAAGGCAAGGCCGATCTGGTCGAGGAAGTCATGCGCATCCACGGCGTCAACCGGATCGCGCCGCAGCCGCTGCCGAGCCACGGCGCGGTCAACGGACGCATCCTGACGACGCTGCAAATCCGCACCCGCCACGCCCGCCGCATGCTCGCCTCGCGCGGCATGATGGAGGCCGTGACCTATTCCTTCATTCCGGAAGCGGCGGCGAAGGCTTTCGGGGGCGGCAAGCCGGAACTGAAGCTCGCCAATCCCATCGCCGCCGACATGTCGGATATGCGCCCCTCGCTGCTGCCTGGCCTGCTGGCCGCGGCCCAGCGCAATGCGGATCGCGGCTTCGGCGATCTGGCCCTGTTCGAGGTGTCGGGCGTCTATGAAGGCGATACGCCGGAGAAGCAGCGCCGCGTGGCGGCGGGCGTGCGCCGCGGCACGGCGCGCGTGGACGGTGCTGGCCGCTTCTGGTCCGGCAACGCCGCGCCGGTCGGCGTGTTCGACGCCAAGGCCGATGCGCTGGCCGCGCTCGAAGCTGCCGGCGCGCCGGTGGACCGCGTGCAGATCGAGGCCGGCGGTCCGGCTTGGTTCCATCCGGGCCGTTCCGGTACGCTGAAGCTCGGCCCCAAGGTGGTGCTGGGTTACTTCGGCGAGTTCCACCCGGACACGCTGGAGGCGCTCGACCTGTCCGGCGCGCTCTGCGGTTTCGAGGTCTTCATCGACGCGATCCCGGAGCCGAAGGCGAAAGCCACCCGCACCAAGCCGGCTCTGTCGCTGTCGCAGTTCCAGAGCCTCAAGCGCGACTACGCCTTCGTGGTCGATGCGGGCGTGGAAGCGGGCAATCTGGTGCGCGCCGTGTCGTCGGCCGACAAGAAGCTGATCGCCGGCGTGCAGGTGTTCGACGTCTTCACCGGCGGCTCGCTCGGCGAAGGCAAGAAGTCGATCGCGGTGGAGGTGCTGCTGCAACCGCAGGACCGCACCCTGACCGACGAGGATCTGGACGCCCTGTCGAAGCAGATCGTCGCCAGCGTCGCCAAGCAGACCGGCGGCGTGTTGCGCGGCTAAAGCATTTCCAGCGAACGATTGTGATTAAACAGGAACCGCTCTAACCGCCTTTACCTGAACAAAAAAGCCCGCGCGGAGCGCGGGCTTTTCGTTTCAGGGCAAAATTTCAGGCCGGTTCGCTTTCCCGCGCCGGCATGGCGCGCATCGCCATGTCGATGATTTTCTGCGCCGCCGCGCGTGTGCCGCCGTCGCGCGCCTCGTAGGACAGGCTCTGCTGGAGCGCGAAATAGAACTCGGTCATCTGCGCGATGTCGGCGTCGGGCGGCAGATCGCCGTCGCGCTGGCCGCGCAGCAGCCGCTGGTGCAGGCTTTCGCGGCTGGCATGGCGAACTTCGGTCAGGAAGGCTTTCACGCCGGCGTTCTCCGGCTTGCACTGGATGGAGCTGACCGAAATCATGCAGCCGCCCGACGGGCAGGCGAAGGCGCTGTCGGCGCTCAGTTCCAGCCAGCGCCGCACCGCGTCCTGCACCGGCTCGGTCCGCTCCAGCGCCTCATAGGCTGGCGCGCCCACGGTGCGGCGATAATAATCCGCAGCCTCGCGAAACGCCTGCTCCTTATTGCCGAAGGCGGCGTAGAAGCTCGGCGGCGTCACGCCGATGGCGGCGGTGAAGTCGTTGATCTGGGCGCATTCATAGCCCTTGGCCCAGAAGACCTTCATCACCTTGTCCAGCGCAGCCTCGCGGTCGAAACTGCGCGGGCGTCCGCGTTGCGCCATCTTCGTTCCCTTTCTATAGCTGCCTTTATATAATTCGCTTGACGTCCCGGAACAAGCCGGTATGTATTATATAGTATCGACTATATAAATCAGGATTCGTCTCATGAACGATTTGTGCGATTCCGCCCTCGCGGCGGAAGGGGTTTCTGCGTCCGAAAAAAAGCCGCGCGCCATCCCGCTGGTGGTCTATTGCCTGAGCCTCGGCATCTTCGCGCTCACTACCTCCGAACTGATGATTTCCGGCATGCTGCCGTCGCTGCAACAGGCCTTCGGGCGCTCCATTTCCGATATCGGCGATCTGATTTCGCTCTATGCGCTCGGCATGATGGCCGGCGGGCCGCTGGTGACGCTGGCCTTTCTGGCGCTGACGGTGGACAACAAGCGCGGCCTTCTGATCCTGCTGGTCTTCTACGCGGCGGCGCAGGCCGTGGCCGCTTCCACCAGCAATTTCCATGTGCTTCTGGCCGCGCGTCTTCTCACCGGCATGGCGGCGGCGGGCGCGTTCGGCCTGATGCTGGCCATTTCCGCGCAACTGGTCGCGCCGGACCTGCGCGGCCGCGCCGCGTCGCTGGTCTTCGGCGGGCTGATGATGTGTACGGTGATCGGCGTTCCGGTCGCCACCGCCGTCGACAACGCCTTCGGCTGGCGCGCCAGTTTCTGGGCCATCGTGGTGCTGGTCCTGTTCTGCGCGCTCGTCATCGCGCTCAGGATCGAGCAGTCGCCCGACGCGCCGCAGGCCGACCTGCGCACGGAACTCAATGAAATGCGCAAGCCAAAACTCTGGGCCGCCTACGCCACCAGCGCGCTGGTGATCGGCTCGGCCTTCGCAATGTACGGCTATTTCTATCCCATCGTCACAGGGCTTTCCGGCTTTGCGCCGTCGCAGGTGCCGCTATTGCTCGCCGTCTACGGCGCGGGCAATATCGCCGGCAATTACGTGATCGGCCGCTTCGCCGACCGCCACGCCATCGCGACCATTTTCGCCGGCATCGTCGTAATGATCGCCGCCATGGCGGTCTTCGCGCTCTTCGGCGAATGGCGGCCGGCCTCGGTGCTCGCCATCGTCATGATCGGCCTCACCGGCATCGCGCTCAACCCGGCGCTGGTCGCCCGCGTCATGCGCCTCGCCCATCCCGGCGCGCTGGTCAACGCCATGCACGCCTCGGTGGTCAATATCGGCCTCGCCGCCGGCCCCTGGCTGGGCGGGGCGGCGCTCGACGCCGGCTACGGCCTGCATGCGCCGCTCTGGGTCGGCTTCGCCATGAGCGTCGGCGCTCTGCTGACGCTCGCGCCGCGCGCCATGCGCCGGTTCTGAACGAAAAAGGGGAGCTGAAATGGCTCCCCTTCGATTTTACAGTCCGGTCAGCGCCAGCTGGTTGTCGTTGTAGCGCTTGCCGGCGATCTTATCCGGCGCGGAAGCCGCATCCAGCCGCGCCTTGTCCTCCGCCGTCAGCACCACATTCACGGCCTGCACATTGTCCTCCAGATGCCTGATCTTGCGCACGCCGGGGATCGGCACGATGAAATCGCCCTGCGCCAGCACCCATGCCAGCGCCAGTTGCGCCGGCGTCACCTGCTTTTCCTTCGCCAGTTCCACGATCAGGTCCACCTGCCGGTTGTTGGCTTCGAGATTTTCAGGCTGGAAGCGCGGCAGCGTCTTGCGGAAATCGTCCTCCGCCAGATCGCTCTGCGAGCGCACCGCCCCCGTCAGCATGCCTCGGCCGAGCGGGCTATAGGGCACGAAGCCGATGCCGAGTTCGCGGCAGACCGGCAGCACGTCCTGTTCCGGGTCGCGCGCCCACAGCGAATATTCGCTCTGGATGGCCGCGACCGAATGCACCGCATGGGCGCGGCGCAGCGTGGCCGCGCTCGCTTCCGAAAGGCCGATGGCGCGGATCTTGCCTGCGTCGATCAGGTCCTTCAGCGCGCCGACCACGTCCTCGATCGGCACATTCGGATCGACACGGTGCTGGTAGAACAGGTCGATCACCTCGACGCCGAGGCGCTTCAGCGAGGCGTCGGCGACCTGACGAATATGTTCGGGGCGGCTGTCCACGCCCTCGAACTGCTTGCCGTCCTCGATGCGGAAACCGAATTTCGTGGCGATGGTGACCTTGTCGCGAAACGGCTTCAGCGCCTTGCCGACCAGCTTCTCGTTCTCGAACGGGCCATAGACCTCGGCCGTGTCGAAAAAATTGATGCCGAGATCGACAGCGCGGTGCAGCGTGCGGATGGCGTCCTGCTCGTCCTGCCCGCCATAGGCGTAGGTCATGCCCATGCAGCCGAAGCCGAGAGCGGAGACGGTGAGTTCGCGGCCGAGTTTGCGCTGTTGCATATCGATTTCCTTTCGTGATTGGACCGGAGCATGTCGCGCAAAACTGTGCAGCGGTTTTGCGGTAACGACATGCGCAAAAACAAAGAGCCAAAGCGCGGAAGCGAATCTGAAAGATCGCGATGCGCTTTAGACGGACAATAGATTCCTGCGCGCCGTTCGATAATACGGATTTATTTTCATATGCTGTTCTATAAATTGTAACAATGAATCGCAGCCAATTGTCCCAACTCGCCGTTCTCGCCGCCGTCGCCGCGCATGGAAGCTTTCGCGCCGCCGCGAAAGAACTGGCCATCGCGCCTTCCGCCGTCAGCCATGCGGTGGCGGCGCTGGAGGAAAGCCTCGGCGTGCGGCTTCTCGCCCGCACCACGCGCTCCGTCGCGCCCACCGAGGCGGGCCGCCGGCTGCTCGAACGCCTCGCGCCGGCGCTGGAGGAGATCGATCAGGCGCTGGGCGCAGCAGTCGAGGCGAAGGATCGCCCGGCAGGAACCTTGCGCATTTCCGCCCCGCTTACCGCCGTGCATCTGGTGCTTGCGAAACGCCTCGGCGCATTCGCCCGCACCTATCCCGATGTTACGCTGGATTTGCGCATCGACAACGCCTTCACCGATATCGTCGCCGCCGGTTTTGACGCCGGCATCCGCTTGGGCGAGAATCTGGAGGCCGACATGATCGTGGCGCGGCTCGGCGGCGAATTGCGCGGGGCCGTCGTCGCCTCGCCCGCCTATCTCGAAACCCATGCCGCGCCGCTCCACCCGCGCGACCTTTCGCGCCATCGCTGTCTGCGCCAGCGCTTTCCGGGCGGGCGCATCTACCGCTGGGAGTTCGAGAAGGACGGGCAGGCGCTGGAGGTGGGCGTGGACGGGCCGCTGATCGTCAACGACGATCGTGTGCTGCTGGAGGCGGCGCTCGACGGGGCGGGGTTCGCCTGGCTGATGGAGGATTTCGTGCGCGACCATCTGGCCGCGGGGCGGCTCGTGCGCGTGCTGGAGGACTGGTGCCCGCCCTTCCCCGGGCTGCATCTCTATTATCCGAGCCGCCGCCAGATGCGGCCGGCGCTGCGCGCCTTCATCGATTTCTTCCGCCAGCCGGCCTGAGGCGAATTTTTCCTTTCGTCCCGCCGGCAATCGTGCCATCGATACGGGCAAAACGAACGGTGAAGGAAACGGCATGTTTCGTTGGGGTATTCTGTCCACCGCAAAGATCGGTGTCACGCAGGTCATTCCCGCGCTGTGCGCGTCCGAAAACGGCGTCGTGCAGGCTATCGCCAGCCGCGATGCGGCGAAGGCGCGCGCCGTGGCGGATCGCTTCGGCGCACCGCTCTCTTTTGGTTCCTATGACGAATTGCTGGCGAGCGATCAGGTCGACGGCGTCTATATTCCGCTGCCCACGTCGCAGCATGTCGAATGGACGCTGAAGGCGGCGGAGGCCGGCAAGCATGTGCTGTGCGAAAAGCCCATCGCGCTTAAGGCCGACGATATCGATCGGCTGATCGCCGCACGCGACCGCCATAAGGTGGTCATTTCAGAAGCCTTCATGGTCACCTATCATCCGCAATGGATCAAATTGCGCGAACTGATCACGGATGGGGCCGTCGGGGCGCTGCGTCATGTGCAGGGCGCCTTCAGCTATTTCAACACCGACCCCGCCAATATGCGCAACCAGCCGGAACTCGGCGGCGGCGCGCTGCCCGATAGCGGCGTCTACCCGACCGTGGTGACGCGCATGGTCACGGGCAGGGAACCGCTGTCGGTGCAGGCGACGGTCGAATTCGATCCGGATTTCGGCACCGACCGCTACGCCAACGTCTCGGCGCGCTTCGACGGCTTCGACCTTACCTTCTACGTCGCCACGCAACTCGCCGGGCGGCAGGGCATGGTGTTCCACGGCGACAAGGGCTTCATCGAGGTCCATGCGCCCTTCAACACCGGCCGCTACGGGCATGGCGGCCTCACGCTTTTCGACTCCGGGCACACCCGTGCGACGGAGTGGACGTTCGGCGACGCCGATCACTACCGGCTTCAGGCGGAGGCTTTCGTCCGCGCGGCGCAGGGCGAGGACGTGGTCCCGTTTTCGCTGGAAAGCTCGAAGGCCAATCAGGCATTCATCGACGCCATTTACCGCGCCGGGAAAAGCGGGCATAGGGAGCGGGTCTGAGCCCCGGAAAAATACCGGGTACGGATTCTTGCTTTCCGGCATGCTTCGTGACTTGCAGTGAAAAACCGCCTTTCTTATATACGCCACGGCACGAGGCTTTTAGGACAGGCCGAAGAGCCGGAGACCGTCCGCGAGGATGGTTCGAGGAAAGCAACGTGAAAACTCGTAGGAGCCGCCCCTGGAACGCTCAGCTTGAGGTCCCGGCGGCTTGCTGAATGGAGAGACATATGGCTAAAGTTATTGGTATCGATCTGGGAACGACCAACTCCTGCGTCGCCGTCATGGACGGCAAGAACGCGAAGGTCATCGAAAATGCCGAGGGCGCGCGCACGACCCCCTCGATCGTCGCTTTCACGGACGGCGATGAACGGCTTGTCGGCCAGCCCGCCAAGCGTCAGGCCGTCACCAATCCCGAAGGCACCCTGTTCGCGGTCAAGCGCCTGATCGGCCGCCGCTACGACGACCCGATGGTCGCCAAGGACAAGGACCTCGTCCCCTACAAGATCGTCAAGGGCGACAATGGCGACGCGTGGGTGGAAGTCCACGGCAAGAAATATTCCCCGTCGCAGGTCTCTGCGATGATCCTTCAGAAGATGAAGGAAACCGCCGAATCCTATCTCGGCGAAACCGTCACGCAGGCCGTCATCACCGTTCCGGCCTACTTCAACGACGCCCAGCGTCAGGCCACCAAGGATGCCGGTCGTATCGCCGGTCTGGATGTCAAACGCATCATCAACGAACCGACTGCCGCGGCTTTCGCCTACGGCGTCAACAAGGTCAAGGGTGAGCGCAAGGTTGCCGTATACGACCTGGGTGGCGGTACCTTCGATATCTCCATCATCGAGATCGACGAAGTCGAAGGGGAAACCACCTTCGAAGTGCTGGCAACCAACGGTAACACCCACCTGGGTGGTGAAGACTTCGACAACCGCGTCATCAACTACCTGGTTGACGAGTTCAAGCGCGAGCAGGGCATTGACCTGCGCAACGACCAGCTGGCCCTGCAGCGTCTGAAAGATGCCGCCGAGAAAGCCAAGATCGAGCTCTCTTCTGCCCAGCAGACCGACGTCAACCTGCCGTACATCACAGCAGATGCCACCGGTCCGAAGCACATGAACATCAAGGTGACCCGCGCCAAGCTGGAATCCCTGGTGGAAGACATGGTGAAAGACTCCCTGGAGCCGGTTCGTGTCGCCCTGAAAGACTCCGGTCTGGCGGTTGGCGAGATCGACGACGTCATCCTGGTGGGCGGTCAGACCCGTATGCCGCTGGTTCAGAAGACCGTGGCCGACTTCTTCGGCAAAGAGCCGCGCAAAGACGTCAACCCGGACGAAGCCGTGGCCATGGGTGCTGCCATCCAGGGTGCCGTACTGTCCGGTGACAAGACCGACGTACTGCTGCTGGACGTGACTCCGCTCTCCCTGGGGATCGAGACCATGGGCAGCGTGATGACCGCGCTCATCGAGAAGAACACCACCATTCCGACCAAGAAGTCCCAGGTGTTCTCCACCGCCGAAGACAACCAGTCTGCCGTGACCATTCACGTGCTGCAGGGTGAGCGCAAGCGCGCCAGCGACAACAAGTCCCTGGGCCAGTTCAACCTGGAAGGCATCCGTCCGGCACCGCGCGGTCTGCCGCAGATCGAAGTGACCTTCGACATCGACGCCAACGGCATCCTGCACGTCTCCGCCAAAGACAAGGAGACCAACAAGGAGCAGAAGATCACCATCCAGGCCTCTTCCGGTCTGTCTGATGACGAGATCGAACGCATGGTACGCGAAGCCGAAGCCAACGCGGCCGAGGACAAAAAGTTCGAAGAGCTGGTGCAGGCCCGCAACCAGGCTGACGGTCTGGTCCACTCCGTGCGCAAGCAGGTCACCGAAGCCGGTGAAGCCCTGCCTGCCGACGAGAAGACCAAGATCGAGACTGCCCTGAGCGAGCTGGAATCCGCCATCAAGGGTGACGACAAGGCTGCCATCGAAGCCAAGCAGCAAGCGCTGCTGGAAGCGTCCCAGAAGCTGATGGAAATTGCCCAGCAGCAGGCTCAGGCGCAAGGCGCCGCCGGTGCTGACGCCGGTCAGTCCTCCTCTTCTGCCAAGGCTGACGACGACGTGGTCGACGCCGAGTTCGAAGAAGTGAAAGACGACAAGAAGTAAGCCCGACCCGGATGGGCGAAGTCCGCTTCGCCCATCGGCTCAGAATCTGTTCACGGTCTGTCGCGAGAGGCCGTCAGCAAGGTAAAGAGCAGCGCAAGAACCGGAGTGTATGTGAATACATGAGCACTCTTGGTTACAAACAAGCGAGCTGCACATGAGCCTTGATCACGGCTTCGTAGTAAGAGTGTGAGCAGATTCGTCAATGAATTTACGGGCGTTGGGTAACCAACGCCCGTCTGCGTAACTGCTGATATAGCAACAGGATGAGTATGTCGAAGCGCGATTTCTACGAAGTGCTCGGGGTATCGAAAGGTGCCGACGAGCGCGAGATCAAGAAGGCGTACAAGCGTCTGGCCATGAAGTATCACCCGGATCGCAACCAGGGTGATGCCGGGGCTGAAGAGAAGTTCAAAGAGGTCAAGGAAGCCTACGAGGTCCTGACCGACGAGAACCTGCGTGCCCGTTATGACCAGTACGGTCATGCCGGGGTGGATCCGAGCCAGGGTGGCGGCCACGGCGGCTTTGGCGGTGGTGCCGATTTCGGCGACATCTTCGGCGACGTGTTTGGCGACATCTTCGGTGGTCGCGGGGGCGGTCGTCGCGGCCCGGCCCGTGGCGCCGATCTGCGCTACAACATGGAGCTGACGCTGGAAGAGGCGGTGCGCGGGGTCTCCAAGGAGATCAAGATCCCGACCCAGGTCCACTGCGAAGTCTGCAACGGCTCCGGTGCCCATACCGGCAGCCAGGCCCAGACCTGCCCCACCTGCCACGGCTCCGGCCAGGTGCAGATGCGCCAGGGCTTCTTCGCGGTGCAGCAGCCTTGCCCCCACTGTCACGGTCGCGGCAAGATCATCAAGGATCCGTGCCGCAAGTGCCATGGGGAAGGGCGCTACCAGAAGACCAAGACCCTGTCGGTCAAGATCCCGGCCGGGGTCGATACCGGGGATCGCATCCGTCTCTCCGGCGAAGGGGAAGCGGGGGAAACCGGCGCATCGGCGGGGGATCTGTACGTACAGGTTCACGTGCGCGAGCACGAGATCTTCGTCCGTGACGGCAACGACCTCTACTGCGAAGTGCCCATCAGCTTCACCACGGCGGCGCTCGGCGGCGAGATTGAAGTGCCGACCCTGGATGGCCGGGTCAAGCTCAAGGTGACCCCGGAGACCCAGACCGGCAAGCTGTTCCGCCTGCGGGGCAAGGGCGTCAAGTCCGTGCGCTCCGGCCAGGTGGGGGATCTGATGTGCAAGGTGGTGATCGAGACTCCGGTCAAGCTGACCGAGACCCAGAAAGATCTGCTGCGCCAGCTGGACGACTCCTTCAGCGGCGCCGCTGCCAAGACTCACAAGCCGAAATCCGAAGGCTTCTTCGAAGGGGTGAAACGCTTCTTCGACGACCTGACCAAATAAACGCGACCCGCGTTACCCAAGCCGGCACGGATGTGCCGGCTTTTTTTTTGCCCGCCATCTGGCCTGGATCCCCCCTTATTGAGTGGATCCCGATGAGGGATCCTCCTCACAACTTCCACCAATTCCTCCTGTACAAATGTTATCCCGCTCACACTCCTGCTGAAACGGTTTAGCTGGCATATTGAGTCAGCTAAAGCGGTTTAGCTATCCTCTGCTCGTCAACAACAACAGAGCCCGGACGGGCGACAGAAGACAGGTGAGGACGATGACGATGTTCAAGAGCAAGTTGGCGCTGGCCGTGGCGCTGGGATTGGGAATGAGCAGCCCGCTGTGGGCGGCGGATGGTGGTATCGAAGCCAGGCTGGCGGCGCTGGAGGCGCGGGTGCAGGCAGCCGAGGCGCGCGCCACCGCTGCCGAAGCGCGGGCCGACGAGGCCCAGAGCAAGGCAAACGAAGCCCGCGAGACGGCCGTGGTGGCCAAGGCTCAGAGCGAGAAGGTGGACAAGCAGACCGCCGGGGCCCAGGGCTTCGAGTTCCACGGCTATGCCCGCTCGGGCCTGCTGGTGAACGGCAACGGCAATGGTGGCCGCGGCGGCCCCTACATCACCCCGGCCGGCTCGGTGGGCGGCGCCGTGGGTCGCCTTGGCAACGAGGATGACACCTACATGGAGGCCAACCTGCTGAAGACCCAGACCTTCGACGATGGCAGCTGGGCCCGCTACAAGCTGATGCTGGCGGACGGGGTGGAGACCAGCAACGACTGGACCGCCAGCGATTCCAGCCTCAATACCCGCCAGGTGTTTGCCGAAATCGGCGATCTGGCGAGCTTCAGCGGTCCTTTCCAGCACTCGGTGCTCTGGGCGGGCAAGCGCTTTGACCGGGACAACTTCGACATCCACTGGCTCGACTCGGACGTGGTCTTCCTGGCCGGTACCGGCGGCGGCGTCTACGACGTGCAGCTGGCCGACAGCTGGAAGGCGAACTTCTCCCTCTACGGGCGCGACTACGGCGACATCAGCGCGAGCGGTCTCTCCGACATCGAGAGCTACATCCTCACCATGAACAACCGCGTTGGCAACTGGCAGTGGATGCTGAACGGCCTCTCCGCCAAGGATAACGAGGCGCGCATCAACGACGGCGGCGCGGGCAGCGAAGCGGCGAACAAGGGTGCCCACACCCTGGTGGCCTACCACGCCGACAGCTTCTTTGGCATCAACCCCGGTTTCTCCAAGGCGGCGGTGCTGTATGGCCACGGTCTGGGTGCCGAGCTCAAGGGGCTGGGCTCCGACAGCGAGCTGCTGCCGGATGCCGATGCGGTGCGGGTCGCCGTGTTTGGCGCCACCGATCTTGCGCCCCGCTGGCGTGTGGCCCCGGCCCTGCTGGCCGAGCACAGCCAGGATCGTTACGTGAAAGGGGACGAGTACCGCTGGGTGACCCTCAATGGCCGCCTGGCCCAGGTGCTGAGCCAGAACGTCGAGCTGGTTTACGAGGCTACCTGGCAGTACATGGACCTCGATCCCAAGGGCTACAAGGGTCGTCAGGCGGTGAGCGGCGATTTCACCAAGCTCACCTTCGCGCCGACCTTCAAGGCGCAGACCGCCGGCTTCTTCGAGCGGCCCGAGCTTCGGGTGTTCGCCACCTGGATGGACTGGTCCTCCGAGCTCGACAACTACGCCAGCTCCGATGCCATGGGCCAGAGCAACTTCACCGCCGGGGGCGAGTGGAACTTTGGCGTGCAGATGGAAACCTGGTTCTAGTTCGTTATCCCGATCACAAAAATGGCAGGCGGCCCCGGGATCTGTTGGTTAGCTAAAACGGTTTAGCTGATAATGTGGACCCAGAACCCGGGGCTGACCCCGGCAAATCCTGTGCAGCAGTGGAGTAGCAACAAGGTGACGAATCGTGTGTGGGTAATGGGGGATGCGGTAGTGGACTTGATCCCGGAAGGGGAGCAGCACTACCTCAAGTGTCCGGGTGGCGCACCGGCCAATGTGGCGGTGGGCGTTGCCCGGCTCGGCGGGGAGTCGGCCTTCATTGGCCGGGTCGGCGCGGATCCCTTCGGCCGCTTCATGGGGGAGACCCTGGCCAGGGAGGGGGTCGACATTCGCCACCTGATCCAGGATCCGGCCCATCGCACCAGCACGGTGCTGGTGGATCTCGATGAAGCGGGGGAGCGCAGTTTCACCTTCATGGTGCGCCCGAGCGCCGATCAGTTCCTGAGCCACGCCGATCTGCCGGTCTTCCAGGCCGGGCAGTGGCTGCTGACCTGCTCCATTGCGCTCGCCAACGAGCCGGTGCGCAGCAGTTGCCTGCAAGCCATGGCGACCATCCGGGCCGTCGGGGGGCGGGTCTGCTTCGACCCCAACCTGAGGCCAGAGGTGTGGGGCAACCCTGCCGAGATGCTGCCCGTGGTGCGCGAGGCCATGGCCCTCGCAGACGTGCTCAAGCTCTCGGTGGAGGAGCTGCAACTGCTGAGCGGTCTGGACGATCTGGCCGCGGGGCTTGCCACTCTTTCAGGCCCGGCACTGGTGCTGGTGACACGGGGGGCGGGGGGCGTGGTGGCCCGTCTGGGTGGCGAGTTGCTGGAGTGGGTGGGGCCCAAAGTGACGCCACTCGATACCACGGGGGCGGGGGACGCCTTCGTCGCCGGGCTGCTGGCGGCCTTGGCCGAACGGACCTCGCTGCCGATGCTGGCCGAGCTGCCCGCCATTCTGGCTCAGGCCCACGGCTGCGGGGCGCTCGCCACCACCGCCAAGGGGGCGATGACGGCACTGCCCACCCGCACCCGGCTGG
>ERZ778023.3490-NODE-3490-length-15367-cov-52.187761_pt1 | contig 15367 bp, 13 predicted proteins | sample MGYA00375753_ERZ778023 | MGnify/ENA primary metagenome ERZ778023 (study PRJEB29350, sample SAMN05389822) | bioreactor metagenome | isolation source: Ammonium sulfate bioreactor | place: South Africa: University of Cape Town | collected 2014-04-04 ...
ACCCATGTTGCACACGCATAAATAGGCAGCAGTAACATACATATATACATGACTTTTGTGCCGCCTCTTATTCTTCTTCTTCTTTTTCTTCTTTTTCTTCGTTTTGCTTTTCTACCCTCCAGTACATACTTTTCATGTTAGATACGGTGTTAGTTTTGCAGGCAACAGTATACATGTGCAAAGTGCGACAAAATATAAAGAAAAATCTTATTTAACGTGTGTTTTTCTTTTCTTTTCTTTCTTTTTTTTTCTAGAATCTAGACTGTATATACACGTAATGAGGTTACCCATCAAAAACAACACATATAGAATGTACAGTGAAGAGGTGACGATAATCAGGCACGTGTGCATATAGAAGAAAAAAGACTAGCTGATAAGAGGTGTAAGAGTGAAAAAGAACGAGAGAGAGAGAGAGAGAAAAGGAGAGAAAATGAAGGATATCGAAGAAGAATATGACCATTTCTATCATTCTCGTCTTTTTTTCTTCTCTCGTTCTTAGTGCTGCTGCTTCATGCGCACCTATGAGAGGTGAGCAGAACAGAATGAAAACGTCTAATGATTGGTGCGAGAGTAATGTGTGTGTATGTTTATGTTTTTTTCCTTCCTATCTCTCTCTCTCTCGTCTCTCCTCTTCTCTCACGTCTCATTGTAATGTACCACCCCTACGCAGCACACGTTTCATTTCAGTAGCATCATCACCAGAACAAGGCAATATACATACATACATATACATATCAGTAGCTCTTCTGCGTGTGTGTGTGTGTGCCGAAGGTAGAATATCATCCTTCTGCCATTCGTTTACAACGCGGTATATCCATCATCATCATCATCATCATCGTCGAAGAAGAAGAACGGTAAAAAGAAAGAATATAGATAGCAAACAAAACGCATTCGTAGCATAGTATCGGTTGTTGTTGCTGACATTCTCTCTGATTTTTCTTCTTCTTCGTTTTTTTTCACGGTGTATCTGTCTGTCTGTCTGTCTGTCTGTTTTCCTTCACTGCACATCGATATACAAGACAACATTAGTAAGTAACTGACTACCAGGTATAGAAGTCGTATTTTTTGCCTTCATATTTAAATCTAATTAGATTAATTTTTGAAAAAAAAACGAGAAAGAGAAACATTAAATATTGATTTTCTTATCAATAATATTTCTTTTTCCTACAATCTTTTTGGCTCACGAGATTACAAATAAGTTTTCTTTTCTCTTATGCGTATACCATTCCAATGGAATTAGCAAATTTTTCTTGACATTTTTTCTCCGATGATGTGTTATGTGTGTATGTGAATGAGTGTGTGTGTGCGTCTTAGCCTACTCTCGTTTTCCGATGCATCATCGTTCGTCGATTCCCGTTGAACTACGGAAATGAGAGTGTGTGCCGATGTGTGCAAGCACCGACAGACAACGAGCTAAAGAAGAGAAGATTGTTGCCGTTTTCTTTTTCTTCTTCTTCTTTTTTTTATTCGAGAATTTTTTCGGTGTGTAGAAGGACAAGAAAAAAGAGTGAAGAGACAAGCAGCAATGAATGAATGCGTACATCGATTAGCAATGCTAATATGTGTCAACCAGACGCGGGCTATGTATGTGATTGAAAACCTTTAGATAACGCGTCTTCTCTTCCTCATCTTGTCTTCTTTATAATAAATATATATATATGTATGTATGTGAAGACGAGAAGACGAGCTTGCTCGAATTACGGGAAAATGAATGCAATAAGATTTGCTGGGTGGGACGTGCTGTTGACCTGATTCGGTATATACACATTTTTTTTCTCTCTCTCTCTTTTTCTGTCGAACGCGAATGGAGTTTTTTTCTTCTTCTTCTTCTCTCCTGACTGGTGACAGCATTTCCTTGTCGTCCTCGTTCCAATTATCGAAATGGACCAACCAGTCTCCTCTCACCTCTCTTTTTTTTCTTCTCGCGCGTTCACCGAGAGCTTTGTCTTTTCTCGTCTCGGTCGCTTCTTCTTTTTCTTTTGCTTCTTCTTCTTCTTCTTTTTTTCATTATAGTAGTAGTAGACTTTCCTATGCACCAATCCATCCTCGTCGAATTTTTTCTTCTTCTTCGTTGTCTCCTCTTCTTTTCTCGATGTCACCCACCTCGCAAAAAAAAACTCGAGCGAACGCAAACGCGGTGGATGAACGCCCCGAGCGAATCCGTGAATAGAAAAGCAGAAGAGTAACACATCTATACGAAGCAAAAAAAAGGAGAAGAAGAAGAAAAAAAAGAAGAAGAAGCAGAAGAAAAAAAAAAGGAAGAATCGAGAGAAAGAGAATTCATTTTTTTCCATTTATATGTCCGGTAGTGTTCGATGTCGATCATTGGGCGAACAAGTAAGGTGGACCTTTTTTTTCATTTGTTCACAAGGTAGGAAGAGAACGACATCGAATCACCGTCAGTTCTCTCAACAGGTGAGAACCAATCGTCAAACTGTCTCGAAATATGTTGCATATTCGGTCGCGTCTCTCGCCCCGTGCCTCGGTTGGACGGAAGGAGAGTCAGTCGTCTGTTTATGTAAATCAGTGTTCGGTCGGTGGTCGTGTAATGACGTTAGTTTGTAAAAATAATACGTCTTCTACGCGCGAGCGCGCGTTTGCATTCGCATCTTTCTCTCCCTCTCTATCTCGCGCACAACGCTTCGTGTCCGTAGATCGATTAGGCAAAAGAGTAGTACTACTATTACTGCTGTTGCTCTTCCTCGACCAAAGTAACAAATTTGATTTAGTCGTATGTGCTATGCTCTTCTCGTTTTTTTTCTCCTTCTTCTTCTTCTTCTTCGATGGCATTCACACTAATATCATCGTGTTTTTGAACACCGCATGTCATTGTCGATGTTGATTTTGATAAATCGAAAAAACATTTTTCACATTTCATTGTGAAATGAAAATTTATGTGTAAACAGACGAGAATAAATGATGATCATGTTACATATATTGAAACCAGGTGGATAATAACAATACGACCTCCTGATGTTTTATTTTTATTTCTTCTAGATTGAACAAAGTTACATTAGCTAGAAATATCCTATATAAATATATGTTTGTTTAATTCAAATGCAATTACCGATGATCGGTACGATGGAAATCGATTCTGGTAAGAGAGAGATAGAGATAAATTCATGCAAAAATATTTTTTTCTTTCCTTTTAGTTTATGAAAATGGTAATCATTCAACCTATCAAGATGATGATGAATGTGATAGCAGTGCTGCACATCCAGGAAAAATTTCACTTGATGAAGATATTCTACCCTCAGCAACAATGCCAGTTGATGAAGATGACGAAGAACCTGGTACGATGATTAAAAGAATAACTAGCGAAACAAAAGAATAAAAGAAAAAGAAAAACTACTCGTCTCTTCTATCAATAATGAGTACTAGATGAACAGAAGGTTCATCCGTTTGATCAATAGTATATCCCATGAGCATTTTTCTCTTATTGACTGTTGATCTGTGACGACAAAAGATGAGACAAAATGCCGATACAAAGAAGAGTAGTGACCCCCATTGTGAACAAGAAACTATCCTCTCGTTCTGTTTGATAGACACACACTACCGACACACGCATAAAGACAGAGAGACAGACCTAACTAGATCATCGATCATCAAATGAGACCATGTGCCACGACAAAGTATACTCATCCCACCCACTGTGAACAACGACTGTAGTGGAATTTTTTTTTTCGCTCTCTTCCTCTGTATTCAAGTGATCAGAGACAGGAAAAAAAATCAGTAGACAGATGGATGATAAGTTCCACTATTGAATCTTACAACATCAAAAAAAGAAAAGGTTAATTTATTTTATTTTATTTTCTCCTTTTTTTTGCAGAAACAAATTCATCCAATCAACAACAATCGTTCAAATGTCCCTATTGTACAGATGAATTTCTCCAAATAACTCATCTACATTTACATACGAGTCAATGTCATCCTGAACAAACCGAAAACTTAATCAGTTGTCTTCATTGCAATGCCGTATTTACTAATAAAGTAAAGATTTGTTCTTCGTCTTCTTCTTCTCTTTTTATCTCAAGATGAAAACTATTTCGCTAAATATTCAAATTATTTGCCTACGTAGGATGATTTACATCAACACGAATTAAATCATAATGCTAGTCAAGTAGCATGTCATTTATGTAATAAAATTTTTGCAAATATTTATCGTCTTCAACGACACATGTTAAGTCACGAAGTCGATCCTCAAACGAGAAAATTCAAATGTTCGCATTGTTCGAAAGCATTCAAATTTAAACATCATTTAAAAGTAAAATATTTCATCATTTATTAAAATCTCTAACGATTCGATTTGCATTTTTCTAGGAACATGTTCGCATTCATACAGGTGAAAAACCGTTCGTTTGTGCTAATTGTGGTAAACGTTTTTCACATTCGGGTTCCTATTCATCACATATGACATCAAAAAAATGCTACGCTTACCCACAAGCAACATTAAACAATAATCTACATTCATCTCCAACACAAGTACCACCAACAACGAATCCTTCCATAGCTGCTCTACTTGCTACACGTTCTATGTTGAATTTCGGCCCGTTTGCATTGGCTGCACTTGCTGCTGCTGCAGCTCAACAACAACAACAGCAAAAGGATTCGTATTCATCAACACCGAAATCTCATTCACGCAGTCCATCGCCATCGACTTGGCCGTCAATTCCATTGACAACACCACCGTCGTCATCGTCGTCCGATCGAAATAACAATCCCAATCAAGAAATCGAAGCTGGTGAAATTCCAACAATAACATCGCCAATACGCAAACGTAAACGACGAAATCCTCTACCCAATGATCACGACAATCATTCGTTAATTTCACCATCATCATCATCAACATCAACCGATTTACTTGATAAACAACAATTAAATATGTTACGTGCGCATTACGCTCTCAATCCATATCCAAATGCCAATGAATTACATGAAATTTCCAAACGTGTTGGTCTCAGTGAACAACACGTTCAACATTGGTTTCAAGTTCTACGTACGAGTTATGCAACTGCAAATAATATCAAATCATCAATCGATTCATTCATTCCATCGGCATCGACCAGTGCCAATTCAAGTAATAACAATGCAGCAGCAACATCACCGTTTCTGCCACTTGCTTATTATCATTTACGTGCATCGTTAATGGCTGCTGCATCATCGAATAATTCAACACTAACGCCGTCAGCAGCCATTCCATTTTCATCAATCAATTCAAATTCATCATCGAAAGAACAAACTGAACCACTCGATTTAACAGTAAAAAAATCTCATCTCAAATCCGGTGAACAACAACAACTAGCTGCTCATCTGCATATGACAGCAGCAGCATTTAATAATGAACCGAATTGGTTTGATAATAAAAACGAATGGATCAAAGTACGAGTTTATACATTTTCTTTCGGAAAAAACAAACTTTTGATAAATTTAGAATGAAAGATTCAGTCCTGATAGTACAGCTGATAATTGTTCATCTGAAACAAGTCTTCTATCGAATGATGAATCGTCGCTATGTGGTCAATATCTCGACAATGATCTGACACGTAAACGAAAATCCTGGAAAAATCATATTCAAGGTGAAATGTACGCATGCGACATGTGCGATAAACGCTTTAGTAAACAAAGTTCATTAGCCAGACATAAATACGAACATTCAGGTAAGAAAATACAAAAAAAAAACACTAAATGTATCATTTTTTTCAATATGAACTTTTTCAGGCGTACGACCATTTGTTTGTGATGTTTGCACGAAAGCATTTAAACATAAACATCATCTCGCTGAACATCGTCGTTTACATACCGGAGAGAAACCGTTTCAATGTACGAAATGTTTTAAACGTTTTAGTCATTCGGGTTCATTTAGTCAACATATGAATCATCGATATAAATACTGTCGTCCGTATCAAACCGAAGTTGCAGCAGCAGCTGCAGCGGCGGCGGCAGCAGCGGCGGCTGGAGGCTCGGTATCGGAGAATCCGTCTGGATTAAATGATGAAAATCGAAATATGATTATGGAAGATGATGAACTCATTGAAGATGAAGATCTTGAAGATAAACAACAAAACGAAGATGACGAAGGAGAAGATCTATCGAATCAAGCAAATGAGATTAATAATGCTACAATAAACGAATAATTGTCGAGTCTTTCGTTTTTGTTTGACACATCAGACACATATTTCTGTGCCATATTCCACGAAAAACAAAAACATGAAGATTTCGTTCATCGAGTTTACTTGTAGCCAGATAGAACCTTATCAATTGTCTCATATCTCAAATTCAATACAATATCCAAACGAAGAAAAAAACAAAATCAAGCAAAAAAATCGATTCAATTCTTTTAGTCAAATGAACATTTTCGTTTTTTTTTCTTTTCTAGTCGCTCTCTATCCTTCACTGTTGTTGTTGTTACTATTGATGTTCATTATTTATGAATATATATATATATATATCTATAGATGTTTCTTTTTTTTCTTCTCCTTCCCATCACTTGTTTGTGTATGTACGTTCTTCTTCTTTTTTTTTTCTTCTTGTGATTATTTTTCGCCGTTGTATGTCGTCTATTGTATGTGTATATCTATCGAAAAGCAAACAACAAATAACACTAACAGAGTTCTTCCATATTATCTGTGTACAGATTTTCTTTTCTCTCTACTTCTGCTACTGCTGCTATTGAGTTATATTTACTCTTGAAACACCCGACAAACGTTCATTGTGATTGGTGTGTTTCGAACTCTTGTCTCTCTTTTGCTTTCTTTCTTTCTTTCTTTCTTTTTTTTGCTGTTGTCTGATGATGTTTTATGTTTGTAAGTGTGTGTGGTATGTTGTCTTAAAGAGAGGCAGAGAACCTTTTTTGGAAAGTCAAATGATAGAAAAAATAAAAAAAAGAAAGAAATGGTCACCTGTCCGACCACACACATATTCATATCTTTGATTCTACATTGCAAACCAAAAAAAAACAGATGAATGCAGGAGAGAGAGAAAAAAACTTGAACGAATATTTGCTCATGGTGATTCTTTATGGTTTAACGCGTTGAATTACTAATGTGCAATGGTATATACTCATCGGATGACTGAATATATTTTATCATAGCTAATAGAACGTGTAGAAATACTCATTATCCTTCTCTCTTTGGCCCTTTCTCCTTCGTTTTTTTCCTTCTTCTTCAATCCGTACATTTATTTAAGTACAAGTAACCAGTCGAGCGCAAAGAATACACTTTCAAAGACTAATCCTGCTCACATTTGTCCTTGTTCGTAAAAAATTCAAATAAAAAAATGACTTCGTTTCCATTACAATTGACAACAACTCAAAAAGATACACTCGACGATGTCGTCGAAGAATTAAAACACATCGAATGGGAACATGGCGAATATGTCTTTCAAGATTTTATTGAATATTTTCAATTACCACAAATCATTCGTATCAGTCAAACATGGGAAACAAATCTTACAAAAAACGATATTCTTTTCTTACATTCAGTGCATGATAGACATTTAATTACAGCAAAACCATTATCAGCAGACAATCGAACATTTATTATACCTGATTGGTTTCAAGGTCAATGTCGAATTCTGACAACAAGTCCAACGTACAAGGCTCGTTGGTGGGAATTTAATAATGCAATGGAATTGTTACGTTTTGAAATGCCACGTCCACATGTACGTGTACTTCAAGCAACAGCCGTTCTATTGTTATTACCAACGAATCAGACAATACCTGTTGTATTAAAAGAAAATACTGAAATAACATTAAAACGTATCGAAAAATCATCAACAATAACAAATGGCAGAGAAATGTTTGTTTTTGTCGATAAAAATGATCAAGAATTTCTATTCGATCCAACCAATGAACCTGATAAATTTCGTTTTGCTACGAAAATTCTCGACAATGAATTCGATAATTCTTATCATAAAGATACGGTTGAAAATCAATTTACATTGCCTGAAGTTATCATACGTTATGAACTACCAATTGATATCGAAATTACTTCAACAGGAACTGTAATTCCAATTGAAAATTTTCCTATGAAATTACGTTTAGAAAAATTCTGCATTGCTAAAGCAGTTATGGCTTTTTCAATTGGAGATTCGCTTCAACCACGAATTCTTGAATTCTCTTCTATAACACAATTTTCTCTTCATTGTGTTAAGTAATTGATTTTCTTCAGAGAAAGAAAGAAAGTAAGTAAATCTGTTTTGCTTCAGATGTTTAACAGTTGGTCTACCACGAGATGCAAGTATTCATGATGAAGATCATTCGTTCGATGAAAGTGCCTATCGTAAATACGAAGAAGCTCGCGAAAGACTTGGCCAATTATTTGACGATGCTGCATTTCAATATCTTCGTACACCATTTATTGGAAATACTGATGAAGTATTTCGTCTTTCTTTGTTTGTTAAATAAGTATTTTTACTACGTATTTGTCATAGGTTGATTCTATTGGCAAAGTTTATGATATTGGTTTACAATTAAAGAATGAAGAAAATAATCAAACGTATATTCTACTTGATCAAATTGATACTCTTACTGAAAGTAACGAAGTTGATCGCTTAAAATTATCGATTAACAAACAACCAGCACGATTTACCGTTCATTTGCCAGCTGATTTCAGTTTGTTATTTTTTGTCATCAAATTTTCGACTTGTCATTTTTTTTTCGTTGTTTAGATAGCCCGTATAGCAGTACAATGGAAACTAATGATGGCGACGAAGATTAGCAGAAAAAACTAAACTATGAACTAATTCAGAGACATTCAATAAAAGATTTTCGTTTTTTTATGCAATAAAAAAATCCTCGTTTTTATTCGTGATTTTTTGCGTTAATTTTGTCGGATGAATATAGCATAAGAATCTTAAACAAACACACACACGCAGGTACATATGTAGAGATAAACATGAGTAAAAGAAAAACGAAAACAAAAAGAAAATAATAGTTTTATGTTTAAGCAAAAGGAATGATATTCCATTGACTAGAAAAACAGAAATAAATCAAATGAACGTTTTTCTATTTCTTATTTTGAATTGAACTTACGGATTGACAATACGTTTCATCGCTGTTGATTGTCGATAATCAACAACGAGAGTACCTGATGGTGTCAATGAAATATTACGATTGTTTTGCATTGGACTTGTTTTATTATTCGATGATAATGGTGATGAAAGATTCGTTTCCGATCGTGTCGATTTCATAAAACTTGTATTTCCACTTCGTGGACTTTCGATTAAACTACGATTTATCGAACTGTCTCCACTGCTATTCAATGAACGTTGATGATATGCTGAACGATAATGTTGTCGATGACGGAAATTTGAATTCGGTGTTACGGGTACAGTTCGTTTAGTCCAGATTTGACTTGTTCCTGGACTTGTTGGATTGATTTGATGATCGAGAATAGAATTCGTTGTTTCATTGAATTCTGTCGAAGGCGATGGTTGAATTTTTAATAATTTCATTAATTCTTTACGATAAGTTTCTCGTTCTAATTTTTCACCATCATGAATTACTTTTATAATAGCTGGATCGCTATCGATTTCAGGCAGGATAAGACTTGGCTGACTGTAGTAAAGCGACACTAGAAAAAAAAAGAAATCATTGAGAAAAAAACTTCGACGACAAGTCACGTATCTTACTTACTGGTCGTGTGAATTCGAAATGTTTTTAGATAAATATATCTGTCGATTCACTGGATAGACGATCTAACGGTCTATTTTTCTTTGTATAGTTCTAGAGATATAAGCCAATACAAGCGAGAAACGTACGTCCGTCCTAAATAGATAGAAGACATGTGATCTGAACTGAAAGAAAAATTCAACAATAATCTGAAGACATCTATAATGTGTAATATTCCGAACCAAGTTTTGTTAAATTCAATTAGTTTTTTATTCGATTAATTGTTTAATCATAATAGAGAAAGTATTTGTAACTTAGTCGCTTCATTTCCATTTTAAGATCGAAATCAAACAATGAAACTTTTTAATTGAGTTGCAAATTAAAAATTTTGCCAAGAAAAAATTGTTTTCCAATAAAACGGAAATTATACGTGTTACTATGAAGAAATAGAATCGGATATTGGATATTTATCACAGTAAATACAATGAGACTTCGAATTTCTTGAGTCAGTAACTGTATGAGTGCATCACTTTGATTCAATCCTGAAGTACATTTTCCAATGTTTATTCGAATTCGAGTGAAGACATTGAGACCAGAAAGAGCAATGCAAAGTAGAACAGAACACATAGTAGTATATGACAATAATGCTTTTAAAAGGAAAAAAACCATAAATAATCCATACAAGACATTCCGCATGTTTGAGAGTCGACGTGGGCGGGATTACCAGTTACATGATTGCAAAATAACATGATTTACATCTGATGCCGAAAAGATTAGCTAAGCTCAAAAAGTTGCAATATTTCTATCGTTACGGAAAAAACCCATGACACAATCATTTTGGGTTTTCTTTTCGTATTGATATATATATAATTATTATCAGTTTCACCTTAGAAGTGAGTACGATAGTGATAATTTTATTTTTTCGAAAAGAAATGCTAATATTTATTCATGAAAAGAACTTTGAAGTTTAACATCGGCATTGTTTGCTGAAGTTGAAATCCATACTGTATAATCACCCGGTGCTACTATCCATTGTTGTTTGACAACATTCCAGTACGAAATATCTTTTTGGGTTAAGACAAGAGAGACTTGTTTCGATTGGCCAGGACCTAAATACACACGATCAAAACCACGTAAGACTTTTCGTGGTTGTTGTGCTTCAGCAGGAAAACCAAGATATAATTGAGGAACTTCTGAACCATTGACTTTACCAGTATTGGTAAGAGTAAATTTAATTTCATATACTGGATCGTATAGACCTGAACTGCCAAAATTAGAATAGGATCTCGTACGAGTTTGTCGATATTGTGCTGAAGCCGATTGTTTATTTTCATTGTTCGATTTTGAAATATCGAGTTGACTAAATGTAAACGTTGTGTATGATAAACCGAATCCAAAATAATATCGTGGTGTAATATCCTTTTGTTCGAAATGACGATAATCCAAGAATACACCTTCGGTATATTCTGACACCATAGTCGTACTAATATCAGTACCGAAGTCGGTATCTTTTTTAGCTAATGTAAAGACAAGTTTACCACCGGGATTGTAATCACCAAAGAGAATATCAGCAAGAGCTGGACCATATTCTTGACCTGGCATACCTGACCAAAGGACACCAACCACATTTGGATGATCGATCCAAGGTTCTAGATTAAGTTGAGCAACACTATTGACAATAACGATTGTCTTTGGACAATTGGCAGCAACAATTTGTACGAGATTTTCACCACCATCTAATGAATAAAGATCATGTCTATCAGCACCTTCTGAAGAGAAAGCACTAATAAAAACAAGACATTTAGCACCAGTGAAACCACGATCATGAAACGAACTGTTAATTGCACCAAAATCATTTTGATTGGTAACATATCGAATTTGTACATGGTTATCTCGACTTTTATGCATAAGCGAACTAAGTGGATCGATACCATATGCTGGATCAACAAAACCTGAGCCACCACCTTGGTACAATGCGCCAATATGCTGTTGTGATGATCCCGAACGATAGCCTTCATCGGATTGACCTGCAGCACCGCCATAAACATAGACCATATTATCTGTACTTGGATTGATTGGTAAAGCATTATTTGTATTTTTCAATAGGATCATGCCAGCAGCAGCTACTTCACGATTGACAATATAATTATTTCCTGAAGCATCTCGATCTAAATCAAGTTGTGGAAAGCCTTCATCTTGTCCGAGAAGATAGAAAGGTGCCATGTTACGAATGATCATATCAGTTATTCTTGATTCAGACACTGAACCATTTTTAACAGCTGGTAGAATTGCACTGCCAAGAAAATCACCACCTCGTGGCATATCAATATCTAAACCACCGAGAGCAGATTCGACGCCAGATTTCGTTGCACCCCAATCGGACATAACATTGCCTGGAAATTGTAATTCACCTTTAAGAAGTCCATTCAATGTCTTATCATTTTGACAAGCTGGTGTGCCATTGACTTGATTGTACGAACACATAATTGAACCAAGACCAGCAGCAACACTCGATGCAAACGGCCACAAATAGATTTCATGCATTGTTTTATCATCCAGATTCGCTGAATAAGCAATGCGAGCATTTGGATTGACTCGATTCTCTCGAGCTAAGAAACCGGGATTACGATTCGTTTCTTGTTCATTACAAATATAATGTTTAGCTGTCGCAACAACACCTTGATCTTGAACACCTTGAACATAAGCAAATGCATTTTCACCTGAAAGATATGGATCAGCACCGAAACCTTCCCAATCACGGCCGTGTCGAGCATTTCGATCCATATTCATCATTGGACCCAAGGCGAAATGAACACCTTTACCTCGAAATTCTCGGCCAATCGCAGCAGCACGTTGATAACCAAGATTTCGATCCCATGTTGCTGCAATATGAATACCAGCTGAGAATGCTGTCGAATGTGCAACTCGATCGCCAACACCTGATGGCGAATCTTGATAGCACATGCCATTGAAATTAAGACGAGGTATAGGAAGTACATTGCCAACACAACCACCGGCAACACCACCGGTCATATTGCATTTTTCTTCGAGTGTTAGTTTAGAAACAAAATCTTTGGCAAGACTAATAGCTTGAGCCCATGTTCGATTTTGAAATCCGACATTACCAATCCAAATTGAATGGATACTCGTCGTGCACGTAAACGAAACAAGAAGCACAGCAACAATGAAATGACTATTAACCATTTTTTACTGTAATAACAACAACGAAAAATGCGGTGTATGTCGACGTTTATATACACATATGGAAAGATAGAAAGGAGGAGAGAGCTTTGCTATCTGTTCTAAGTTTTTTTCGTAATCTAGTATTGTGTATTTAAAAGACAAGTACAAAGAATTTTTCAAGGTTCTATCAAATTATGAGGGAACAAATAGCCTACGCACGGTTTTTTATCTTTGTTTATCGCTAAGATTGATAAAAGCGTACATACTGGGTCGATATTTTGCTCCATCTATCGAAACTCAAGCATATTTGCCAGCGTATGCAGCTGCATATCTTCTTCGAATCAATGAATTCTACATATTATTTGTTTTGTTTTATGTTTCATTGACAATGTCATCGTTGGCATCCGATCCTATTCTTGTCAGTTATCATGATTCAATTGTACGTTCATCAAATTTAAAAACTCTTGATAATTCTAATTGGCTCGATGATAGTATAATAACGTTTGCATTCGAATATTTGCAATACGACTCAAAATTTACCAAAAATCATGATCAAATATTTGCATTCGTTTCGCCACCTGTTGTACAATTATTAAAAATGACTGACGATTCATTTGCTGAACAACTCCTTCAATCAATCGAATTTACTAACAAACGTTTTCTTTTTCTACCAATAAACGATAATAAACAAGTGACAGTATTCGGTGGTACACATTGGTCTTTACTAATACTCTCAATTCAAAGTAATACATACGATTTCATAGAAAGAAAGAAATGAAACGAACTTTTCTTCAGACAAACGTTTGTATCATTTCGATTCGATGTCATCAGGAAATGATCGGACAGCTCGAGAAATTCAAGGCAAATTTCGAGTTTATTTTCATGAAACAATTGAATTGATAAATAGTCGTTGTCCTCAACAGAAAAATGCGTTCGATTGTGGATTATATTTGATCGTGTTTGCTGAAGAATTCTGTCGATTCTTCGATGAAAATGCCGATAAACAATCGAATGAAAAGGAATTTTTCGACGAATTTATCAATGAAATTCAACGAACAATTACATCGAATTACGTTACTCAACGACGAAAAGATTTCAAATCATTACTTGAATCAATGAGTATCGAGAAAAAGCAAAACATATGATTATGAATAAACTAGAGAGCGTCTTTCTTTTTTTTTAATTTGATTTTTTCATTGAGATTAAGTTCGTATTCATAGAATTCTAAACACGACTGTTAAGTATTGAGTAATGACGATAGACGTTTTTTTTTTCGTTCTGATTTATCAATCCGAAGGAACAGATGTGACAGAAAGAAAAAGAAAAAGAAAGAAGAAGGCAACAGGGAACGTAAAAACATTTTTCGATTCGCATTGCATTAGTCTCCAGTTACGTTTTTTTGTCGACTGCAAACGAACCATGAATCTGGACTATGAAAAGTACGTGTAACGAAAAATAATTTCCTTCGTTTTAGTTTCTTATTTCGTATTCGAAATCGAGAACATAAGAAATATTGATTCGTTATGTTTTTTTTTGTCTTCAGATTAAACTCATTCGACAGAAGTTCTGAACAAGTTTCTCGATTGATAAAAATGTCTGGTCGAACGCCGAGCTTTATTGTTGTTGGTTTGGTTATTATTATGTTTCTTCTCGGCGTTTTTTACATGTCATGTTCATCGAAAAATACCGAACTTCGAACGTCTTTAGATCAATTTGAAGAACGTATTCGATCGGTAGGCTCATTTTCGAAATGAATATTTAACCTTGACGCTTTTTTTGGCTTTTAGTTAACTCTGAAAAACAGCGATGCAGACAAAAAATATGAAAATCTTCTAACACGTCAACGTGAACTCGAAGAAGAGAAGTTAACTATTCAAAAACAAATGGAAAAGAAAGATTCAGAAATCAATGATTTAAATACGAAATTGAATGAAAAACTCGCAGAATTACAGAGTTTAAATTCAGATAAGAAAGTAGCTGATGAACAAATAGTAAATTCATTTTGATTGTCGAGCATTTTTGTTTTTGCAATTCATCGAAAATATTTTTTTTAGAAAGAATACAAATCACAAAGTGACACACTTGCCTCGAAAAACTCTCTCATTGAAAAATTACAACAAGAATTAAATGAACAAAAAGGTAGAAGACGATTTTGATTCGAGAGAAATCTAATTTCGGAAATATTTAGAAACTTTACAAAAAGAAATCGATCAATTGAAGAAAGAATTAGAAACATCGAAAGCTAATCCAGCGTAAAACTTTTAAATAATCAATTTTCATTTCAAACTTGTTGTTTTGTTTGTTTTCAGAGCACAAGGTAATCAAGCACCTGCAGCTAATGAACCAAACATTTCCTTCGCTATTCCACCTCAACGTTATCGTCCACTTGAAGCTCAAAATTTTACTACGCGAAGTATCGCTTCTTTATTTCAAGATCCAACAAATAATTCATCCAAAGAAATTAAAGCACAAATGGTCGCAGCTGCTTACGATACCAAAGATAAAGTTCTCAATGCATTTGGTATAAATAAGGAAACGACTACGACAGTCGGTAATCAAGAACAACAACAACAA
>ERZ778023.3492-NODE-3492-length-15352-cov-64.328888_pt1 | contig 15352 bp, 9 predicted proteins | sample MGYA00375753_ERZ778023 | MGnify/ENA primary metagenome ERZ778023 (study PRJEB29350, sample SAMN05389822) | bioreactor metagenome | isolation source: Ammonium sulfate bioreactor | place: South Africa: University of Cape Town | collected 2014-04-04 ...
AGTCAATGAAGAAAAAACGAATACTCATCAACGACGAAAGAAATATTTTAAAAGATTACTAATTAAAATTGGACTTTTGTTAGCAATAATCATTGTAGCAACAATGGCTATAGACATATATTTACTTATTCGTATAAATCAAAAAACGACAACACGTCAGTGTCTTGAATATTTGTATTCAATAGTTTATTTTTTTGTTGTTTTCTATACTTTTAGTTTTAACGACAACAACAACAGGTATAGTATCTTAATTGTTTTTTTCCTATACTCTACATTGTTGATAGGATGGACGACTGCTGGCAATATGAGTTATCCTCGATATTCTCACACAGCTTCTCTCTTAACAAATGAGAAACTATTAGTTGCCGGAGGAATGGGTGCAGGTATCATTTTAAACACTGTTGAATTGTATGATTCATCGAAAGGATTATGGTTAATGACTGGCAATATGAGCTCTCCTAGATATTCACATACTGCATCTCTGTTGACCAATGGAGAAGTTTTGGTTGCTGGCGGACACAGTAACGTTGGCTTAAATACTGCTGAGTTATATGATCCTTCAACTGGACTCTGGGCAATCACTGGTAGTATGAATTCTACTCGATATTATCACACAGCAACCTTGTTAAAAAATGGAAAAGTATTGGCTACAGGAGGAGTTAAAAGTAGTACTGGTTATTTAGATACGGCCGAGTTATATGATTCATCAACCGGACTATGGATGCCTACTGGTAGTATGAATTATGCTCGATGTTATCATACATCAACTCTTTTAACGGACGGAAAAGTATTAGTCACAGGTGGAACTAGTGGTGGCATGTTAAATACTGTTGAATTGTATGATCCATCGACAGGTCTATGGACAACAGTCAATTCGATGAATTCTGCTCGATATTTACATGCTGCATCCCTGTTGGCCAATGGAAAAGTTTTAGTTACTGGTGGAATCTCTGCTAGTGGAACTGTAAATACTACTGAGCTGTATGATCCTTCAACTGGACAGTGGATAACCACTGGACATATGAATTATGCTCGATATTATCATACCACATCAGTTCTAGCAAATGGAAAAGTAATAGCTGCCGGTGGATATAATGGTTCCTTCTTAAGCAGTGCTGAATTGTATGGTCCATCAACAGGATCGTGGACAGCTACTTATAACATGAATACTTCTCGAATTTATCACACCGCATCCGTATTAACAAATGGACAAGTACTAATTACTGGTGGTTATAATGGTATCTATTTGAGTAATTCGGAACTATATCATCCATAAGAAAAGCAAACACTACATTGTTTTTTTTCTGTTTTATTTTTATTTCCAATGAATGAATAAATTAGATTGCGCATACGATTATAACAACAAAAGCGTGAAAATGACAATAGTTGTTCATGCAATGGGTGCAATACGTCGTCGATGTCGGCAAAGGAGTTGTTTTAATTCTTGTCGAAATACACTTGATGTCAGAAGAAAGTTGAGAAATGTTAAAGTAAAGCAAAGATAGACCATGTCGATACAGAGGTTATTGACGAAAGTATCAATCGCAGCACTTGATTCACTAACTGAACTAACATTCCCATATATTCGATAAAGGTTGTAGACAGGATATGGTAGATTTAGAATCACATAAATAACAACTTGATTGATTAACATCCGATGAAGTTGTACTTCTTTTCTCGACGGTGATGATGATTGATTGTTTGTATTAGATGAAGTTCCATCAATTGTTTCTCTAGCTTTAACACGTTGTATACTTCGTTGAATATTATGAATAGTAAGTAATCCAAATATTAACATCGGAATAATTGGTAAAAATCCATTTTCAATCGTAAGATAGAAATTGAAATATATCATAATGTCGGCGACATGTATTCGACATTTGTCGTTTTTGACATCAAAGAAAACCAGCACTTGAATATAGAAGAGAGCCCAGATAATAGCGTCAATAATAATAAGACAAAGCGCAACCTTTGATGAACTCCATCGACGAAGACGAACACTTTGACAGCTACAGAAGAAACGATCTACTGCTGCAAACACTATATTATAACGAGCGCTAGCTCCAGCAACGTAAAATATATAGAAACGAAGTTTACAAAACCATGATGGAACCGAATTCACAGGAACATTATAACCATATTGAATCATTCGAATGAAAACAGCAAAATTGAAGACAAAGAATTGTGAAAAACTTGAAGCAGTAAAATACATGGCACAAGGACTCTTTCGAAATGTCGGTCGAGAGAATGTAATACAAGTGAGAATGGCTCCAATATTACCAATGACCCACATAAGTCCATCAAGAGCTTGAGAAAATACTTGAATTAAATAATTGAACAGAGCTGCTAATTCAGCTTCCCTGTTTATAGTTGCGATTGTAGTGTTGCTCATATTTCAAGTCTAAAAAGCAAGCAAAAATACAACTGATTAGTTTCTTTAATTATCTCAAATTCTATTAGATAAGATGATATCGATAGTAGAAGAAAAATGAGCTTCGTTAATGACTCTCTTCCATAAGAGTAGCAATTATTTGAGTGTAAACTCAGTGTTCCAGCTCGATTTTATACGGAATGGGAGTTACACTAATTGTATCAGGAAGAAATAATGAAAATAGATTAAAGGAGACGCGTACATTTTGTTCAACATCAAAAGAGAAATGAATTTGTACTGTAATTTAATTAAAGCTTATCTTTAACATTAATTTATTACGTGTTCTATAATTAAAAAGCGGCGATATTTGAATTTAGATTCAACATCGACATACGACGTCACTTGAACAAGATGAATTACAAAGCGCTATAAGCAATCATAGATTTCCAAAGAAAGCCGACATTCTGCATTTGAACCTAACCTAAATAACGACATCATTAGTTTTTCGTCATACCTCGCAATAGAGAATGTCAAAAAAACTTTTCCAGTACTCTATATAAATCTAACATAGAGTTCAAAACTGACAGACCAGAAAAGTGTAAAAATCAATGATTGTCAACTGTTCTCTCCTTTCCTGTTATCATTTCTTTTATTGCTTCCTCTAGTGTCAGATTTCCTAACATATGAGTTCAGGCACAATCTCATATTGCTTATTTATTCATAGTTTGATTTTCAATGAGTTCATTTAGTATGTTTTTTACTAGTTTCTACAGTAAAAGGTCTCTATAGTGGACAGCATTTGGACTTGCTAAAAGTCATGAAATATATTATAATCCGACAGGGAAAAGGATCAACGAGTATATAACTTTGTTATTTAGGGGAAAAGTCACAATTGCTAATACGAGTACAACATCAATAAAAGCCACGATAGTTGCTAAATTTTCATGAAATGTTTCACGATATGGGTGCAATACGTTGACGATATCCACAAAGGATTTGTTTCAATTCTCGTCGAAACATACTTGATGTCAGAAGAAAGTTGAGAAAGGTTAAAGCAAAACAAAGATAGATCATGTCGAAACAGAGGTTATTGACGAAAGTATCAATTGCAGCACGTGATCCAGTAAATGAACTAACACCTGCATATGTTCGATAAATGTTGTAGACAGGATATGGCAGATTTAAAATCACATAAACAACCACTTGATTTATTAACATCTTATGAAGTTGTACTTCTTTTCTCGGCGTTGATGATAAAGGTTGCTTGCTTGTATTCGATACTGTTCCACCAGTTGTTGTTTCCATTGCCTTGACACGTTGTCTACTTTGACGTATATTGCGAATAGTAAGTAATCCAAATATTAACATCGGAATAATTGGTAAAAATCCATTTTCAATCGTAAGATAGAAATTGAAATATATCATAATGTCGGCGACATGTATTCGACATTTGTCGTTTTTGACATCAAAGAAAACCAGCACTTGAATATAGAAGAGAGCCCAGATAATAGCGTCAATAATAATAAGACAAAGCGCAACCTTTGATGAACTCCATCGACGAAGACGAACACTTTGACAGCTACAGAAGAAACGATCTACTGCAGCAAACACTATATTATAACGAGCACTAGCTCCAGAAACGTAAAATATATAGAAACGAAGTCTACAAAACCATGATGGAACCGAATTCACAGGAATATTATAACCATACTGAATCATTCGAATGAAAACGGCAAAGTTAAAGATAAAAAGTTGTGAGAAACTTGAAGCAGTGAAATACATGGCACAAGGACTTTTCCGAAATGTCGCTCGAGAGAATACAATACATGTACAAATAGCTCCAAAATTACCAATAATCCACATTAGCCCATCAAGAACTTGAGAAACAACTTGAATTAATTGAGTGAAAAGGGCCAATAATTCAGCTTCTCTGTTTACAGTTGCGATTGTAGTGTTGCTCATGCTTGAATTCTATTGCGTAAGCTAAATAAAAAAGTGACGTGGTCTGTTAGAGGATATCAATAGTAGAAGAAAAACGAACTGCGCTAATAACTGTCTTGAACAACAGACAAAAGTTTTGGAATGTAAAACCAATGTAACGGCAAGATTTTATGGAAAATGAGAGATGAACAACGGAAGTTCCACTAATTGGAAGAGAAAGAAATATTAAAAATAGATTAAACGAGAGTGATGCATTTTGTTCAACGAGAAAAAAATAAATGAATTGGTACGACAAATTAATTATATTCTGGAATTCAAAAGTGGAGATACTTGAGTTTGAATTCTATGTCGACCAACGATACCAGTTGAAGAAGTTGAATTGCACAGCTCTATAAACTCTTTATAACGACATTATTACTTTTGCAATGATCGTCCACTATTCTCTCTTTTAATTGTTATGATTTTTTTCTTCTTTTTCCCTTATTGCTTCCTCCGGCGTCAGATATCGGATGGTGTTAGTTCTGGCACTCTCTCATATTGCTTATTAATTCATAATCTGATTTTCAATCAGTTTATTTACGATCTTTTTTTAGTAGTATCTATTTTTGTCAACCAATACTTTCGCCGATAGCAGACATTTCCGTAAGTAGATATAAAGAACAGGAAAATTATCGAGCGATGCGATTTCTTTGGAATCAAATATACATCGGGAACATTATTCGCTTGTATATAGCTCAAATCGTCACAATTTTTAATACGATTACAATATCAACAAAAAAGATACAACTGTTATTGTTTTTACAATGATAATAGTTGCGGAATTTTCGTAAAATTCTTCATGCGATGGGTACAATACGTTGACGATATCCACAAAGCATTTGTTTCAATTCTCGTCGAAACATGCCTGATGTCAGAAAAAAATTGAGAAAGGTTAAAGTAAAACAAAGATAGATCAAGTCGAAACACAGATTATTTATAAATGTGTCTATTGCAGCACGTGATCCAGTAAATGAACTAACATCCGCATATGTTCGATAAAGGTTGTAGACTGGATACGGTAGATTTAGAATCACATAAACAATAACCTGATTGATTAACATCTTATGAAGTTGTACTTCTTTTCTCGACGGTGATGATGATTGATTTTTTGTATTAGATACTGTTCCGTCAATTATTTCCCTTGCTTTCAGACGTTGCATACTTCGCTGAATATTATGAATAGTAAGCCATCCAAATATTAACATCGGAATAATTGGCAAGAATCCATTTTCAATCGTAAGATAGAAATTGAAATATATCATAATGTCGGCGACATGTATTCGACATTTGTCGTTTTTGACATCAAAGAAAACCAGCACTTGAATATAGAAGAGAGCCCAGATAATAGCGTCAATAATGATAAAACAAAGCGCAACCTTTGATGAACTCCATCGACGAAGACGAGTACTTTGACTGCTACAAAGGAAACGATCTACTGCAGCAAATACTATACTATAACGAGCACTAGCTCCAGAAACATAATAGATATAGAAACGAAGTTTACAAAACCATGATGGAACCGAATTCACAGGAACATTATAACCATACTGAATCATTCGAATGAAAACAGCAAAGTTAAAGACGAAGAGTTGTGAAAAACTTGAAGCAGTGAAATACATGGCACAAGGACTCTTTCGAAATATTGGTCGATAGAATACAATACAAGTGAGAATGGCTCCAATATTACCGATGATCCACATAAGTCCATCAAAAACTTGTGAAAAAACTTGAATTAAATGATTAAAAAGAACTAATAATTCAGCTTCACGATTTATAATTGTAATTGTAGTGTTGCTCATATTTGAAGTCTAAAAAACAAGAATAATACTGATTACTGTATTCAATTATTTTTAATTCTATGAAGGAAGCTAAATACGGAAAATTGGTGATCCATAATCGACCTGACTCTTTTAATTTGAGATTTCAAATCTCATTTTAAGAAAATTTAAAATAATGTGCGCAACAATGAGTAACTAACAGCAGCTGAGGTTATTCGTTTTATGAGATCTATCTAGTTGATCCCGTTTTCTCAAAAATGTGTTTGACGACTTGATTTTATAGAAAACGAAAGAGTAGAAAGAAAATAATTATATTAATTGCAAGAGAAAGAAGTCATAAAGATGGATTAAAGAAGTTTTGTTCATTAAGTTGAGAAAGAAAAGAGAAATTAATTACTGCTACAATTTACTTAAAGTGTATGTTTAGAATTAATTGATTATGCTCTATAATGATAGAGTGTAAGTAATTTTATTTAAATTATATAGGTCGAAATCCGAAAAAGAATTGTAGCCAAAGCGCCTTATATCCAGGTTGCACATATGAAAGCCAACAGAAACCTCTGATTACTGAAATGCATAATATAGATAAAAGTGGTAATCTCTAGCTGATAATTAAGCTAAAGTATTACAAAGTCAGGTGTGGTCTTATTCTTAAATTCTCAAAGTTTGCCAGAATTTTAACAGTCTATAATGCATATTTATTTTTTAAAAAACAACCTTAATTTTTTATATAGTATGTGAAAGTGGGGATTCTTGTAGACTACGGTCGTGACTGCGAGCGTTGTTTAAAGTTGAGTGGTTATATATGATAGTTTTAAAAGGTAGATTCAGAGAAACCGACACAGATGGATGAAAGAATTTAGTCAAATCCTTTCGAACAATGAGTACGAGTGATCTTGATGTAAGAAACTTGTTTTGTTATAATTCTTTATCATTTCAATCAATTTCTATAATTCAAAGTTTTCACAATCCACAACAACAATGTAAGATTAAACTCAGAGTTCCAAGGATCTGTCTGCTTATAGATTCTTTTCATTCTCTCAAATCCTACCATCAATCAGTTGAGTCCTTCTATTCAGTGTAGACGAAATTTATGTTTTTTCAAAAGCGAGTATATATAAAAATTAAAGTTTTGAAATTCTAATGAAATCACGTCTCGATTACAACATCAACAAGAAGATACAAATGTCATTCTTTTTAAAATCATAATACTTGATGAATTTTCATGAAATGTTTCATGATATGGGTGCAATACGTTGACGATATCCACAAAGCATTTGTTTCAATTCTCGTCGAAACATACTTGATGTCAGAAGAAAATTGAAAAAGGTTAAAGCAAAACAAAGATAGATCATGTCGAAACAGAGGTTATTGACGAAAGTATCAATTGCAGCACGTGATCCAGTAAATGAACTAACACCTGCATATGTTCGATAAATGTTGTAGACAGGATATGGCAGATTTAAAATCACATAAACAACCACTTGATTTATTAACATCTTATGAAGTTGTACTTCTTTTCTCGGCGTTGATGATAAAGGTTGCTTGCTTGTATTCGATACTGTTCCACCAGTTGTTGTTTCCATTGCCTTGACACGTTGTCTACTTTGACGTATATTGCGAATAGTAAGTAATCCAAATATTAACATCGGAATAATTGGTAAAAATCCATTTTCAATCGTAAGATAGAAATTGAAATATATCATAATGTCGGCGACATGTATTCGACATTTGTCGTTTTTGACATCAAAGAAAACCAGCACTTGAATATAGAAGAGAGCCCAGATAATAGCGTCAATAATGATAAAACAAAGCGCAACCTTTGATGAACTCCATCGACGAAGACGAGTACTTTGACTGCTACAAAGGAAACGATCTACTGCAGCAAATACTATACTATAACGAGCACTAGCTCCAGAAACATAATAGATATAGAAACGAAGTTTACAAAACCATGATGGAACCGAATTCACAGGAACATTATAACCATACTGAATCATTCGAATGAAAACAGCAAAGTTAAAGACGAAGAGTTGTGAAAAACTTGAAGCAGTGAAATACATGGCACAAGGACTTTTTCGAAATGTCGGTCGAGAGAATACGATGCATGTACAAATAGCTCCAAAATTACCGATGATCCACATTAGTCCATCAAGAACTTGAGAAACAACTTGAATTAATTGAGTGAAAAGGGCCAATAATTCAGCTTCACGGTTTATAGTTGAGATCGTAATGTTGCTCATGCGTGATGTCTGAAAAAGAAGAATGATAATGATTAATTTATTCAATTATTTTTAATTCTATCAAGGAAGTCAAATACTGAAGTAGGCGATCCATAATTGACCTAACTCTTTTAATTTGAGATTTTAAAACTCATTTTAAGGAAATTTAAAATGATGTACGCAACAATAACTATTGTATTTTATAATATCTCGTTTTCTCAGAAATGTATATGACGATTTGATTTTACAGAAAGAGAGAGAGAGAGGGAGTAGAAACGAAGTATTTATACTAATTGCAAGAGAGAGATGTCATAAAAATGGATTAAAGAAGATTTGCGCATTTTGTTTATGAATAAAAGAGAAATGAACTTCTAGTACAATTTACTTACAGCCTTTGTTTATAATTGAAAAGTGTAAGTACTTGAATTTAGATTTTAAATGAAAATCATAATCTCGAGTAGATAATTAAGCAAAAGTATTATAAAGACGCACAACAATTCATCTATTTGACTTGAACAAAATCGGGTAATCAACTTTACTCGCTAAAATTTCTAAAGAATTTCAAAAAGGGTCAATCTCACAATAAATTCGTTAAGATACGTTCCAATGCATCGTTGAACGACAATAACAACGTCGATTTTTTTCCTCAGTATGCTAGATAAGCTTTTACACAAAGATTTTGTAATCCGACAAGAAAAGAAGATCAATGGGTATATAACTTTGTCATTTTGACAAAAGGAAATAATTTTTAATACGATTACAACATCAACAAAAAAGAAGCAACTGTCACTCTTTTTAAAATCATAATAGTTGGTGAATTTTCATAACATTCTTCATGTGATGGGTGCAATACGTCGTCGATTTCGGCAAAGGATCTGTTTCAATTCTCGTCGAAACATGCGTGATGTCAGAAGAAAATTGAAAAAGGTTAAAGTAAAGCAAAGATAAGTCATGTCGAAACAAAGATTATTGATGAAGGTATCAATCGCTGCACGGGACCCAGTAAATGAACTAAGATTCGCATATGTTCGATAAAGATTGTAAACTGGAAATGGCAGATTTAAAATCGCATAAATAACAACTTGATTGATTAACATCCGATGAAGTTGTACTTCTTTTCTCGACGGTGATGATGATTGATTGTTTGTATTAGATGAAGTTCCATCAATTGTTTCTCTAGCTTTAACACGTTGTATACTTCGTTGAATATTATGAATAGTAAGTAATCCAAATATTAACATCGGAATAATTGGTAAAAATCCATTTTCAATCGTAAGATAGAAATTGAAATATATCATAATGTCGGCGACATGTATTCGACATTTGTCGTTTTTGACATCAAAGAAAACCAGCACTTGAATATAGAAGAGAGCCCAGATAATAGCGTCAATAATAATAAGACAAAGCGCAACCTTTGATGAACTCCATCGACGAAGACGAACACTTTGACAGCTACAGAAGAAACGATCTACTGCTGCAAACACTATATTATAACGAGCGCTAGCTCCAGCAACGTAAAATATATAGAAACGAAGTTTACAAAACCATGATGGAACCGAATTCACAGGAACATTATAACCATACTGGATCATTCGAATGAAAACAGCAAAGTTAAAGACGAAGAGTTGTGAAAAACTTGAAGCAGTGAAATACATGGCACAAGGACTCTTTCGAAATATTGGTCGATAGAATACAATACAAGTGAGAATGGCTCCAATATTACCGATGATCCACATAAGTCCATCAAAAACTTGTGCAAAAATTTGAATTAAATGATTGAAAAGAGCTAATAATTCAGCTTCACGGTTTATAGTTGCGACTGTAGTGTTACTCATGTTTTTATACTTTGAAAATAAGAAGAATATTCACGGGCTGTATTAGTCAAAGATACGAGTTCGAAAATAAAAGTGGACTTTTGCTAAGTACGCTATCTTGAATAAGAGTTATAAATGTTTGCACGCAAAACCCCTAATGACTTTTCGATTTTATACAAAGGGAAGACATATCTTAATTCTAAGAAAAAGCCGTAAGAAAATAGATTAAAGAAGATTCATTTTGTTTGTTCACAGAAAAAAAAATAATTAAAAATACAAGTCAATGAAAATGTTGTTTTATTATATATTTATTCTTTTTCTTGATTAAAAAGCGGAATTAGTTGAAATGAGAAAATGTATTAAAATTTAGATAGTGCATGAAGAAACAAAATCGCTTAAAAAATTGTGTTTTTAGTATATCAATTATGCAGAGTTGTTTTAGGAAATGTCGGTCACATTTTTCAATATTTCCTTGAGAATTTGATTCAACGGTTTACACTACAGAAGACAAGTTATTTTAATTTGTCATTTACAATTCCGTAAAGATTTGTCGATTTCAGAGTGCGTTTGAATTCTTCTTTCTACCCACGTTCATAAAAGTAATTTGTCTGTTACAAAATAATTCTCGATGCACGATATGTCTGATTAAAACGAACGTTGAATGAAGAAATTTTTAATCCGATAAGAAAAGAAGACGCACGGCATATATAATGCTATTCCTTAGAAAAACACGATTACAGTGATGTGATAGAAGATTGTTCATGCTACGGGTGTGATACGATGACGACATCGGTCGATAAGCTTGTTTTTAATTATTTGTTTTAATTCTTGTCGAAACATATCCGATGTTATAAGAAAATTGAAAAAAGTTAGAGTAAAACAAAGATAGATCATGTCGAAACACAGATTATTTATAAATGTGTCTATTGCAGCACGTGATCCAGTAAATGAATTCACATTTACATAGCTTCGGTAAACATTGTAGACTGGATATGGCAGATTTAGAATTACATAAACAATAACCTGATTAATAAGCATCTTATGAAGTTGTGCTTCTTTTGTCGATGTTTGTCTGCTTGTAGCAGATTGATTTCTATTGACTGCTACAGTGCTTTTAACACGTTGTCTACTTTGACGAATATTACGAATGGTAAGCAATCCAAATATTAACATTGGAATAATAGGAAAAAAACCATTTTCAATCGTGATGAAATAACTAAGATATTTCATAATTTCTACTGCATGTATTCGACATTTGTCACTTTCGACATCAAAGTAAACAAGAATTGGAATATAGAAAAGAATCCAAACGATAGTATCGATAGTAATAAGATAAACAGCAACTTTTGGCAAACTCCATCGACGAAGACGTACACTTCGAGAACTGCATAGGAAACGATCGGCTGCAGCAAAGATTATGTTATAACGAGCAATAGCTCCAGAAACGTAATAGATATAGAAGCGAATTTTACAAAACCATGATGGAACCGAATTCACAGGAACATTATAACCATACTGAATCATTCGAATGAAAACAGCAAAGTTAAAGACGAAGAGTTGTGAAAAACTTGAAGCAGTGAAATACATGGCACAAGGACTCTTTCGAAATATTGGTCGATAGAATACAATACAAGTGAGAATGGCTCCAATATTACCGATGATCCACATAAGTCCATCAAGAGTTTGTGAAAAAATTTGAATTAGATAATTGAAAAGAGCTAATAGTTCAGCTTCTCTGTTTACAGTTGCGATTGTAGTATTACTCATGTTTTAAAATCCAGCAAGAAGAAGAATACGAATTGATTTCATTCTATTTGAAGAAGAAAAATCTTGAAGAAAAGAAGAAGATATATGGTTGATGAGAGCGTGGGTTTCAAAACCACACGGATAAAAAAAATGTTGTCATTTAATAAAAAAAAAGGAATGGAAAAAGAAGATTTTTCCGCGATTGAATTGAGTTGTTTTGTCGAGCTATTTATATTATAATACAATGAATAGTGAGAAGAAGAGTTTCTTTGGTTGTAAGTAGATATCTTCTCGAAAGTACGAATAGATAAAAACCGAAATCTTTTTGCGAATTCGAAGGTAAATACATTTCACTTTTGAATACAATGAAGATTCTATGGAAATACTTTCTTTGCATTACCGTATTGACGGAATGTTGTCTAATAATCGGTGAAAACTGTCGTGATGCAAGAAAATGGCCATTTCTATCCACTTCAATTTGGAATACACCCATAGGTAGTGATGCAATCTTTCATGATCCTGGTATATTTCGTCCTCCATTTCGTTTGCCTCGTTCTTTCTTTTCCGATGATGATTATTTCATTTCAACAAATACGAACGATCCAATGACACCGTGGTATCATCAAGGTCGATGGGGTCATGCCGATGCTGAGACATATTGCAATATAACAGGTCATCTCGTTGGTCACATACCATTTCCAGTCAATGTGACAGTGCGAGGATTTGGAAATAATAATGCTGCTGCAATACTTCTACCCGATAATCATTCAATTATCAATACTCAACCATTGTTTAGATGTAATCCTGGTTCACCTATACTTTCCTTGCCAATGCCAGACATACAGGGAAAAGACGATATTATGTTCAGCAATGGTACATGTGGTGCACATGGTGGAAGTGGTTTATCTTCGATTGGTGGCACGATTCGATTAGGAGAATTGCTACCCAATGCACCACCTATTCGACATGCATTGAAATTACAATTGAATGCACCAGATTATTACTATAATAAACCACCGGGCTATGTTTGGCCTGCAATAAAATGTGATAGTCACGCATTCTTTATGAATACGTCAGGTCATTATGGTGGTCATGATATTTATTTGTCACCAGGTGCTCTTCTTGCTATTCCTTCGAACATGACGGTCAATGTAACGACGATTCCCGGTCAGAAATTGCTTTTTACATTGAAAAATTATGGAGGTTATATTTGTGATGATACGGCAGCTAATCGTGGCACTGTAGGTACTGAACATGGCGTTACTGATGAATTTCAATTAGCCTACGGATATGCTTTCGATTCAAATTCGACTAGTTCAGGTGCTACTTGGTATGCTGATATGTTAGCCTTATTTCAATCATTACGTATTGTAATTAACAATCGGAACAATACTATAGGTGGTGGAGGTATACCGCTTCAATCTCCAGCACCTCCTCTCTGTCCTATTTAATTTAAAATTTAGTAGGAACATGCAAAAAAAAAACACATCTAAGGCATGTTCATTAACATATAAAGATTAGAGTTGTAGAATACGAGTGACTTTGAATGGAACTAAATGTGGATATTGCCCTGTTTGCCAAGAAAAATAAAGTATTTCATCACCAATTAAAATCGGACATTTTGCTGAGATCGTTTCATTTCCTACATTTAAATCAATACGTTTAATAATTTTACCAGTATCCATATGAACAGCAGTGATAAAATATAGAACATCAGTTTTTTGTGGATAACTAGGCGAACCGGATACAATATAAAGAATTCGTCGTTTCGAATTCATTGCAATACAGAACGAAAGTAAATTGAAGTTTTTCATTTCACTTGCTGTTGCTAATTCACTTGTCCATACTGTTCTTCCATTGGTATCAATAGCAAATGCCAATGGCATACTAGACAAATAGACTGTACCATTGTCATCCATCGTCGGCAGTGTAATATCATTATTGTCAGCAATGATCGGAGGTGCATGCCAATCCCAACGTAATTTGATTTTTTCAGTTGACACATCATTTGATGAAACCATCAGTTTCCATGGTAAACTTGTTCCATTTTGCCATGAACGAACAATCACTTCTTCGTGTCTATCGATAACAAAGTCTTCACCAAATCCATCAAATTGTGTAAAATTATTGATAAGTTTTTCTCCTTTATAAGTAAATTTCAATAGACGATCATCGCCACCGATCCAAAATAGATCACCGGTATTTGAATTCCATCGATAATCTCCATGCAAACCAGCACCGAAAAAATGTCTATTTATCCAGAATAAATCCAACGTTGTTTTATTTAAAACCAGTGGTACCGATTCAATTTCATTATCACTAACAGCTGTAATGAGAAGATCGTACTCTTGCAAGATAGCTAATGGTGCAGAGACGTAGAAAAATAAATCATAGTTTTCGATACATTTTTGAACGGGATTCGATGTTTGAGTGTTAGTTATACGGCAAATCTTTGCGGTATAAATTGTGTCACCTGACCATGAAGCTGTATAAAACAGATTTCCTTCACGATCAGAAACAATATTAGAAACACCGATTGGATCCATATCTGGTACTGTTTCAATGTCGACTTTCCAACGAACAGTTCCATTCATAGTTAGACATACCATAAAATCAGCTAAATATAAACACGTCGATGACTTTTCATAGTAAAAAACACAACTTACCTCGATGATATCTTGTTTTACCTAAAAAGAAATAAAGATCACCATTGATTCCAGCACCTTGACCAAATTCCGTTGTATCTTGTGATGTTAAATTATATTCATAAATCCATGGTGTTTTCGAATAGGAAACAGGTATAGATGGAACGATACGATGTGTATTTTGAGAATTACCTTGTTCGCTAGACCACAATGATTCGGGATCATCAGCATCAACAATGAAAAATTCCTGTAGAATAATTAAACTTAAAAGTACAACTTTATTATAAATCATTTCTTTTTTCTCTCTGTCGATCTACGCATAAAGATAAAAAACGCTTTTTCTTTTTCTTTTTCTTTTTCTTTTATTCTCTCAAATGCAATCCACATCTGTTATATTCTCATGATACTATTAGAGTTAGTCAATGGCAAGTGCGAATTAATTGAATAAATTCTTTACGAAATAATGTTGATGTAAGACAATACATGTAAAATCGAATCTTGAATATGAATAAAAAAAATTATTTTCTACATATAGTATTGAAAACAAACATAATTAACTTACTGTATAATTTAAACACAAGATCCAATCAAATATAGTTGAAGTCACCATATATTGTTGAAATTCATCGAAAGTACTTATTGGAGTTAAAACAGTTGCCAAAAATTTATTAAACGTGATGGGTAAAGTTGTAGTAAAAAAAAATAGATGCATTCGTTAATAGTAATAGAATCATTTGATTATTCAATCGTTGTTTTCGTTCTGCAAATTCTTGTACTATTACATTTTGTCTTTGAG
>ERZ778023.3506-NODE-3506-length-15278-cov-4.298627_pt1 | contig 15278 bp, 7 predicted proteins | sample MGYA00375753_ERZ778023 | MGnify/ENA primary metagenome ERZ778023 (study PRJEB29350, sample SAMN05389822) | bioreactor metagenome | isolation source: Ammonium sulfate bioreactor | place: South Africa: University of Cape Town | collected 2014-04-04 ...
TTTTTTTTTCAAGCAGAAGACGGCATACGAGATACGGCTGTTGGCGGAAATGTGAGCTTTGCCGGCATTAAGGTGACTAACCTTGGATGGGATCAATACATTAACGCTACTGCTGGAGCCACGATGACGCTGGGTTCCTCCGGCATTGACATGAGTTCGGCTGCGGCAAACTTGTCTATAGCTGCCGTCATGGACCTGAGCGCAAGCCAGACGTGGACTGTCGCTTCGGGCCGGACGCTTGCTGTAAGCGGTGCGAGCGTGGGCGCTGGTACGATCACCCTGACTGGTTCGGGTACTTATTCCCTGGGGGGGAATAGCACGCTTTCCTCCGGTGTTGTGGTCTCAGGTGCGCTTGGCACTGGCACCGTGAATCTTGAGGATGGGATTCACATTGCAAGTACAACCAATCGGACGATCGCAAACGCACTGAATCTCAATGGCAATATCAGCATAGATATGACGTCGACTAACGTGCTCAACTTCATTGGGGGGATGAACGTTGGATCCAGCACCAGGACGATCACGATCAATAACACCAGCGGAAGCGCCACGTCCCCCTCGCTCGCTTTCGGCGGCGGCGTTGGATCGACATCCTCCCAGATCACCGGTAGTGGCATGTTGGTCTTCGAGAATGGAAATGCCTCAGGCTCCCCCGTGGTTTCTGTTCGTCTCGGCAGCGGAAGTCCTAACGACTATACTGTGATCAGTTCGGATGTGACCATTGGCAGCGGGGTTTCGCTGATTACTGCTACGTCCAATACTCTCACCGCGAGCTCGGATATGACGGTCAACACGGGGGGAATATTGAACTTGAGTAACAATGGAGGATCGTCGGCGTCACAAACCATTGGATCGCTGTCGGGCGGGGGTACTGTGGTCAACTCTTCTACAAGCAATGGCACTGCGATTCTAACGATCGACGGAGGCTCCAACGTGTCTCGAACAACCTTCTCCGGTACGGTCCAAAATGGCTCCACGGCATTTGTTTCCATCGTAAAGAGCGGTTCCACGACCCAGGTGTTTTCTGGAGCTAACAACTACACCGGAGCCACGACCGTTAACGGCGGTACGCTGCTCATTGACGGAACCCATATCCAGACCGTGAACGGATCCGGATATACCGTCAACTCGGGGGCTACGCTGGGTGGCACTGGGCGTTTCTCCCGGTTTAGCTCGTCGAACACCACCAGTGCAGTGCTCGTCAACTCTGGCGGTACTCTGGCTCCGGGCGATGGTGGCACCGGTACGCTCACTCTGGACGGCGTGAATTTTTCCGGAGTCAATACCCGCGTGCTCAACATGGCTTCCGGGGCGAAGTTCTCCTTTGATCTCGCAGGTGATGGATCGGCGGCGGATCAGGTGGCGTTTTGGAATTATGTGAGCGGAGACCTCCTGCTCAACAGCAATGCCATCAACCTTTCTATCATCGGCACGCTGGTTGAGGGTACCTACACGGTCTCTCTCTTCAAATTCTACAGCGACTCCGGGACGACGCTTACGACGAGCGGCATCACCACCGGTCTGACGATCGGCACGCTCGATCCCAGCATCCAGGGCACTCCGACGCTGACCTACAACTCGGCTGGCGGAACGATCGACATTACTTACACCGTGGTTCCGGAGCCAGCCACCTGGGCGCTGGCCGCCTTGGGTCTCACCTCGATCCTGGTGCTGCGTCGCCGGCAGGCCTGCTAAGGGCGATCCTTCGCCGAGGCAAGCTTCGGCAGCAGCGATCATCAACCATGCAGGCTCTCCGGCGCTGCCTAAGCAATCGGTGAGCCTGCGCGGCTTTTATATCGACCGCGAAGTGGTGTAGTCTGTCCAGCCTGGAGCAAATCCGTCTTTGATTTCTTATGAAGTTCCTCCCTCTCTTCTCCTTCCTGCTTGTCGCCCTGGATGTAACTCCCGCGGCCACGATGCAACGGGAGATCAGTCAATATGGAATCACCTGGACGTTTGATCGGGAATATCCTGTCGGGCAGTTCGTAACGGGAGACTGGTGGGTGGTCGGTCCGGTCAAGGTGGTGGGTGTCCGGCCGCTGCCGGGGCCTGTCGAAGCGCACAGCGGGGAGTTTCGGAGTCGGTACGGCGCCGCCGCTGTGGTGGACGACACCCGTATGCGCAATGGCTCGATGATCGTGCTGCGTCCGGACAAAAGCCAGGGTTTCGACTCACGGTTGAAGAACTACAATCCGGCGCAGTCCATCACATTTCCTCTCGACCTCGGGGTCAATCGCTCGCTCATCTCCACGATCAGCAACGAGACGCTTCCGGTGCCGGTGCTTCATGAGGTGCTGATGTGGACGAGTGAAAAGCAGTCGGCGCTGGTACTGAAATCCGCCGCTGTGCTGACCTGTCTCGCCGAGGAGCCGCCGAAGGACGCGTTTCGTCCGCCTTATGTCGGCACGGAGAAGCCGATCTTTGAGGCCAGCAAACTTCGGTGGGATCGTCTTCCGTCCCTCAAGCCGGTAGGCAATGTCCCGTCGTGGGAGCAGTTTGAAAGATACTTCGCCCGCCCGTGGCTCGATCATCAGGAGAGCTGGCTGTTGCAACATACGGGCCCGAGTGAAAACCAGGTGAACTACGGACGCGAGTTTTCCCGACTGACCTCGATGGCAAGCCTCATGCTGATGCTCGACGTGCCGCGTGAGCGCAAGGAAAAGCTGCTGATCGGGCTGGTGCAGCTTGGCATCGATCTGCACGGGCTGGCGGAGGCGGGGAGAAAATGGTCTGCTGATGGCGGGCACTGGAATGGCCGCAAATGGCCGATCCTTTTTGCCGGGCTCATGCTGGACGATCCGCGACTGGCGAAGCTTCCCGAGGGTGTCGTCTTCTCCGAGGATCAGCAGATGTATTACGGCACTGGCTGGTGCGGCCAGACGGCGCTGTACCAGATCGTCTTTCATACCGGCCCCAAGCCTCCCCATGAGGAAAAGTCTCCCGACACCTGGGACAAGGTGAACAAGCTCAGCGAAGGATATCGCTTCACTGTCTCGGGCGGATTGCCCGGCACCGCGCTCGCCGTACAGCTCATGGGCGCGAAGGCGCTTTGGAACCACGATGCATTTTTCGATTACTACGACCGCTGGATGTCCACCGACGATCCCTATGCGGCAAAGCGAAATGGGATTCCCCGGCCCAAGGAAGAGGGGCATTCCCTGGACCCGTTTGTTGATGCGATGTGGGCGGCCTATCGGGATAAAGTGCCGGTCCAGCCTGCAGGCAAGGATAACCTGCGCTGGGTCTGGCAGGAGGATGGGCGGCAGGGCGGGTTCGTTCCGAATCCGAAAGAAGCGAGCACCAGCCCCTAGAGCAGATCACGCAAACCTGTAGATGCGGCTCGGCGCTATCGGCTGCATCTCTGTCCAGACGCTCTGGCGCAAGCGGACGACCCGGCACGCGGTATCAGCTGCGGTAGCGAAATATGCGTGTCGTGAACACCGCGCAGTCTGGCCTCGGTGTTCAGGCCAGCCCGGTTCGGTCAATACACCGACGGAAAAGCCGGTGTTCATTTCCGGGAAGGATCAGGCTGCCAGCGTAGCTGAGCAGGTTGCGCAGGAGCTGGCGTGCGAGAGGTGATTCACCAAGAGTTGGGAGCAGATTGAGGTGGGAGATGAAAAGGGTGCCCCGACCGATCGGAACGCGATAAACAGCGGCTCCCCAGAAATACGCAGCAGGCCGGGTCCACATATTCATCGAGAATGCGCCGATCTCCACCGCGCCGCCTGCGGCGATGACGTCTTCCGCACTGTCCCAGCGTTCACCGAGAACCTCCGAGTACAGGCGGCCGGCCACGCCGGGTTCACCCAGGCCGTCGAGGAGCGGGGAACGCTTCAGGTAGGTGCTGGTGCGCATGACGGGCTGGACTCCGATGAAATGCGGGAGGAGCCAGCGGTAAAGCATGGGCGTGTCGGGGTTGAGGATCACGGCGGACCCTCCGGCCTCGACGATGTTGCGAAGCTGGCCGAGCAGCTCCCAATGGGAATTCGCCGATGAGGCTATGGCGCTCCACTCCAGGAGCACGACGTTGCTCTTGTCGCGGGAGTTGTTCCCGAAAGGTTCGCACTGAATATTGCAGGCCCGGAGCAGGTCCTCCGCGGCCGGGTTGGCGAGGCGTCCCGAGATCTTGATCTCCGGGCGATCTGCTTCGTTGATCACACCGATTTCCCGCGTCTGGCTGGAAATGGTCCGGTCGCCGCAGCGCAGCGCGGCCTGCAGCCGATAGATGCCCGCCTCCTGCATGGGCTGGAGGATTTCCACCCGAGCCGTGCTTCCCGGAGGCAGCGTCGTTCCATGCGATTGCGTTTCCCCGGATGGCAGGTGGAGCGTGATCTCCAGCTCTCCCCCTGGAACAGGCTTGTCGTCGCTTACGATGTGGACGGTCGCATCGAGCCCCTGCCCGGTTGCCAGCCAGGTCGGAGAGGCTTCGATCCCGATGGCGGGATCGGCGATGGCGGAGGAGAGGGCTTTGAGCAGCGGCTTGGGACGGCGCCAGAAATCCAGGACGCCAAAAAGCTCCCCGCTGGCGTCGGCCAGCTGGCAGAGGCAGAAGCCCGCCACGTTGGGGTTGTTGCGGATGGCGATCGTGATGTCCGCCACCTCTCCGGCCCGGGCCTGATTGACGGCGGTGATCCAGTTTTCGACGGAGCCAAACTCATCAGCCAGCCCCGCTGCGTCAAACCGCTGGCAGAGGGAATCGTAAAAATCGCGATGGAGACGCCAGTCCTCCAGGCCGGTCTCTTGTTCCTGCCGGGTATAGGTCTCCAGCACGCGCGGGAAATCCGGAGGCGTCTCGGCAGCGCCGTACTCGGCCAGGAAGAGCAGCTGATTGCCGGAGTCGAGCCGACCGTAATGCTCCACCGTCGCATTTGTCGGCGGCAGACTGCAGTAGACGTGGACATCCGTGAGCTTTTCGACGACGTCGGACTGCGGCGAAAGGAAGCGGGACGAGTCCATGCGCGAGGTGTCATGGATCATGGTTTCCGCTCCCTGCACGGACGCTCTCGCATAGCCGCCGGAGGTGTCGATGACGAGACGGCTGGGATCGCTGGCGCGGGCGACATGGAGCATTCGCTCGGCGAGATCCCTCATCTCGCCCGGGGCATAGCCGAGGAGATGAAAGGATTCGTTGAACAGTCCCCACATCACGATGCAAGTCCGGGTGCGGTGCGCGGAGATCAACGCCTGGATTTCCCGGGCGATCCGGCTTTCGGTCCGAGGGCCGTTGGCGATCCAGCCGATGGGCGGCTCCATCATTACGAGGATGCCGAGGCGGTCCGCGATATCGAGATACCACGGTTCCGCAGGCCCGAGATGGATGCGGAGGAAGTTAAATCCCGCCTGCTTCAGGGTGATGAGTTCCCGGGCGGCCAGCCGCCATGATGCGGGGCCGGCGAGTCGGCGCGGGTAGGCGCGCTGCTGGAGGATGCCCTTGAGAACGATCGGCTGGCCATTCAGGTGAAACTGGCGGTCCCGGATGGTGAACTCGCGAATGCCGAATCGCCGATGCACGGTGTGGGTCGAGTGCCGCGTGGAGATCGAGGCCCGGAGATCGTAAAGCACCGGGGCATCGGGATGCCACTCCGCCAGGCCGTCGATACCCAGAGAGAACTCTCCGGATTCCGGCGCGTCGCCGGAGATCACTCTCTGGCCGATTTTCAAAGTGCGTCCCGATTCAGGTTCGATGACTTCAAAGAAGAGAGACGCCTCCTCGGATTCCTCCCCCCTGGTCGCAGTCCATGAAATATCCAGGCGGCTGTTTTCCAAAGACGGGGTAACCGAGAGGTCAACGAAATGCACGGGCGGCAGCATCTCCAGCCAGACCTTTCCCCACAGGCCGCCGTAATTGTAGTACCAGCCCGCTTTTCCGACCGGGAGGTCGCTTTGGTTGAGCGGAGCGCCGCTGCGCAAGCCGTCCACCTCGTGGTTTTGCGGGGGATTGATCACCCGGACGACCAGGTGATTTTTCCTGCCGGGGAGGATGATGTCGCTGACGTCGAAGGAAAAAGCATCGCTCATGCCCTCGTGCTCGCCGATCTTCCTGCCGTTCAGCCAGCACTCGCACCAGTAGCTCGCCGCCTCGAAGGTCAGCTTGGACACACAGTTCTCCGTCGCGCCCGGGGCGATGAATTCCTTCCAGTACCACCCGGCGCCGTCATAGCCCGGCTCCCAGTATTCCCACGGCATACCCGTGGTGACCGGACGGGTTTCCGCAGGCGTGGCTTCCGTCCAGCCGCGCTGCCCTCCCTGATTTTCCGGATCAATCGCAAAATCCCAGAACCCGCCGATCTCCCGTTTCAGGGCGTGAAATTTTTCCGAAGATTTCGGACTCGAGGAGAGAACTGGGGTCACTGGCGACATGCGAAATCTGAATATAATCACACGTGTGATTATATTCAATGCATTTTTCCCTGAGGAGAGGGGCATTCATCTTATGTTTGACCTGTCCCTGCCGGACACCAGAACATGCCCCCTATGGTTTCGCTGAAACGCATTGCAGCTGAGTTGGATGTTTCCTACAGCCTCGTCTCCAAGGTGCTCAATGGGCGGCTCGGTACGACGGGGGTCAGCGCGGCCACGCGCGATGCGATCCAGAAGAAAGCGAAAGAGCTGAACTACGTACCCAACCGTCTGGCGGTGGCGCTGAAGGCGGGACGCCGGGGAGTGGTCGGGATCTTTTTCCACCACATGGGCATCCCGGGGAGTGATTTGAGCGATCGTTTGCTCAAGGGCCTGGTCGACGGGCTCGATCAGGGCTCATCCCGCATGTGGCTCCGGTATTTTACCACCGATAGCGAATTTCTCGATGCCTGTGATTCCCGGCTCCAGAGCGAGGTTGACGGGCTGATCGTCGCCGGGGTGTATCACTCGGGGTTGACCGAGCGTCTGCGCGAACTCGAGCGGCTGGGAGTTCCCGTGGTGACGATGTTTGACAGCGAGCCTGCCCCCTCTGCGGACAATCCGGTCACGCGGGTGCAGGTTTCCTATTTTTCCCATGGCTATGTGCCGACGAAGCATCTGCTGGATCTGGGCTGTCGGCGTCTGGCCTGCCTGGACACGGACGAGAGCCGGACGAAGGGGTTTTTGCAGGCTCACAAGGACGCCAAGGTGCGCGTCGACCGGTCTCTGGTCATGCCGTCAAAGAAATTCCTGAAAGAGGACGGGCGTAAAGCGGCCAAGGCCCTCCTTGCGGCGGGCCTACCGGTGGATGGCATCGTTTGCCAGTCCGATGCACAGGCCAATGGCGTGATCTGCGAGTTGATCCTGAAAGGCGTCAAGATACCCGAGCAGGTCAAGGTGACGGGTGTGGATAATTCCCCGCTCGCCGAGGAATGCATCGTGCCGATCACGTCGATGACGTCGGAGGTTCGCAAGGCTGGCCTGAAGTCCGTGGAGCTCCTCTTTCAGCGTATCGAGGGCGTCAAAGTCAAATCGGTCCTGATCGAGCCGAAGCTGGTGGCGAGAAACTCCACCGGGGAGGCTCCCCCCAGGTCGCTGAATCGGGCTGAGCTGGAATAAACGCTCCCGGATCCAGTCTGCGGAAAGCTCGAAACTCCTCCTGCTATGAGCGGGAGCCTGCGCCTGCACGGCATCCTATCGAGAAAGGTCGAACATGAAGCTCGGGAGGGCGCACCAGTCTCCGGAAAGGAAGCTGGAGACATGCGGAAACGATATCAAAAATCGATAGCAACCAGCCCTCAAGCTCCCGCGAATCCGCCGGGAAGCGGATGCTAGTCGACCGGGAAGGTGTCGAAGCGATACTCCGGGTGCCAGGACAGATCGGTTTCCGTACGAGCGACATCGGTGCGATCCTTTGCGCCTGGTCCGGCCACGAGGTAGTAGGACTCGCAGCCCGCCTGTCCGACCTCAAAGGCGGCGAGTGTCGCCCGCCCGATATCGCGCGGGTCGATGAACTGCCAGTTCACGCTCGGGCGGCGCACGCCGTATTTGTCCTCGAGATTATCCCCGAGGCAGATGTAGGCGGGACGGAGGATGACGGTCTCGAGGCCGGCGCGGGAGTGGTAATACTGCGCGGACTGCTCCTGCAGGACCTTCGTGAGCCCGTAGATGGAGTCGGGTGCGAAGGGGGTGTTGCGATCCAGGAACGTTCCTGCCGCGAGCGATTCCTGCACCACCGAGATGCTGGAGATGAGTACCACGCGTTTGACGCCATGGCGCGCGGCGGCGTCGAAAAGCATCGCGGCGCCCTGTACATTGATGGCGAAGGGCAGTTCCGGACTGTCATAGACACCGGGTTGGCGCGGAGCCATGTGTCCGATCACGAGACCGGACACGCCCTCCATGGCGGCGTCCACCGCCTTCGCATCCGTGACGGAGCCCTGGATGGCGGAGGGATCGGTGTCGGGTACTCGCACGTCGAAGGGAACGGCCTCGTAACGCGAGCGCAGGACATTCACCAGATGACGGCCAAGAAAACCGCAGCCCCCCGTGACGAGGACGCGGGAGCCGGAGGAGAGGGAGGGCATGGGATTAAAATCTCACGCGAAAATCAGCCGAGTCAATTTTAAAGTATCAAACATGTGATTAAAGGCGGAGAGGCGTTCTTGGTTGACGAGGAAAACCGGATTTCTCCGGCGGCGCCGCTGGCTGTGGCGGAATGAAAACGACGAGGTCCGCGCCGGGTGCGAACGCCTCTTCGCGAATGCGCCGGACTCCGTGATGCTCCGGCAAAAGGTTGCTGCCGCCGGGGCGCGCGGAAACCTTCCGAGGGAGCAATCCGCGAGGGCTTGCAAGGGTGTGGCCGGCTGATAATCGAAAGATGGCAATTCCCTTGCGGAGGGCGTATTCTTGGAGAGGAGAGCCGCCCGGATGAAGCCAGTGACAAGTGGGGCCCCGAGGGAACATTTTCTTGACAATGCTTACATGGTAAATACGTTCACCTTTAAATCACATGTTTGATATGGGGCTTCCGAGCCCCTTTCGTTTATGACGATTTCCCCCCAGTTTCCATATTACGGACGCAAAAGCTGTCTCCGCATGGCGATCGCCCGACGGGCATTTTCCCTCGTCGAGGTGGTGCTCGCCACCGGGCTGGTGATGTTTGCGCTGCTGGTGATTTTTTCGCTCATGCCAGCGGGTCTGGCCAGCCTTCAGGAGGCGAATCGCCAGATCGTGGAGACCGAGGTTTTTGCCTCGCTCGGTGCAGAGCTTGCGTCCACTCCGTTTGCCACGCTGGACTCGTATGTGACGAAGCGGTTCCCCCTCTATTATGATCGCGAGGGCGCGGAGCTGACGAGCTCCAGCAACGCTGTGTTCACCGTGCGATGCAATTTGAAAAATTCCGCCGACTCCGGGGCGGGTGATCTGCGCTGGGCCACGGTGTCGATCGGCTTTCATCGTGATCCCAGTGACACCACGGTCAAGGCGGACCGGCGGACTTTTCTGCTGGTTAACCGGGGATTCTAAAGATGAGACACCGGTGGTTCATGGCCCGTGCAGCGCGAGCGTTTACGTTCGTCGAGCTTTTGGTGGCGATCACGGTGCTCATGATCGTCATGCTGGTCTTGCTGCAGATCACAGGGAAGGTGGGGGAAATCTGGCGATCGAGCAGCGGCAAGATTTCAGCATTCCAAAACGCCCGCGCGGCCTTCTCGACCTTGAATCTCCAGATCTCCCGCGCCACTCTCAACGCTTACAATGACTATGTGAACTCGTCCGGCGAAGGGCGGACGCAGGCTAATTCTGGAACGTTCATTCCCACGCGATTTGCCCGCGCCTCCGAGCTCCATTTTCTCTCCGGGCCTGCGGCGCAGATCGTCCCGGGAGCCGATGCGACCGGGAATCCCGGAGATGCCATATTTTTTCAGGCGCCGCTGGGGGAGACGGATGATACCCAGCTCGGGGGCTTGAATCGCGCGCTCAACTCGACGGGATTCTACATCCAGTATGGCGAGGCGGATACCTCGCTGCTTCCGAACTGGCTGAAATCGCTCTTCCCCTCGGACAAGCGCTTCCGGTTGGTGCAGTTTGTGCAGCCCACTCAGGAGCTCGGCATCTACACCGCGACGGCGACTGGCTCGTATCCCGCCGGACCGACCAGCACATCGAGCTGGCTGTCGGCTTTCAAAACCCCGGTGACCGGACAGCAGCCGCGAGCCCGCGTGCTGGCCGAGGACGTGGCGCTCCTGATCATCCGGCCGCGCCTCTCCCCCGGCGATGAGGAGACTGTCGCCGGATCGCTGGGCTCCACCTACAATAACACGACGCGCGGCTCGATCCTCTCGCCCAACTATCATTATGATTCCCGCGCCTGGCAGAGCGGGTATCCCGCCGACCGGGTGCCTTCGACCGGGTCGACATTGACTCGTCCCGAGCTTATGCGCAATCAGTTGCCGCCCATCGTCGATGTGGCGATGGTCTGCGTGGACAGGAGATCCGTCGCCCGGCTGGGCAACTCCTCGTCCACTCCTCCGGCGGAGCTGCAGGTGCCGCCAACTCTGTTTACCGACAGTTCCAAACTCGAAGACGATCTCGCGGCCTACAGCCGACAGCTGTCAAATGCCAACATCCGTCACCGGGTCTTCCGCAGCGCGGTCGAGATCCAGGGCGCCAAATGGTCCAATAACTGATATGAAACATCTTCCAAGGCAGCGTGCGTTTGCGCTCGTCCTCGTCCTGATCGTCATCGTGCTGGCTGCGACCATGGCGGTGTTCTTCCTTGCGAGCGCGGGACAGGAGCGCCGGGGTGTCGACCTGTACGGCCGGGGAAGCCAGGCGAGGCACCTCTCCGGGATGGCGGTGAGCCGGGTGATGGGGCAGATCGGCGCGGCGACGAAGGAAGGCAGCGCATCCAACCCGGTGGCCTGGGCATCTCAGCCCGGGATGATCCGCACCTACGGAAACGATGGAAAGCCCAAGAGCATCTATAAGCTTTATTCGTGGGATTCCGAACTGCTCAAGGCGGGGGCGGGTTACAATCCCTTTGCGGGGTCGGAGGTGCCTCCGGCGGGGTGGAAAAACCAGCCCCAGATGTATACCGACCTGAACCAGGCAATCAATGGCGTGTACCCGATCGTCGACCCCGGCGCGCTCAATGTGGTCGAGGGATTCAGTATCGACTCATCCAATGCGGCGGTGGCCGGGTCCGGATCGCAAGCGCCCATGCCGGTGAAGTGGCTGTATGTCCTCGAGGATGGCCAGATGGTGGCGGGCAGCGGCGCCTCGGGCTCCACCGTGACTGTGGCGGGCGCGTCGCCGACCAACCCCATCGTGGGGCGCGTGGCGTTCTGGACGGATGACGAGACGTCCAAGGTCAATGTCAATACAGCCAGCGAGGGAGAGTTCTGGGATACGCCAAAGTCCGCGACGCGGGATGAGATGCAGTTCGCAGCGAATCCACCGGTGCGCTACGAGTTTCAGCGTACGCCGGGTCATCCCGCCATGACCTCGCTGAGCGCGGTTTTTCCCGAGTTGATGACGGGGACCCGATGGGGCAGCACCTCGACCTACCGGCAGGATCTGCGACGCCTGTACACGCTGACCCCCAGGGTGTCGGGCGGAGCGATCGGCGGGAGCGGAGATGGCGGATCGGAGGGCGGCACGCTTCCAGTGACATCCTATACGACGGACTACTCTCTCTCCGTGCTTCCGACGATCCCATCCAAGATCTCGCTCGATTCGGATCGCCTCTACGCGACGGTGGATGACTTCTGGTTCCAGCCGGACCGGAGCGCGCAGAGCGCCTTTACCAGTGCCTCGTCGCCGGTCAGCGTTTCCTCCTTCGAAAAGCGCCAGTTTTTCCTGACGGCCAGCAGCCGCGCTCCCGAGACCACGCTCTTCGAGACGCCGCGAGTGAGTCTCTGGCCCATCACCTGGCCGTGGCCGTCGTCATATTTTCGTCAGTTGAAAAATTTCTCGACCTTTCGAGGCCGCAACTCCGGGACCTTGCCCCCATCGGTCGATCCTGCGAGCCCGATCGACCAGAACCCCTGGATGACCGCGGAGGAGAGATTGCTGGCATTCTGCGCCACGCTCAATGCGACGTCGAACTCGCCCCTGCGCTATTATTTCCAAAGGCAGAATCCCGACAGCCCGTCTCACGACTGGGCAAACATCCAGCGCAATCAGCAGTTGGTGAATTACCTCCGGACGACATTCGACCGCGACATCCCGGGGTTCGGCGGGAATCTCGCCTCTCATTGGGGCTCGGGCGCGGCCGATACCATCGCCCTGGGAACATTTGATTTCAGCCGCTCGATGATCAACCAGGTGACGATGGCTTCCACGGCGGCCACCACGGTGACGCCGGGTGTCAACGAGGTCGGCTATTCCTTCACGGGGCTGGCCGCTCGCGATATCTGGATCAACGGAACGCGCAGACAACTCTACGCCGAGCCCAATGCCTACACGGTGGCTCCGCTCCATGCCACGGTGAACGGATCGACCTACACCACGCAGGGCAGCTATCCCCGACTGACCGGCGTCTCCGTGCTGTTTTATGCCACGGCACGGCGGCTGCCCGTGCCTCCCGCTCCGACACCCCCGGCGCGGGCGACGGGCGGCAATCCGGAGAACGATTACTACAATCCCTTCAACTGGCAGTACCTTATCAATGCCGGTACGGCCTATGGCGGCTCCGGAGACTATCCCGTCGGCAGTCAGACCACGCAAATGCGAGCGGTGATGCTTTTCAACTTTGCGGGGCTGGCCAGCGGTGCCGTCCCTGCCGCACCGTTTTTCTGGATCAAAGTCAAAGGGGAGTCATTCAAGGTCAATGGCAGTGCGATCAACCTGCCATCGGCCACCGGCAGGCAGGTGCAATGGTCGGCATGGTTGCCAAATGCGATAATGAACCCGCTCTTCTACCCCCTGTTTGACAAGGAGCGGAACACTCCGAAAGTGTTTGAGAATACGAGCTCCGCCGCGGGCTATTGGTCGCTGGTGAGTGATCCCATCACGGTTTCGCCTGACAGCCTGCAATTCACCTTCAGTGGCGAGCCGGTCACCGTTGAGATTTACGCTCCGTTTTCGGACAACCTGGAAACGGATCCGACGGGCACGGCGTCCCAGCTTGTGTCCTCCCAGGTGATTGATTTCGCGCAGTGGTCCCAGACGCTGCCCGTCCCGATCGCTCCGCGCTGGAATGTCCGGGACGAGGGCTCCTCGCCATCGACCCTCCGCCCCGATCCCCGGGTCACCAACTTCCAGACTCCCGAGACGAGGTCGATGAGCTGGGCGTTTACGGAGATCGCGCCAAACATTACGAATCCGACCCTGCCAATCTCGCCGGAGCAGATGCGCGATACCACCGTAGCGATGAACACCCGCACGATTCCCTACGCCTACATGGGCTCGACGGGTCTGGTGTCGCCCATTTTTGAGAACCGGGTGAAAGCTCTCTCCGGAAGAAACGCCGGGGTCTTCTTTGCCGAAAATACCTCCACGAGTCTCGATAACACCACCGTTGACGCTCCGACTCTGGAGGGCGTGCCGCTGATCACGCCCTTTGACACGGTGATTAGCATGGTTGCCGACCCGGCTGGAGCGGGAAATGGAGATCCGAGGCTGGGCTCATCGGTGGCGTTCAAGCGCATTGACCAGGTGCTTTCCGGGTATCAACCGGACCTGGTTTTCCGGACCTCCCCCGCGACTCCCAAAGGACCGGCCTATCCCCGTGCGACCGCCCGCGCTCAGTGGCATCAACTCGGGACGCCGGGTGCGGCGGGTCCCATGAGCACCGGCTACCGACAGAACCAGCTCACCTGGGCGGGCTCCTCCCCGGCACTGATGGCGCAGACCGGGCGCAGTGGATTTCTTCCCGGGCAGTTGGGCGCCTCGGGCACGCCGCCCACCATTGAATCCGTCGTCGGAGGGATCTTTACCGCCACTGGACAGGTCAATCCCAACTGGGACTGGACCATGATGCCGGGCAATCGCATGGACGGTGGCATGCTGGCCCGGCCGGACCAGGACTACCAGACTCTCTTCCTCGATTTCTCTGACAAAGCCTTTATCGGCACTCCGTATTTCCTGCGCTACAGCGCTTACGGCTCCTCCGGGTCAAATTACTTCTCTCCCAACAGGCAGGTGCCTTCGCCTGTCATCCTGGGGACGCTGCCGTCCTCGCTGACCACGGGATGGCAGACGCTGGCCTTTTCTCCCAATCCGGCCGCAGGCAGCGGCCACCCGGGCTTGAGCAGCCCGCCGGATCATTTGCTTCTCGATCTGTTCTGGATGCCGGTTGCGGAGCCTTACCCCATCAGCGATCAGTTTTCCACGGCTGGCAAGGTGAACCTCAACTATCAGATCGCTCCGTTCAGCTACATCGTGCGCAAGACGGCGCTCCATGCGCTGCTAAAGTCCACCTGGCTGCCTGCTCTGCCGGAGTCGGCGGCTACCGATTACAAGAGCCACACCAATATCCGCGGGGCGGTGACCAAGTCACGATACCCGCTCAATATCAGCGAGACCTTGAAGGACTTCGACACGAAGTTTTCCTCGGGTGACGTCTTCCGCTCGGCATCCCAGCTCTGCGAGATGTACCTGGTGCCGGAGGGGGAGACGCTGGCATCCACCAAGACGAATTTTTGGAACAGCAAACGCTTCACCGCCGATAACCTCCGCGAGCAGCCGTACGACCACCTGTACTCCCGGGTCACGACGAAATCGAATACCTTCACCGTCCACTGGCGCGTGCAATCCCTGCGGAAGTCGCCGGCGTCCGCCGCCACGGTGTGGGATGAATCCAAGGATCATGTGGCGGCGGAGCTGCGAGGGTCGACGCTCATCGAGCGCTACATCGATCCTAATGCGACAAACATCCCGGACTACGCCACCTCGGCCTCGGCGCAGCCCCTGGGGAACTTCTATCGCTGCCGCGTCGTTTCCGAGACCTTCTTCCAACCGTGAAAATGCCCGTTTTTCCTCTCACGGCAGGAATTTTCCTTGCATAATCACACGATTGATTATCTATTGCACTCAAGCAATTGTTGAGCGATGCTTTCTTCCCCCCACATGGAACACTCACCTTTCATATCGTCGGCTTTCCGACGGAGCGCAGCAGGCTTCACCCTGATCGAACTGCTGTCGGTGATGGCGATCATTTCGATCCTTGCGGTCACGACGCTGCCTGCGATCCGCGGCACGCTTGATGGCGTGACGATCAGCGGCGCTGCTGGCGTGGTCGAGTCGGAGCTTTCTTTTGCCCGGCAGGTCGCCATGAGCCGGAATCTACCTGTCGAGGTGCGCTTTTATAAGCACGATGACGGCAATGGCCTGGCCTGGCGTGCCGTGGCCTCGGGGATTCCGGCCTCTGTGAG
>ERZ778023.3522-NODE-3522-length-15202-cov-51.834423_pt1 | contig 15202 bp, 16 predicted proteins | sample MGYA00375753_ERZ778023 | MGnify/ENA primary metagenome ERZ778023 (study PRJEB29350, sample SAMN05389822) | bioreactor metagenome | isolation source: Ammonium sulfate bioreactor | place: South Africa: University of Cape Town | collected 2014-04-04 ...
CTTAAATTAAAATGTGTGTTTTGTGTTCACTTATGAGAACGTCACCTATAGAAAATAGAATTACGTAGTGATTGGCTAATTGCATTGTTGCGTTTCTTTGTTCGAACGAACATTTCTATCTTTTTCGTTCGTTTAGTTCGTTCGTTGATATTCAGCATTTCGATAAAACAATGGCTCTTTGGGGTAATTTCAAATCAACAAAATCTCTGAATGAAATCTCTATATAGAACAAGGAGGTGCTGCTGTTACTACCGGTGGTTTTCAACAACGAAAAGCGCCTGTCGATAACGAAGCCGGTGGTGCTCAGCGTTCAACAGTGAAAGGCGTGTTGACCTGCACAATCGACACGATTCTCAATGCAAAACATTCGGAGCCTGAAAATTGTTTTGTTTATAAGCATTTAAAATTCAATACTGTTATGATTATGGGTTTAATTCGTGAAGCCAATCACGAAGTCAACGGAAGTTTAACGACGTACCAAATCGACGATCTTTCCAACGGGTCAATTGAAGTCAAATGGTGGCACGATGTAAATTCATCTCTCTCTCTCTCTTTGTTTTTGCATCGAAACGAGCTTCTCGTCTTTGTAGGATTCAAGTGAATTGCTATCGAACTTAACTTATGTCAAAGTTGTCGGTCAAGTCAAGGTTTTCTCGGGCAAAATGCATATCGTTGCACATCATATTCATAAAATGCGATCGTTAAACGAACTGATCGCTCATTCAATTGAATGTATTCACGCGAGTATGTCGATTCGAAAAGGAGGCGAACCTGTTGGAACGACGAGTACAAACAACGGATTTACGCCGATACAAACTGCGGTGTTAAGTCTCTTGCAAACAGCGACAACATCAATTGGCTTTAGTGTTTCGTCAATTTGTAAACAATTGAAACAGTTCAGTGAAAATGACATTCAGTTAGTTGACACGTTTTTCTTGAAATGAATTTCGTTTTTTTGTTTTTTTTTTGAAGACAAACTTTGGATTTTCTCTCGGGCGAAGGACACATTTATTCAACTACAGATGATGAACATTTTCGAGCTGCAAGCTAATTTTGTGTTATATTAAAATAAATTCAATTAGATTTTGTTTATTCTCATAAATACAAAAGAAATGAAATTGTTTCAGATTACGATGAATCTCGAACCTCAAGTGAACAATTCCATCGATGAAAATAATTACGGAGATTATGATGATCGACCCATTCGACCGATGGATCAAGACGCTCTCAATGAAGCGCTCGCACGACTGCCAATTCTTGTTGATGAAAGTGAGCCCAATCATCAAACAGATCCAACTGCCAAGTAACACCGATCGATTTCTTCTTTCTTTCAATTGAAATTCGAGTTTCAGAACTCGTCGACAACCGAATCTTGCTTATTCAACACGTCGTAAAGATCTCTCTGGTATTAGTATGAATCAATCGTTGTTGAATACGACATCGACACCGTCGACTAACAAACGGAAATTGGCCGTTTCGACGCCAATGAATAAACTTATCAAACGTTTGTTTGCTTTGTGTTTTGAGTATTCGAAGAATTTGTTTGGTTTTTTTTCTGGTAGAACTTGATTCTCGGCAAGATTTAATTCAATTAAAAGAAGAAAATAAAGATTTAGAAGACGTAATAATAAGCAGAAGATTTCTTTTCGAATTCATAAAGTTTTTTGAATTTAGACAAAAGCGAATTTACAACTCGAAATTGTTCTTTTAAAAAAATCGAATGAGCAAGAGATTGAAGCATTGAAACAACAACATCAAGAAGAAATCGACTATCTCATACAACGTACGGAGAAAATTCCTTTTCTGTTTCGAATAAAAATCAAATTCATCGTCGTTTTAGATCATAATCTGCAGATCGAACAGTTGAGTTCGTCGCTCGCAGAAAAAGAACAAACTCTCATTCAAACAGTTCGTTCATTTGTCAGTTGATTCGGCAAGAAAACTGCTTTTTCGAATATTTAGAATATCGAAATTGATAATCTGCGAAATGATCAAACGATGTTAATATTAGAAAAAGAAACTCTTGATAAAGTAATTTCGATTTCGAACGAAGAAAGATCAAAAAAAAAAACTTTGATTTAGATTGTCGAGGAATATAAATTGATTAAAGATGAACTCAATCAAAAACTTCATGAAAACGAAACGACGATCAAGTAAAAGCTGATTATTTAGTTTTCAGTTATTTTAAAACAAATTTCTCGTTCGTAGAAATCTCCACGAAGAAATCGATCAGCTTAAGAAAGAAAAACAACAGGTCAGCGACAGTTAAAACCATCGTAGCTGATTTCATATTGAATTTTTTTTAGAAAATATTAACAACAAAAACGAATTCAGTAAACAATCGAGTGCCTTCACGACAAGCATCAAGTAGAAACTTCTTCTTTGTTATCAATCAACTCTTTTTTTGTTTTTATCACAGATGATCGATCGAAAACTTCGAATAATATCGTTACAATCAACAAACCGAACCCCAAAGCTCCAATAGCACGAGTATTACCTACTGCCACGAGTGCAAACAAGTAACAAAGAAACTTTTTTTGTTCGAATCTTTTAAGATCAAAAAAATTGCTTTCGTAGACCAGCCGCAAGTTTAACTGCAAAAGTCAAGCCAAAAGCAAATCCTACAGTCGACGAGAAGAAGCGAGTACCTTCAACTGATAAGCATTCGACGACAAATGTGAAATCGAAAGTTGTTTCAACAAAATGAAGCCCAGTCAATTGTCAGATATGTTTCGACGTTCGTGTATTTCTTGAACATCTTTTGTTTTTATTTTTGTATATTGACATTTCTTTGTATAAGATTGTTTGTGTTAAATGTAATTATATGAACGACAACGAGGAGAAAACTTGTTTTTTTTTTCGATCAATAATAAATAGTCAATCGTAGTCCTAACATCTAATTAGCTGTTCTTTTATTAAAACTAAAAATCATTGGAAAAAGATGTGGAAATTCTCATTGATCTTGAATTTCGCCCAGGAAAGCAACACCTTCGATTTCGACTTTGGCATTCTACGAAATAAAAACAGAAATCCAATCTGAATCGAAGAATTGTTGAATTTACTCGTGGTAAAGCAGCGACTTGAACAGTCGATCGAGCTGGATGACGGTCCGAAAAAACTAAAAAATATTCGTTAATTAACTAAAACAAAATCGAAATCTTCGTTTTACATTCGGCATAAACTGCATTCATTGCAGCAAAATCATTCATATCTTTAAGAAAGACATTGGTTTTGACCACTAAAAAAAAACAATCCTTTCGAAATAAAACTCTTTTCTTTCGATTTTCTCTACCATTTTTGTAAGAAACACCTGCTTCTTTTAAAATTTCGCCAAGATTTTTCAAAACCTAAACATTTCATCGAGATCAACAAGATTTTTTTCATTCACAAATGAATCTACTTGACGAGTTTGTTCTTGAACATCTTCACTCACAAATTGACCGGTTTTAGGATCAAGGCCAATCGATCCACTTAAATATAATGTTTGTCCAATGATGACACCTTGACTAAAAAATAAATTCTGAGTTTTACCAAAACAAACGAATTCGAATTGAAAGTAAAAACGAACCTATAAGGTCCGCCGACGGGTCCAGCTGCAGCACTTGTAATAGTACGACGAACGGTTGGAGTTGAAGACATTTTATGAAGCAAGAAAATCGAGATGAATATCTTCAAACAAAAAAAGTCTAAGATAAGAAAACAAATGAAAACTTATCACTATCAACCGGAATAACAAAAAGAAAAGGATTTTTTTGAATTTATTATATAAATTATCAGTAGAAAAAAAACCTGTTAATTACGTCGATTAAAGAATACACTTCGTACATTAAAATTGATTGAATCAAATGAATGCAATAGTCTCTCGTTTGTGGCTGTACATTTCGATTGACCGATAGCATTCCATTCAGTTTTACAGTCTCGATCGAATGTTAATCGTGATAATGGTGTATTATTAAAGCTACCAGTATAACTTTCTTGAAACTGAAATAGATCGATGAAATGATCGTTGAAAAGAAGAATTCATCTTACGATAATTTGCTTATTTGCCGACTTGTGAATTCCTTCGTCGACTTCTGACCAGTTTAATTTGTTATCACCTTGAAAAAACGGATGTTCTCGAATATCTCCATGCGGCGATAGAGGAGAACCAATACGTTTGTGTTTATCGATTTCTAACAGTGCAGATAACAACGAACGAGCTTCTGCTGTCGTTTTACAATTTTTCAATAAAAGTTCAGGTAAATTCTCTGTATAATTATACATTTCTGTCAATCGTTCGTTTCGAAGTAGTTGAGCAAAAACGATGCCGAGAGACCAGAAGTCAACTGAATAACGGTAACCATCATTCACCAGCGTCGCTTCCAATTGATTAACCTCAGGTGCGACATAACCTGGTGTACCGCAGATAGTTTCGCACACTTCTTCGTTGTTGTCTAAAGTTCTTGCAAGACCATAATCGATTAATCGAATGTGTCCTTCGGAATTAACGACAATATGTTCCAATTTAAGGTCACTAAATCATCGACAAATAAACTCGAAAAATGAAAGCAAACGAATTTGATTTTTACCGATAGATTATATTTTTGGAATGAATATACTGCAAAACTGATATAATTTCGACTAAATAATGGCTGACTTCATTGCTGTTCAAAGGCTTTTTCGTTATTCGTTGATACAAAGTATCTCCACTGACGAATTCCATTACCAGAAATAAATAATCCTAAATACGAATGTATAACTATTCTTATTTCGAAAAATCGAATTCGATCTTACGCCATGATGAAATGTACAATAAGCTTTTATGATATAAGGATTGTCATGAGAAAATTTGAATAGAAAATCTTTTTCTCGTTGTATTTGTTCTCGTGCTTCAGCATCAGCAATTCCGTTGACAACTTTGATAGTCACAAGTTCATTCGTAGGAATATGTTTCGCTACATAAACCGTCGAGAATGCACCTCGACCAAGACGACCAATGCATTCGAAATCGGAATGTTTCGGTATGACTTCTATCGGTTGATCACCTATCGTCGACGAAATTGATGACATTGTCGACGATGCTGATGTCGAACTATATCGACTTTCTCCATCACTTGTGCTTGTTCTCGAAAAAACTTCTTTGAAAATTCCATTTCGTATTTGTTTGTCCAAAATGCTGTATTTCGTTCCGCATAACGACGGAACAAAACCGAGACATTTCTCGTGAATAACGAAATTACAAACTGAATACAAAACAACAAATATCGAGAGAATATTGTTCAACAATTCGTTTCTTCTCACTGCTGCATTTGAGAACAATATCCGACAGTTTCGATCCACAATGATCACAATGATCGAACAGTTGATTCAATCCGCGTTTTATCGGTTCGAAACAATGTGGAATTTCGTTTCTTTTAATGCCATTTCCATTCAACAAACACGGCGACTGTAAAACAGAATAATTAACAAAAAAACTCTTTCCTTTCATTCGAATACTCCTACTTCACCAAAACCAAATGCACACCAAAAAGGAATGTGTTCACAACATTTAAAATGTACAGCTAAATTGCATTGTGCACATTTACATCCTTGATCAGTCACACCCCTAGAATCAATCGTAATTCACAGATTTGACAAATAAATTTCAATACCAAATAAATTTTCGACACACTGAACAATATGTTAGCCCGGAAAACGAAGCAGGTAGAAGAGCATGACCTCGAGTTCGATACAATTTTTCCGCGTTTCGTTTTTGTTTGTTTTCATTATTCGTAAAATTACACAATTGAAGTTGAAATGTTAACGAATAGTTTCGCTCCAATGCGGCCTAGGTCAAACTCAACATGTTCGTCTTAACAATTTCGTTCTATTCTCACTGTATGTGTCGTTTCAGGGAACTGTTTTTTCGTTGGATTCGATTGATACAAAATGCTATACAAAGTATCGAATCGAAACGTTTGATCAATTAGATATTCAGGCTCGTTTTCTGTTTTAATAAACATGACTTGAATGTACTCGTGTTCGGAAGAGAAAATAAAATCATTGTCAAAATTTAACACTTCAGGTTGATCTGATTCTGTTTGATGAAGTGTTATTGGTTGAGCTAACGAGAAGAGATCAATGTGAATGTTGGTGAAAACAAACAAGATTTTACCCGACGGTGATGGTGTCGTGGATAGTTTTTTAATATAAATCAAAACATTGGAAACTTTCTCGCCTTTTGAGTTTTTAAGATGCAAAAATCTTATGCACAGTCTACTGGGCATGGAAGATTTGTGCACTTGTGATGCTTAGCAGAATGAAAATCTGAAAGAAAAACGATGGAGCAGATATCGAACAAAGTAAACAAATAGATTTTACAGAAAGAAAGAAAAAAAAAGTTTAGTTTATTTTTCAGAAGATGGATTCGATTGTTGTTGTTGTTGTCGTCGCATTTTTGCTCGTTCACCTGGATTATAGATTTGCATCGATGGTCGAGGTTTAGCTGCGCCACTTGTATTCTGAAAGAGAGATTCCGAATCAATGAAATCTTGTTTTTGATAGAAAATACTTTTTGTGATGAGTTAGGTCGTTCTTCAGTTTGATTTGATGTTGCTGAATCAGTTTCACGTTTAACTGAAGTTTCTTGATTAGTAGTCGATTTCGATGTTGGAATATTCTTAGTTTCTTTGGGATTTTGTTGTTTTGCTTTGGGGTTTTGAGATTCTCGATTCTTTGAAGACTTATTTCCTCCATATTCGTTCGCATTCGATCGTTTCTAAAAGGAAAATCGTTATTTCAAATCGAAAAAATCAGCATTATTAGCTACTTGATCTTGATTCGATGATCGATAACCAGATTTTTCATAACCTCGTTGTGAACGACTAAATTTCAATTCTTTTTCTCTTTTCAATGCAAAAAAACCTAAAGTTTTACTTCGATCGATCTCCACCTCCACCTCCGCCGTATCTTTGAGATGAATTGTATTCATCTTCATTCGCCGCATTTCTTCCCGATTGTTTATTATTTCGATGTTGAATACGAATTAATTTCTCTTGTTTTCGTTCTTCACGTTTTCGTTTGAGATATTCAAGTAACGGCGTTGTTGTTTGACCAGATTTCGTTTTACTTTCTAAAATTCATTTCATCATAAACAAATTTTCGATGATTTCGTCTCTAACCTTCACGTTGTTTCTTCTCGATTTCTTCGAGCATTGTCTCAGCATTAGGCAACGCTTCTGCAGCACTGATTGGCGCATTCATATTTGTCACAAATGTTTGATATTCAGGATCTAGAATCACGATTTTCTTTTGTTTGTTTTTCGAACGAAAAAGTCTGCAGATTTGGTTACCTTGTTCGATTGAATTTACTTTCGGATCTTTACGTGTTTGTTGATCGGATTTTGGTCGACTTTGATTAGGAGCAAATTCAACCGCACAAATAAATTCATTTCCTAGATTTGCAATTCAACAAGAAAATCAAACGAAATCAATCGGATTTTTACCATTTTTATCCAAGAAAACGTAACCTTGAAATTTCTCGGTAAAAATAAGTAATTCTTGACGATTCGGTATGTTTAAATAAGCGCGTGAAAAGGCAAATTGTTGACCCAAACTAAGATAAAAGGACATTCATCAATTTGCAATCGAAAACAAACAAACAATCGAAATACCTGATATCAGCTTTACAAAAACGATAATAATCATGATCAGGTAATGGCGAAACAATTTCGAGAAATTGTTCACTTGTTAACGTCGGAGGTAATCGACGAAGAACAATCTAAAACTCAACTGATAAACAAAACAGAAAAAAAACAAAGACGATAAAACTGACTTTCGTTTGATTTTGATCGTTGAAAGATTTATTATTAGCTGACGATTGCTGTTTGCCTTTCGTATTACTTCTTTCAACCATATCTACGTTTTAACAAGTACAGATTGCTTTTTCATAATAATTTCTGTTTTTTCTTCCTTTACTTTACTTGAGAAGAATAACGAATATTATTTGTCATTTTTCAACCAATACAATGTTTCCTTCGAATCACTGTCACTCTAAAGCGGGAGAAAACGAACTTTGATGTTGATCTTTACTTTTTCTTTCTTATCAAGTGTAACTAAAGTATACATGCAGGTGCAAGAGATCCATTTTATCTAGTTTTTTCTTGCAAATAAAGTTGACGAAATGTTTGATATAGTTTTCATCTCTTCTCGTAAGCACAGCAGAGCAAAGATACGCAATCTGATTTTTTGATTTTCAAGTTTTTAGTTTATTATTTTTTGTATCGATCGACGGAGTTCATTTAAATCCGTGTGCAACATGGAGTAGCACAGGAGTAACTGTCCTCGGAACGAATTATCCAGGCAATGCTTCGAATCAACTTAATTTACCCGATGGAATATTTATTCAAAAAGAAACCAATACATTGTACGTCGCAGATACTGCCAATCGACGAATTCAAAGTCTTTCGTTGAGTGGATCGACAGGCACGGGCGTGACAGTCGTATCAAATATTGAATCTGTATCTGCACTTTATGTTGACAAAGAAGGAGTTAATATTTATGTAGCATTGAGATATTTCGATCAAGTAGAAAAATGGACGAAAGACGGAAAAAGTGGAGTTCAGATTGGTGGTCAATGTAAGCAATGTGCTGGTGTTTGGATCGATGGAGAACAAAATGTTTATATGACAGAATCCGGTGCACATCGTGTCTTACAATGGTCACCGAAAACAAAAACAACAGTGACTGTTGCTGGTCAAGCAGATGACGAAGGACATAGCACAGATCTTCTCTATTTTCCAACGGGTATCTACGTCAGTTCGACAGATAGCACTTTGTATATTGCCGATACAAGTAATAATCGAATTCAAAAATGGAATAAAGATGCAAAACAAGGAACCACAGTTGCTGGTTGTCAAAACGGTACTTCAGGTTACAATGCATCGTTTCTTTCAAGTCCACTCGATGTATTCGTCGATGATAAATCAAATGTTGTTTATATTGCTGATTCAGATAATAACCGTGTTCAAAAATGGCTGCCAAATCAATCGAGTGGCTCGACAATTGCTGGCAATGGATGTAATTTCGTTTGAGTTTTGTTTGACATTTGAATATCGTTTATTATTTTAGCTTCGGGCAGTGGTAGCGATCAATTATCTTCGCCAAGCTCAATCGCATTCGATAGTCAAGGAAATCTTTATGTTTGCGATCGAAAAAATCATCGAGTTCAAAAATTCGTCATGACAAACAATCAAATCTGTTCCGATTAATTTGTAAAACAAATATGTTTTCTTTTTTCTTCAACATAATGAAATAACAAGAAAAAGAAAGTAGAAGTAAAACTTATTCTGATACCGTCAAATATCAGTTTAAAAAACGAACAAAATAGATGTGAAAATGTTTTTATTTTCGAGTTGGTTGAATTCGTTTAACTTGAACAATATATTGTTCATCTTGTTCATCCTCAGGCCATTCGCCAATATCATCAACCGAGAATGTTTGTTGATTATTCAATGGTTGTTTCCACCATTTATCACTTGCTGTATAACGATTCTCATTTTTGGGTAATAATTGACAGATTTCAATTGGTTCGTCATTTAATTCATTTTCATTTGTTGTTGTTGCAACAGCTGCTACTACTGGTGCGTTTTCAGTTGTAGTTTTACGATTCGATGGTGATGATTCAACTTTGTTTTTATTTCGATTACGATTGTTGACCTAGTCGAATAGGAAATTGATTTTCTTGTGCAAAGAAATCGTTCGAACAAACTTGTTTATTGTTTTGAGTGACCCATGGTCCTTCATCTTCTTGAATCTTTTCGATTTCAAGATCAACAATTGGTGCTTGTGTTTGTTTAACTTCTGTCTTAGCTACAACAGGTTGTTTTTTGTTTGAATTAACTTTAGTTGTTGATTTTTCAACTGAATATAAAAAGACGAGAGAGTTAATTATCGATTTTCTCAGCGAATTGTTCACCTTTTTTCGTTTGAATTGGAGCTGTTGGTTTGACTTTTTCGTTTTCACTTTCTTCTGATTGTGTGTTCGGCGATGAAGTTGAAACTGTTGCAATGGATTTCTTTGCTTTTGTATGTTTCTTCTTGTTACTAGTTGGTCTATCCGTGTTCACATTTTTAACTGATGCTGATGAACTTTTCGATTTCGTTGCTGAAAAAAGTCGACCCACAATTGAAGAAACTAATAATAAACCAAGAATTCCTGTGGAAACAACTGCCAAGACTGACAATGAAACACTGCTGGTTAGTTGCTCGAAGAATGATACGTAAGCCATGTAGTCGATCCAAAGTGTGTATGAAACGAAAAACGAATGTGAATGTTTTTTAATGATATAGTGATCGATTGGATAGTTAGTCAATCAACTCGTTGTCGTCATCATCGTTTCTATTCCGAGTTTGATTTTCAATTCAGTGAAATTATCTGTAAAAAAATGCGAGAAATTCAATGTTGTTCAAACGAATGTCTCTTGTTTGCTGTTCGTATAGAGGGCGTTCGAAGATCTTTATTATTGGATGTTTCAATTCTGAAATCAGAAACAACTCGACTCGATTCTTCTTCTTTTGCTGAAAATTTGATTGTCATCAATGCGAACGTTATATCGTATTCCTATATTAGCTCTGTCTACTATTTTCCTATGTAAGTCATGAAAAAATCGAATTTAAACTTTGATGAAATGAAATTTTCGTAGGGAAATGTCTGCAAAAATTAGAAGAAATCAATAGAAGTGTTCAATCACCACGACCGATAGTCGCAAGTGAACAACCAGCGTCTCGACCACCACGTTTTGTTCAAAGTTCCATAAAAAAATCCAACGATACATAGAGAATTTGTTGATCGATTAGCAGCAGAAACTTGTGTTTTGTTATTTTGAGTATTTTTTTTATTCTTCTAGATAGTGAATGACGTCTCTATTGACTAATTTCTACTTGTTCTTGGCTCCATTTCTCGTGTACGGAGATTATCTTTCATTATTTGGTATTAAATCTTACAAATTCATTCGAAATATTCACGATGAAACACATACATATCGACAGAAACGATCGATTTTAAGTGAAGATAATTCACAACGAATTCTAACTCTTGAACTTGATCATAAGTAAACAACAACAAAAAAGCAGAAACGTTTTGTTAGCTAATCTCAATTGATTTCTTTCTCTAGAAATCTAACTTTAATTCTCAAAAGAACAAATGAATTTCTATCAGATAATGCAGACATTCATCTTGGCTCATCCACTTTTCTACCAATAGATTCTTCAATTCTCTACACAGGTCATATCTTAGACCAACCTGATACTTCATATATAACCGGTGGTTTTTATTCGAATTCATTCGATGGTGTTATTCAACTTTCGAATGAAACCTGGCATATCGAGCCTACTCGTCGATACAGTCTTTTGTTGATCGATGCAGGCCCATCGATAATCTACAACGCACTTGATGTTGATATGTCAAAGTATTTTAACAATCGACCATTTCGTTTCAAACGATATGATGACGAACAAAGATCTTTTTGTGGATTGAACGATGAGATTAAACATGAACAAGTGAAAAATGATTTTGAATTTCGTTCTACAAGATGGAAAAGAGATATTAGCAATGCTACAGAGCGTACTTGTTGTCAAATGTACATTCGTGTTGATCCAACACTTTGGGATATTGTTTACAAAAACGAAGGACTTTATGTAAAAGAAGCGACAATTCACGCGTTGGTCACGTTTTTATATCGAACAGTAACAGCAGCTAATACGATTTATCGTTCAGTTAAATTTCAATCGAATGGAGATTTTTTCTATCGATTTACTTTACGAATAAAACGTATTCGAGTAGGACTGTTTTTTTCGATCAATCGATCCATTTCGATTTTCCCTTGATTTTAGATTTTAACAAGTGAAGATTGTAAACAAACGAATTTAACTCTGAGTGAGCTGAATATTTGTCGGCCTTATCTTGATTCGAATGTGTTTTTAACTTGGCATTCAGCTGAGAATTTCGCTGAATATTGTCTCGCGTATTTGTTTTCCGCACGAGATTTCGGAGATGGAACATTAGGTTTAGCTTGGATGGGCACGATCGCTGCGAGTTTGTGTTCACTTCAATCCATAAAAAATTCAATTTTTCATTTTTCTCAGATAGTCGAGGTGGAATTTGCGAACAACCAGCTAAAGATATTTACGAAGGAAACCGTGTGATTAAAACATTAAACACAGGAATTATTACCGTGATTAATCATAACACGAGAACGTCAGCTCTCATGACAGAATTAACATTTGCTCATGAAATTGGACATAGTTTAGGCGCTGAGGTTTGATCCTTCGTTTTTCATGTGAAAGAATCGCTGTTTTTGTGTAGCATGATGATGAAAGATGTAGTGGCGATGCGACATATGGTCATTATATCATGTATCGACGAGCAACAACTGGTCTCGAAGATAATAATAATAAATTTTCGAATTGTAGCCTTGAAACAATGGGACCAGTGGTGATTGCGATTAAGAATCAACTTTTCGGCAAAACGAATTGTTTAACCGGTTCGTTTGTTTTTCTTATGAGAGAAGAGAAAAAACGATCGATGTTTTTGAAGAATGTTCACAAATCGGATACTGTGGCAATCGAAATGTCGAAGATAATGAAGAATGCGATTGCGGTTTCAGTTCCGAATGTACGGACAATTGTTGTTATCCAGCCGGAAGTTCAAATCCAAATTTAGCTTGTAAACTAAAGCCCGGTGCTCGTTGCAGGTAAATTTTAAAGTCAAATTTCTTTAAAATATTGATTTTTCTAGTCCATCACGAGGTTCTTGCTGTTCGGAGCAATGCTCATTTCATTCTCCAGCACATATCTGTCACAAAGACAAATCAAGTCAAGATTGCATCGGAGAAGTTCATTGCGAGTACGAGATTTCCTCGTCTTTGAATTCAAACAAAACTGAAGAAATTTCTTTTCAGTGGCGTTCAAGTCACATGTCCGGTGGATAATCCACGGTTTTTCAAACCGATCGATACGCCTTGTAATTTCAATACAGGTTTATGTGATCGAGGAGTAAGAAAATTTGTGTTTTGCAAAATGAAATTGATTTGTTTTATTTGAAATTAGCAATGTAATAAGAGTGTGTGTACGTTAATTGGAAAGAACGAATGTTCATTGATGATATCAAATGTTGATGAACCATTGAAACAAAAAGGAATCGACCGAGAATATCTTTGTCATATTGGATGTTTTGATTGTATGTTTTGGATTAGTTGAAAAATTTGTCGAATTTTGAGTTTTGATTTTCGTTTAGCACGAACAAATTCGTGTGTTGACACACATAAACTTGGTATGCCGAATAATAACAGTAAAACTGGATTTGGTTATATTCATAGACCGGGTGAGATTTTTAGACGATTGAATGTTTTGTTAGAGAAAAGCCTAAATCTTTGAATAGGACATGCGTGTGCAGGAACCGAAGGATATTGTGATGTTTTTGGTAAATGTCGTGCTGTCGATGCTGAAGGTCCGTTATCTCGATTAAAAAATAAAATCCTCAGCGAAGAAAACATTCACACACTCAAAGATATTGTTCAAGTTTGTTTCGAATTTGAATTTCGTGTTCATAAAATGAGAATATTTAGAATCATTGGTGGGCACTACTATTAGCTTTCTTAGGTCTCATCGGTTTTATGAGTATCTTTGTCAAAGTTTGTTCAGTTCACACACCTTCATCAAATCCACGTTTGAAACCTGCTCGACATTTGCCACTCAAACATTATGTACGTACATCTTAGAGCGAAAAAAAAACACTTATTTGATTTCTTTTTCGAATGTATTTAGTCACAAGTTCCTCAAATACCTCCACTGCCTACACCCATCGAAGTCGATGGTCATACAGCACAAAGAATTCAACCGAAAATTTACGTTCGTACAAATGCTTCGTCAGATAATCAAACAAATACCTCGAATTTTTAATTTCCTCTCGTCAGAACAGTCAACTCATTCCTTTGCAATAATCTGTTTTGTTTTTGTTTCATAAAAATATCTATTTTCAATGTTTGTTCTGTTTCACCTTATAATAACAAATAAAATACATAAATAAGAAAGAGAAAAACACGCATACACACGAATAGAAATAGCCCGCTAAGAAGAAAAACAAACTTATCAATGAATGAATGTATACAGAAGGAGAAAATATTTGAGCATGTTCAAGTAAAACAAAAATTTTAAAATGCCGAGATGTTTTTGTATAAAAAAAAGCGAATACGAATATAACCGAAACAAAATCAATGCCACTATTTATAGTAGCCGAATCAATTGAAATCGAAACTAGTTTTTCTGTTGAAATTAAGTGTCTTTGGAAATGCTTGTGTCCGCATCAGAATTATCTTTGCCTAGAAAAGAAAACAGACAAAAAATAAATAAATATGTTAATTATATGAAAAAATATTTCAATGTTCCCATAAAATTAAAATAATAAAAGCAAATAAAAAAAGGGGAGCAGGGGGTAGAAACTAAATAATAATAGTAATAATAATATTCCAGACACCATGAACGTAATAGAATACCGTCTGTTGTTGAATTTTCGACTATCGATAAACGTTTGATGATATCATTGGGATCGATTGGTGTCTGTTGATGTTCAGCATTACTATCGAGCAGACTCGAACGTCGTCGTTCGATACTAACTGTGCTCGGAGCACTATTTCGATGATATTCACTATCTTCGAGTAGTTCTTCTTCGTCGTCATAATCATTCGATGTGTAAAGTCCATCGAGATCATGATTATTTGGCGTAAATGGAAGTGTATTTGGACGAGCAACTGTCGATTGACTTTTACTACGTTGAATGTTCGAATGATGACTGGTTGATGGTAATGAAGAGTCTAATGTGTGCGATCGATCTAATGAAGAACGTTGTGTTGATGGAATTGAATTGTTGTCACTCTTTGTATCTTTCGTTTCTGTAATTGGTGTTGAACTAGTCAATGGTTGAGATTCGAGTTCTGGAGAGGAAATAGGATTTTCTGATACATTTTCAATTGTATCACTATGTAATTGAGTTTCAGATTCTGTCGATAATGAATTGTCTTTAGCATTGAGATCTAATTCAGTTGTTGTTGCTTGTTCGGGATTTTCCTGACTTGGTACAAGAGAAGGACTTCGTTCCGATTTTTCAACTTCATTATTCTCTTCGGTTTGATCACCGAAATGCGTTGGAGATTGACTTTGTTCCTGATCGTGAGAATTCGTAGCTAGT
>ERZ778023.3523-NODE-3523-length-15193-cov-60.803673_pt1 | contig 15193 bp, 19 predicted proteins | sample MGYA00375753_ERZ778023 | MGnify/ENA primary metagenome ERZ778023 (study PRJEB29350, sample SAMN05389822) | bioreactor metagenome | isolation source: Ammonium sulfate bioreactor | place: South Africa: University of Cape Town | collected 2014-04-04 ...
GAGAGAGAGAGAGAGAGAGAGAGAGAGAGAGAGAGAGAGAGAGAGAGAGAGAGCACTGAATGAGGGAGGCGCTGAGGGAATGTCGCTTGTCAGAGTGACGCCCTTCGCTGAGGCTCGCGAGCGCCACAGAACGAGCACGTGCTCATCCGCAAGGCCTCCTCATTCCTCCTCATTCATTCGTGGCTCTGCAGCCTCTTCCTCCCTCCTCCTGTGTGTGTATCTCTCGCGTGCCTCGCCTCGACCTCACCTCGTCACCGGCGTGCCACGTACCACGGGACATCCCTTCCAAGGAGAGAACGTGCACTGCAACCACTCACGCTCAGAGTCAGCGAGGAAGGAATCGCCGTCTACACATCCATCGTGATGGCAGATGCCGGTCAGCTGCGGCAGCGCAAGCCTGCTGAGCCGAATGGATCGAAGCACGAAGCGACCAACGGGGCTCACGATGCCAACGACGAGAAGAAGAGGAAGCAACAACAGCAGCAGCAGCAGGTCGTGTCGGCGCCTGCGCCATGGGACCTCGTCGGCCAATGGCGCCGGCTGGGCTCGTTCTTCTTCGAGAAGGACGACGCCGCCTTCCTGGCCGGCTTCCGCTTGATGTGGGGCGTCATCATGGCGTACGAGGCCTGGACCTACATGGCGCTCAACTGGGGCAAGATGCAGTTCTCGTTCTACAGCACCAACTGTCCGTTCCAGGTGCGTGAGTGCGCGAGCGTGCGCCGTCGATTGGATGCCTGACTCGCGAGGCACACTACAGTACTGGGGCTTCGAGTGGACCAGTGCGCCCGAGGATCCCGAGGCCATGAAGCTCGTCATCTGGATCATGCTGGTCAGTGGTATCTGCGTGGCTCTTGGCTTGTTGTATCGCTTGTCGTCCTTGATCTACTTTGTCTTGTTCACGTACATATTCACGCTCGAAGAAGGCGTACGTCGCATCGCTATCGCTTGCGTTCAATCTCATCTCGCTCGCTCACACGGGCGATGGTATGGCAGATCTATCTCAACCACTACTATCTCGTCTGCCTCGTGAGCTTCTTGATGATATTACTGCCATGTAACGTGTGCTATTCGGTCGATCAGTATCTATTCCCCAAGGTTCACTCTGATACATGTCCCAAGTATGTGAAGACCTGCGATCGTTCTCTATCATGATTGCGTATGTGTCAGATGCTCACTCGGCCACTCACTTGTTTGCTGTGATAGATGGTGTTTGGTGCTCATCAAGAGTCTCTTGGTTGTCGTGTACTTTTATGCTGGCGTGGCCAAGTTTAATGAGGACTGGTTGCGCGCTGAGCCACTTCGCAAATGGCTCGTGATTCCGTACAAGTACGAGCTGCTGCTTGCTTGCTTGCTGTTGCTGCACACGAGGATGAGGAGATACTCATCATCAAGGCAATAGGCACTTCCCACTGCTCGAGACCTTCATCTATCGAGAGAGCGTAGCGTACCTCCTATCGTACGGTGGACTCTTCTACGACCTGCTCGTGGGACCCATGTTGTTGTTCGAGGCCACGTTCTGGCCGGCCGTGGCTGCCACGGTGTTCTTCCACGTCTCGAACAAGTTCCTCTTCAACATTGGCATCTTCCCGATGCTGATGATCGCTTCGACCTCGTTCTTCTTCGATCCTTCGTGGCCGCGCCGAGTCATCGCCTGGACGCTCGATACCATGGGAATGCAGACCAATGCCATCCCACAACGTGGCTCGTGGAGCAAGACCAAGATCCGCTCGTTGACGTGGAAGGAGTGGGCTATCACTGTTGGTACGTATCCAGTGAGTAATGCACCAGGTTCGCCCAGGGAGCTCACTCGCTCACTCACTCTACGCCAATAGCGATCCTTGTGTTTCTCGTGGTGATGATCGTGTTGCCATTGCGATGCTACACGTATCCGGGAACCACCGCATGGCACGAGTATGGCCACAAGTTCTCGTGGCGTATGAAGCTGCGTACCAAGCAGTGCTTCGCCGACTTCTTTGTCTATCAGCCGTACTCGACGCGCTATCAGCGGGCATTCCGCGTGCCAGTCGAGAAGGTACGCTTCTCCAACTCCAACGCCAATGCCAAAGCCAACGCCAATGTCGTGTCTCTCTACTGATCACCCAAACATCTACAGTTCATTCCAGCCAAGTTTGAGCGAAAGATGACTGGCCGGCCCGACATGATTGCGCAGTTCGCGCACTATCTGAGTGATTTCTTTGCGGAAGAGGGCCACCGAGCTCAAGTGTATTGTTATGTATGGGTTGCACGCATTGCGGTAGTTGCGAGCGTTCCATCGCACCGTGCGTGTGTCACTCACTGATCATCTCTCGGTGGTTCGTGAGAGCAGGACTGGTGCACGTTGAATTCACGCCCATTGCAAGCGCTCACCAATGGCACCTACGACATTGCGTCGTACGACAAGTGGCAGATCCCGTACCCGTGGGTGACCGACATTCAACCGCTGACCAAGGAGGAGATCGAGCAGTACCCGTGGAACTGGGAGTGGAACTTCAACTGGCTCCGCGGCAAGGATGTATGGGGCTGGGACATGGCCAAGTTGAAGGCCTTCCGCGACTTCAAGACCCGCGAGCGCCAGTACTTCCTCAACCGCCACGCGCGCGACTTCTTCCTGAGACTGCGCGAGCAAGGCAAGTTGACCGACGCCGAGTGGCAGCACATTGACCTGCCAACCGAGGAGGAGGTCGGCGAGCAGCCACACTTTGAGTGGAACGAGCCGCCTATCTACGTATAATACCGCGTTGCTGCTAACCATCAACAACGGCGGAAACGAAGGCAAGAAGAAGACCGACCAACAGAGATACTATCTATCGCTCGTTTGTTTGATGGAAGAATACACACAGCAATTGCTGAGAGATTTACAACAATGATAACAACCGACGACGACGACGACATTCGATATACACCATGCGTGACTCAATCAGCTCCCACGTATTCGTAGAGCCGCGGCCCACGCTTGATAATGTAGCCAGCGGTATTGAGATTGTCGACGAACTCGCGAAAGTTGGCGACCTTGAGATTCATGCGCTCCTTGATCTGCTGCATGTCCTGCAGCGAGAACTGCTTGTAGTCAGGCTCGCCTTCGTGCTGGCGACGCTCGACGGCACGTTCGAGTGCGCGAATGAAGGCGCGCATGCCTGACTGGTTGCTGACGCCGGTCGTGCGGCGAAAGTCAATGTTGCCGTACTCGTCCTCGAGCGTCTGGAACAGCGACTCCTTCATGATCTCGACCACATCGAGAGCGTCCGACTCCTCGACCACTTCGCGCAGCTCGATCTTGGCACGAGCCTCCGAGAGGCGAATCAGAGACTCGAGCTGGCGTGTCGTGATCGGAGTGCTATCGATGCTCTTGTGCTTCTCGCGCAGCGTAATGTAAAAGTCCTGCAGAATCTTGGCGGCAGCGGGGCTCATTCTGGAGACAGTTATCGATGGTGGTGGGTGAGTGATTGACGGCTCATGCAACTCGGGCCATGCAAGGGGCAGCAACACATACACTGGATGCACGTATTGACGCGCATACGCAATGTACTTGCGCAACAATGGGCCGGGCAAGTAATCAAAGGTCTTGGTATCGACCGTGAGACGTTGCTCGAGTGTCGATGCCATCGGTTGCTCATCGAGCAGCGTTTTTCTTCGAGTTGATGGAGTTGACGCAAGCTTCTTCTCCTTGGGGCCGGCACTCGAATGTAACTGTTCGAGAGGTGGTGTGAGTGCGCAGTTGTAAGATACAAACAAGCCGCACGACGTACTCCCATGATGTGGTCTGAGAGTAGCTGGTCCATCTCCTCGTCGGGCTTGTCCAGAAGGATAAAGATGAGATCGAAGCGTGACAGAATGGCGGGAGAGACCTTGAGGTTCTCGCATACAGTCTTGCTTCGACTGCGATGACCAGAAGTGTGAGGCAATGCGAGACTGTTGTTTGAGTGAGAGCCACGTACTTGTAGTGTCCACCGACGGGATTGGCAGCAGCAATGATCGAGGTCCGTGCCGGTAACGAGCATACGATACCGGCCTTGGCGATGCTGATTGATTGCTGTTCCATGGCTTCGAGTAGCGAGTGGTGCTCCTGGGGCATCTTGTCGAATTCGTCGATGCAGCAGATGCCTTGATCGCCGAGCACCAGCGCGCCAGCCTCGATGGCGAACTCGCCCGAGCCCTTTTCTCGCGACAACGTCACTGTGAGACCGGAGCTCGACGCATAGGTGCCACAAACGTACACGCCTCGCGGCGCGATCTGCGACATGGCAGTGAGCATTTGCGACTTGCCGAGGCCTGGGTCGCCGACAATGAAGAGGTGTGGGTCGCCACGGATCGGCATGCTGTCTTGCTCGTCCGAGTGCCGCGACGAGCCACCAAACAGCGCCATGGCAAGACCGGCCTTGACGAGTTGGTGTCCGTAGATCGACGGGCAGATCGAGTTCACCACGAGACGGAACGTGTCCTCGTCGTTGAAGATCATGCTGATGAGGCGAAAGTCCTTGGTCGACAGCAGCGGCTCGACCTTCTGGCCCATGCCCTGCTTGTGGTTCTGGATCGAGTTGGCATCGAGGTAGAGCGAGTGCATGGCGCTGTTGGGGTCGATGCGATTGCCCTTGGCACCACCGGTGCTGGCGCTCTTGACCGTGCCGACGACCGTGACGACGTCACCGGGCGAGCACGAGTCGACCAGCGGGCCAGTGACCTCGCATTCCAGCGTTCTCGGCACACGGCCCGAGTCGGACGAAGTGTCGCTCATCAGTTCCTGTATTCTGCTCGCAAAGCAATCAGTCATATGTGTGATGGACACCGGAGGAGAGTGGAGAGCAGATAGGTACTTGACTGATTGCCAATCGACCGTGACGGCCGATGAGCGTATGGGCACGAAGCTCGAGGACTTGCACTCGGGATTGGGGCAGCGCGTCGGCGACGCGTACTTGCCGTCGGTGAAGTGCTTGTCGATGTCGGCGTTGCAACGTACGCACTGGAAGCGCATGTGCAGCACCAGCGGACGACACGTCGTGTTGCGAATGACGGTGCCGCGCACGGCAACCAGCTTGCCGATGAGAGTGGTCTTGACCTGACGCACGGGCGTGATGGGCTCAAAGTCGATGATGCGCGTGCAGATGGTGCGCTGCGTGCCATCGCGCGATGTCGTGCGCTCAGCGCCCTCCTTGTGCAGGAACTCGAGGTGGAAGGCGAGATTGAGCGCAGCGAGTGCGATGAGTGGCTCCGAGAGTAGGAAGTCGAGCAGGCCCTCGGCCTTCAGCACACCGTGCAACAGCTCGTACTGCACCTCGACCTCGCGCAGGCGCTCCTCGGGCTGTACCATCATCAATCATCAAGACGCAACGAGTAAAGACCCGTTCTCGATATGATGCGAGGCATCGCCATCGTCATTGTCATCGCCATCGTCGCTACGATTGGATGGTCGCGTACGTGTAAGGTCGGTGCGGCACCGGCAGCTGAGTGAACGCCCGACGAGAAGAAGCGCCGAGCCACATCGACGTAGTTATCGAGTGGATACTGCTCACGAGCAATCTCGAACGCGAGCGTGGGGAAGTACAGCTGCCAGATATCAGGATCATCCATGGTCGATGGATCCCGCTGAGCGGGAGAGGGGAGAGGAGGGCCTGTAGCTGCGAGCAAGCGAACGACACCGACGCGGACACCAAGAGATTGTTGTGTTGTTGTGGTGGGTGGCGAGGAGATATCGGAGGGATCGATACGAGGAAGAGATTCGACTTTGCCGTGGGCGCGTTTACTGTGGCCTTTGGTGGAGTACAGAGATGCTGGTTTTGCGAGAGGGGAAGGTAGGATATCATGGCATCGCGAGACCTGGGGCGGCAGAGGAGCTACGGGAGCGAGAATGGGACTGGCATGAGTGTGATGCCGCTCACACGTTCGGTAGCGGTCTCGCAGCAATCTGGCGATGCTCGGGCGGCTGGTAGCATTTAGATCATGCGGGCACGCTTGGCGTGGGCCTCCTCGATGCGCTGCTCGCGCTCGCGCTTGCGGCTCTCGGCATCGGCGCGGATCTCGTTGCGGATGGCACGGAACTCCTCGGTCTTAGCCTTGCGGATAGCCTGGCGGTCCTCGTACTCGGCAAGATGGCGCTGGATCTCGGCCTGCTGCTCAAGAGCGAGCTCCTACACGACGAAGACACACGGGTTGTTGTGAGCGTGATGCGGAGGGCGATTCGAGCCTGGCACGGCGTGGCACGTACGCGCTTGCGCATCACCTCGTCGAGGAGGGCGCTCTTCTTGGTCATCTCCTCGACCTCAGCGTGGCGACGCTCCATGTCGTTCTGGTACTCCTGCGGCAGACGGCGCAAGCCGAAGGCCGACGAGACCGCCACGAGGGCACAGAGAACAACGAGCACAGTGAGAAGCAACGAGGCGCGCATCGTGTAGAGGAGTCGGGTGTACAACGACAACGACGACGACGGTAGACGGTAGTGGGTAAGGGAGCGATAGACGCGAAGACGAGCGACGAGGGGGAGACGAGTGAGACGCAGAGTAAAGCACCACAGGCTCACCGCGGCACCTTATACCCTCTCAGCGTGTTTTGTCGTACTGTTCGTCTTGTCTCCTCTTTCTCTCAGCCGCTCTCTTCCCCTCTTCTTCTTGTGCTCTCGCTCTCTTGCGTTGCAGTGTGCTGCTCCTGCGGCAGCGGTCGCTCGGCTCCTTGTGTTCTCCCGCCTTTACGCGCGCACGCACGCTCATCGCTCTCTGCGTGCCTCGCGTTCGCTTGCGCAATGGCGGCGCCCAATCCTTCTGTCGGCTCCACGTCTCCTCCGTCGTCCCTGCCTGGCATGCCGGGCTCGGCGACCACCTCGCCCACCACCACGTCACCACACTCGCTGCCTGCGGCTGCCGCTGCTACGGCGCAGCAGCAGCTGACGCCTGCACAGATCAAGGGCCTGCTCGAGGTACGCGTCTATTCGTGATCCTCGCTCCTCACTGCCTGCCACTCACCTCCTTCCACTGTCGGTTGCTCGTGTGCCTTGTGCGTGTGTACGTGCAGACCATCAAGCAGCTCAAGGCCAGCGGCGTCGACAAGACTGATCCGCGCTACCAAGACACTCTCAAACTGCTACGCGCTCAGAATCTCGCGCAATACCTCAACCCCAACCCGCTCGCCGCGCCTCACCAACAGTTCCAACACCAGCTGCAACAACAACAACTACCTCCCGCCGCGAACGGCGCTGCTGCTGCTCCCTCCAACGTCGCCACTGCCGTTCAATCGCAACAACCAGCACCGCCGTCCGCATGGCCGGCCTCGACGCTACTCCACTCTGCGCAAGCGCCTACTACCGCCGCTTCGCCAGCCACTCCTTCCCTTGCCACTGCCACTGCTACTGCCAACTCCTCGCCATCCTCGCTACCAGCCACCTCTCCGTCGCAACCACGCGTACTTGCGACTCCTTTGGTGCTCTCCACTCCGACAACTGCCTCTTCAACTGCTGCTGCTGCTGCTGCTGCTGGTTCGCTAACCACAACACCAGCACCAACACCAACAGCGTCTGCTCCGATCGCCGCGACACCTGCAACTCCCTTGATCACACCGGCCACGACGGCAGCGACACCAGCCGGCACAGCGCCTCTCTCTGCTGCACAACTCCACCTCCAGCTGCTGGCACAACGACAGGCACAGCAATCCAAGGTCTCTGGCCTTGCGCAGCTGGCGCAAGCCAATCCCAACCTCCTGGCGCGCATACGTGCATCTCCTCAGCTTCTACAACAGCAACAGCAGCAAGCCCTCGCCGCTCAGCTGAACGCTCTGCCTCAAGCCCAACCACAAGCTGCATCAACAGCTGCTGCAGGGAGCAATCCAGCTGCGGTGGTATCGCCTGCACTTGCCACATCTGCAACGCCTCAAGCCTCGGCACCCACCACAACTCCAGCACAGCCGCCAGCGACCACCGCAGCGCCAACAACCCATCCGACGCAAGCTCCACAACAAGTACTGACGCCTCAGCCATTCACGCAACAAACATTCACCACACAAGCGGCAGCGGCAGCAGCGGCGGCGGCAGCGGCACAAGCGCAACACGTGCAGCAGCAACTGCAGTTTCACATGCAGCAACAACAAGCCCAACAGCAGCAGCAGCTTCAACAACACTTGCTGCAGCAACATCAGACACAACAGCAGACGCAACAGGATAATGCTATTCTCCAGCAGCAAATTCAGCAACAACTACTCCTCCAACAGCAACAACAGCTGCAGCAACAACACTTGCAACAGCACCAACTGCTTCAACAGCAACAACTTCAACAGCAACAACAAGCACATGCGGTACTGCAACACCAGCAACAACAAGCGCATGCGCTGCAACAACAGCAACAACAACAATCACATCAGCAGCAACAACAACCCAAAGGTGTGCCAGTGAATGGTGTTCCTACAGCGTCAACATTCGGCGCCGGTCGAATAGCTACCTTCACCGGCCCAGCGAGCTTCTCTGCTGCACAACACCAAGCTCTCCAACAATTCAAGCACCAACACCACCCTCAACAACAGCAGCAAGTAACTTACAACCATATGCTCCCGACGAGCACCATTCAGCCGGACCCGATCAACGTCATGCTGCTAGAGAACGAGTACGAGAAGCGCATCTCGTACCGAATGCAGTTACGACTCACAAACCTAGAAGGTACACATGTTCTCATTCGTGCCACTGCCATCTCACTGCTTGATACTGCTTTACTCACACGTCATTTTGACAGCAAACCCATCGCGTACCACGGCTGAAGAGATCGAATTGCTCAAGTTGCGTGCCTTGTCGAAGCAACGCGAATTGCGTTTGGCAGTCACTCGTCATATGGCGATGGCGTCGCACAGCATCTACTCGATCGAGAGTACCCGCGTGCCCAAGTCATCCAAGAAGCTCGCCATCCGCGGTCGGCCTGAGGCCCGATCGCCGGCGCAGGCTCAGCGAGACCTCTACGCCTACTGGCAGTACGAGAAGCACCAGACGATGGTGAGTGCCATTCTCGCGCACCAAAAGACCTTCTTGCGTTGGCAACGCCAGAACCGTGAGACCCTCCGGCGAGTTCCACTCGGCATCACGCGCTTCCACCTCGACAAGACTCGCGAGGAGGCCAAGGTTCAACGAGAGGAAGACAAGCAACGTCTCGAGGCTCTCAAGGTACGCTCGACTCTCGATTGCTGCTTCGCTTGCTCGCACGCACTCGACTCACGATCGAGGCCTCGCTTGCATTGCCCACGAGTAGAACAACGACTTTTCGGCATACCAAGAGCTGGTCAAGCGCAGCAAGGACGAGCGAATGAAGCAACTGCTAGAACAGACCGACAGCTACCTAACGCGAATCGGTGCCATCGTGCGCGCTACGCGCCAGCAGAGCGAGTCCGAGACGCCGAGCACTTCGACATCCTCATCTTCATCCTCGACCTCAACTTCTACTTCAACCTCTGGCGAGACCACACTCGAGACCAACCAAGACGACCAGGAGGCGAGCTACTACAAGATTGCACACAACATCTCGGAGGAGATTCGCGAGCAGCCCAAGATGCTCAGTCCAAGCAAGCGCCTCAACGACTACCAGCTCAAGGGTTTGCAGTGGCTGGTGTCGCTCTTCAACAACAACCTCAACGGCATCCTGGCCGACGAGATGGGCCTTGGCAAGACGATCCAAACCATCGCCCTCGTTGCTTATTTAATGGAGACCAAGAAGTGCACTGGTCCCTTCCTTATCATTGTACCGAAAACGTACGTTCACTACCACTTGCGCTTCACCATATCATTCTCGTACTCTTACTCTTCTAACTCTGCTTGTCTCTGTCTCTCTCTTTCTCAAGAACATTGCAACATTGGGAAAAGGAGTTTGCTGCGTGGGCTAGCGAGATCAAGGTCGTTATGTTCAGCGGAGTACCTCCTCTGTTACGAAAGAAGCTCTACAAGGAAGTCATCCAGCCAGTACGCTTCAACGTACTCGTCACGACGTATGAACTCGTGCGTACCGAAGCTACCAAGCTCAAGAAGGTACCCTGGCAGTACCTCGTGGTCGATGAGGGCCATCGATTGCGCAACAACTCGAGCAAGCTGTCCGTGTGCTTGACCAAGGAATACAAGGTCCGCCATCGATTGTTGCTTACCGGTACTCCTCTTCAGGTGCGCCCTGTGCTCTTGCCCTCTGGTGTCTTTCTTCCGCCTCTCCATCTTGCCAAGTCAAACTTGAGCCTTTGCTCGCTTATATTGACTTGTTTGTCGGTATGCGTTGTGTAGAACTCTCTCGAGGAACTTTGGGCACTACTCAACTTTCTCCTGCCCAACATCTTCAACTCGGCCGAGAACTTTGAGCAGTGGTTCTCGGCACCATTCTCGTCGGTCGACTCGGAGGAACGACGCCTCAAGGAGGAGACCGAGCTGCTGCTGATCAAGCGTCTGCACCAAGTCATTCGGCCGTTCTTGCTGCGCCGCCTCAAGCAGGAAGTGGTCAAGCTGCCGGACAAGATCGAGTGGGTCGTCAAGTGCGAGATGTCGGCCTACCAGCGCCGCCTCTACTGCCTGATTCTCGATCACCGCTCGGTGCCGAGTCTCTCGTCCAAGCGCGGCTTCAAGCGCCTCAACAACACCGACATGCACTTGCGCAAGGTGTGCAATCACCCGTATCTGTTGCTCGACGAGGACTACGTCGAGGATGAGGACCTCGTGCGCACGTCGGGCAAGTTCGACCTCCTCGATCGCATGCTGCCCAAGTTCAAGGCCACCAACCACAAGGTCTTGATCTTCAGTCAAATGACCAACCTGCTGCGCGTCCTCGGCCAGTACCTCGCGATGCGCGGCTACCGCTTCCTCGAGATCGTCGGTGACACCAAGGACCGTCAGGTGCTGATCGACGAGTTCAACAAGGCCGACTCGATCTACGACGTCTTTATGCTCAGCACCAAGGCCGGAGGCCTCGGCACCAACCTCCAGACCGCCGATACGGTCATCATCTTTGACAGTGACTGGAACCCACAAGGCGATGTGCAGGCACAAGATCGCGCTCATCGCATCGGTCAGCGCAACGAAGTGCGCGTCTTCCGCTTCGTCACCAAGCACTCGATCGAGGAACGCATGCTCCAGCGTGCGAGTCACAAGCTCGACATTGACAAGAAGGTCATTCAAGCCGGCATGTTCAACAATCAAAGCTCCGACTTGGAACGAACCGAACAATTGGTAGGTTCACGATGCACGCGTGTCAAAGTTTGAGATGTTGTTGAACTAACGCCACACGCTCGCCGCACCTCGTTGCGCCCTCGTGAAACGATTGATCACGGACAACAGAAAAAGTTCCTTCAAGAAGGTGACGAGATTGACGACTTTGATAGCGTCTCGGACATGGAGCTCAACAAGATGATGGCGCGCAACCACGATGAGTTTGAGCGCTTCCAACGCATGGACCAGGAGATCGAGGCACAACGAGAGCGAGACCGCGGAAACAAGCCGCGCCTCATGGCCGAGACCGAGCTGCCCGACTGGGTCATGAAGGACCCGGTCAACGAACAGGAGGTGTTCGAGGAGCAGGGTCGCGGGCAGCGTCAGCGCGCCGAGGTACAGTACAACGACGATGCCAAGTGGGAGCGCGTGCTGCGCGAGGCCGAGGCCGAAGAGGAGCGTGCCGCCAAGGCGCGCAGCCGCAAGCGTGCTCGCTCCGAGTCGGGCGACTTGCTCGCCGACTCGGAGTTGTTGGACTCGCCCGCCAGCAGCGACCTCTCGGAATCCAACAGCGCCAAGCGTCGTAAGCGCTCCAAGACCGACCTCGTGGCGCCCTTGACGCCGAACTCCACCGCGCCGCTAGCCGTCAGTCCCGGCGCCGCCACCGCGCCGCCCGCAACACCCAAGACGCCAAAGACACCACGCAGTCGCGGAACACCCAAGCCAGCCGCATCGCCCGCTCTGCGACAGCGCATGCAGCGCGTTTGGGAGGCGGTGCGCGACGCGACCGACGAGTCGGGCCGCAATCTGTGCTTCATGTTCATGCGCCTCCCAACGCGCCGTGAGTTGCCCGAGTACTACATGTTCATCACCAAGCCGATGGATATGTGCAGCGTGCAGAAGAAGCTCTCCAAGTACAAGACCGAGGCCGACTTCTCGGCCGACATGGCGCTCATTTGGTCCAACGCGCAGCAGTACAACATGGATGACTCGCAGATCTTCCGCGATGCCGTCACGCTCCAGAAGCTCTTTGAGGAGCTGCGCGAAAAGCACCTCCTCGCTCCCGAAGATCCTGCCGCACCCGCAACTGAGGACGACTCTATGGAGGTCGAGGATCAAGCCAAGTCCTCAACGCCCAAAGCTACCAAGTCTCCCTCCAAGCCGCGGATCAAGTTTACCATCAAGAAGGATGCTGCTGCCGCTGCCGCCGCCGCTGCTGCTGCTACCACTGCCACTTCAACTACAACAACCGACTCAAGTACGGCGACGACAACGACGACGACAACGACAACGACGACAACACCAGCCACGCCCTCAACGCCATCTGATAGCGAGCCATCTTCGACCACTTCCACGCCACGGTCACACAAGAAGAAACGCTGAGCGTCAGTGATATATGATGTTCGAGACAGACTCTCGACCATCATAAGTGTGGCATGCGTGCGTGTGCGTGTGTTGATTGCGATTGCTATCGTGTCGATTGTCACAGACAGTGCTATGTGTTGAGTCTGCCTTGTAGTAAAGTGAGTAGCACGATACATCGGCATCAGTCTGTTGCTTCCTCGCTCGCGCTCGCATCCTCTGCACTCGCAATGGATTGGGCCTCGCTGCCAGATACCGAGCTCTACGCCATCGCCTCCCATCTCTCTCGACATGATCTCTTAGCACTGGCTCTTAGTTGTTCACGATTTGGCTCGAGGCTGCTTGGTATCACTCGCACACCCAAGCAAGATGAGAGCTCTAATCTTGTCGATGAGGCACTACGTCGATTCTGGTTCGATCGTTGCTGTGAGTGGTTCGAGTGTCGAGCTCTATTCGATGTCGAGATCGATTGGCTGGCTCATGCACGTGTGATCGACACGGTGCTCGCGCGTTACTCTGGCTTCTTGAAGCTCGCGGATGCCGATGGCGACGATGCAACGACAACGACAACGACGTCTGCACGCACTAAGGCCTTCTCGAGCGTCTTCTCGACCAAACGAAATCGCAGTGGTAACACGGCACTACACTCGTTGGTGATCGATGCTGGACTGCTCAAGGAACGAGAGCGAGGTCCCTTGGCTGCTGCTCAGGTCGCGAGCGCCATCGACGAGATCCACCATGTGCTGCTCAATCTCGGTCTCGATCGAGCGAGTGCAGATCATCATGATCCAACACCGACACGACAGCGAGCTCTACACGAGATACTCGCCACGAACAATGATCGACAACAGAGCGTACTGCACGTGGCTGCTCGTTGTGGACTGGCATCGGTCGTGGCTCGAGTGCTGCCCTATCTGCCGCAGATCTCGGTGCCCGATGTAGATGGCTGCACGCCCTTGTCGTTGGCCGTGATCTCGGGCGACCTCGATACCGTGCAGCTGTTGTTCCAACACGCGATCGTCGCCGATCGCCAGCTATCGTCCCATCGCGACGTTGACGCATGGAACATCTTGCACACGGCAGCATGCTTCGGACATGACAGCGTGATCCAATGGCTCGCCGAGCAGATGCTTGGACTCGACGATGGCGCCAAGCTCCTGGACTCGTTGCTCAATGCCGTCGACACTCGCAACGTCACTCCTCTCGGGATCGCAAGCGAGTCAGCACAATGGCATGCCGGCGTGGCGCTACTTGCAGCGCAGCGAGCATGCGGCAGCCACGCGGAACAGCGCCCGCCTGTGGTCCGGTCATCGGAGCATTCACTGATCCACGCGCTTGCGATGGCGCCCGAGCACTCTCTCGGACCTGACTCGAGCGTCGCCGAGGCGCTGATGGAGCGTGTGTGTCAATACAGCGATCCAAACTGCCTGGCCGTCGAGAATATCGACCCTGCATCGGCCGTGGCGCAACAAGCGAACCTCGCTCTCGGCCTCGACGATGCTCCCGAGCGTGCTACGAGTGCCTTCTCGAACTCACAGCCGCAGGCCTTGTCTCATCTCGAACGCATCTCGAAGCGCGCCCCCTACACTCCGCTACACGCGTGTGCCAAGTACTCGGCGTATCCCGCGCTCGCGAGAGTGCTGCTACGACACTCGGCCAATGTCAACGCCGTCACTGCCGACACGGCCTTGACGCCGCTCCACCTGGCAGCCTTCAACCTCGGGCACGGTCGCGAGATTGCCGAGCTCCTCTGTGATGCCGGTGCCGATTGCTCAGCGCGATCGAGCCTTCATTCCTTGACGCCGCTCCATTGCGCAGCGCAAGAGATGAACCTCGAGTTGGTGCGCTTTCTGGCTGCACGCGACCGTGGTAGCGTCAATGTCACCAATCGACAGGGCAACACGGCGTTGCATCTCGTGTGCTCAGCCAGTGAGCTGCTCACGGCCCGTGCACTGCGGCGAGCCATCGAGGCTGCCAAGGAACCGCACCTTCGCCGCGATCCTCCTCCGCCGTTTGTGCTACCCAACTATGCCAGCGCCAACAACGAGGCCGCACGAGTCAATGTGCCCTCTCAGGCGTCGGCCAATCTCGCTTCGGTTGTAGCACAGAGTACCGTGCAAGGAAGCGCCGATGGTGGAACGACAATGCGTGAGCGCGGAGACTCTCCGATAACGCTTCCGACCTTGATGGAGTTCGAGAGCCTGCTGGCTCAGTTCGACGTGCGCCAGTCGAGCCAGACTCGCACGCAGGGCGCCCATCTGCAGGCCAACCCGGCTCTTCCGCAGCAGCCACCCATCGAGTTCGACACATCGATGCCGTTCAACGTGCAGTCATTTGGCACCATCTCGAACGTCTTCCACACGACTGCTGCTGTCGGTATTCGGCTGCCGTCACTCTCGGGTGCACGACCTGCCGTCGTTCCGCGTCCACAACCGACCGAACAGCGCGGTGTCGATCCCGCCGCAATCGCAGAAGCAGAGTTGGTGCGCTGGCTGATCGAGGAGACTGGTGCTGACATCAATGTCGAGAACACTTTCCGCGAGACTCCGTTGCATTGTTGTTGTCGACGTGGCAAGCTCGAGGTGGCCAAGGTCCTGGTTGAGAAGGTGCGCAGCATATCCTGTGGCAGTAGAAGTATAGTGGTTGTGGTTGTGGTTGTGGTTGTGGTTGTGGTTGTGGTTGTGGTTGTGGTTG
>ERZ778023.3526-NODE-3526-length-15182-cov-7.077742_pt1 | contig 15182 bp, 19 predicted proteins | sample MGYA00375753_ERZ778023 | MGnify/ENA primary metagenome ERZ778023 (study PRJEB29350, sample SAMN05389822) | bioreactor metagenome | isolation source: Ammonium sulfate bioreactor | place: South Africa: University of Cape Town | collected 2014-04-04 ...
GAGAACACAAATACCACTGAATGACTGTCTAAGGTTATGACCGGGCAGTCCAAACCCACCCAATTAGGTGGCTGCCCTTTTGGTGTTCTGGGTTAGGCGTTTACACTTCTGCGATAGAATTCCTGTTGGAAGACAGACGTGTGGGAGCGGAGTGTGTGCACCGGAGAGTGTAACTGAATGCCTTGTGCGGCTTGTGTACTGTACGTGTGATGTAACTACAATAGTTTATTGGAGATAAACTCCTGATCTGACCGTTACACACCACAGTGAGGATTGGATAGTGAGACTTCGAGACTCCGCCAACAATTCCCCCCTCGCACTGTCTCAAGGTGATACGTTCCTCAGCAACTGTTCCCCAACGCGACTCTACCTTCTAATACCCCCACCACGGGGCTTCGCTAACACCCAACTCTACTCTCAACTCAAATACTAACAATAAAATATTACTCGTTCTTCAGTGAATAGTCCTAGTCGGATACACATACACCAGTGCTGAACCACGCTTGGTGCAATAACGGGCTCTACGAGAGAAACAAGTGTTGTGTTGCAGGCCCTTTTGCAAAGGATTTCCTTGCGGCGCTGTGCCTCTGTTGCTTCCGAGGTTCTCGATTGTTTTCCTCCAGAACAACACCAACTTGATAAGATTTTTCGCTTCTTTCAACGATGGGTTTACATCGCGAACAGAGAACGATCACTCGCCAGACTCACCCTTAACGAAGTTCTTAATCGCCTCGCTAAAGTCCGTGAGAGAAGGAAGCAAGTCCCGGCTCTCCAAAACGCATAACCCCAAAGTCTGACTAACCAAAAGTGCCCATCATCAGGTCGATGTGACCAGAGAGCCCGAACACACTTGCCTGCGCTTGTGTCGGCACCACCAGATACTCCCCAACAAAATGTGGGGAGCACCAGCGGGATGAGTGTCCAGAAGACCTGTGGGACAAGTGGCTGCAACACACTCCCCGCATAGCAGTCCGTTGAGATCGTTGGGCTGAAGTTTATGGAACACCGGCGGATGGTGGAATATCTTCAAGACCGGAACTTCAGCACTTTACCTCAACAGAGGGAACTTCATATTGACCTGAATCGAGACAGCCAGCTATTTACGTCCATCATGAAGGAAGCCCAAAGAGAAGGAGGGCAAATCAGAACAAACCTTTCTTCAAATCTTCGAAAATGGTGAAAAAACTGGTGGTGTACCTGGAATGTTTGAGATTCCCCGGTAAAGATAATCTATGTTTGATGTTGGCGTTTGTTACCGGGCTCTGACAGAAAGAAACCCAACAAAAATAGACCGATCCGTGGTATGCTTTGAAGTCTTCAATTACACCATTGTTTGTTTTCATCTTTCTGCTATCTGTTTTGGTTTCTTTTGGTTTCGCAGGCAGTGAGACAGTTCTGAACCGACAGAAGCTATCTACCCAACTTCGGGAGGAGATGTTATTTAACATTGGTGGCCTTTCTTCCTGCACCATCCTTTCTAATAGATTTCCTCCTTGACGATGGCAAGTCCGTTATCAATCTTTCACAATAGGATAAATACACGTGCCCGCGTAGCACGACGGTCCCAGCGCTATTGAAAACTCATTATTCCCGGAGCTATGTGCCGTACTAATTAGGGCTTAGCGAATCGTGCAGTTCAGGGGCTGAACGGCAGGGGATAAAACGGCAGCAGCTGTGGGCAACCACAACAATGAAAGCAAAGCAACACACCAAGGAACAGGCGCGTGAGGAGTTTGTTTCCTTGTTCACCAGAGAACTCTCAGACCCTGCCGAAGTTGCGGAATTGGTTTGGAAACAATTCCAAAATGCTTTTCGTCATGATCTCAAGATGGTTGGAAAAAAAAATTTGTTTACATGGCGAAAATTGTGAGCAATTTGTAATTTAATGTACAAAACCCGGATAAAACGCGAGGAAGGTAAACGGGCTTTGTGGGTAGAGGCTCCTTGAAGCTAGTTTTGGGCATGGAACTCACCATGTTAGATGCCTCCAGCGCGCAAACTTTACTCGAAGGTGTAACAAGAGTGTGGGTGCATTATGGTAGTGTTAAAAATAAGTTAAGCAGGGCCGAAACCCCTGACAGGGTTTTGTACACTACCACTGTTCGGGGTTACAACTTGCTCGAAATTTTCGCCATCCACTCGGAAGTTGGAGTTTAGAGGACCGAAGCCCTTTAGTAGAACCCTAAAGCAGATACATATATGTCACATGTAACCATTCATGTTACAATTTAATGGTTAAAAAACTGGGCCATGGCAGTTATAGTCAGCATTTTCTGCTTCGCCAGCTGACAATCACACCCACATTTTATTCCCCACCTGTTCTTCATTTGATGCTAAAGATTGGGCTACAAGACTTACACACTTCACTCCAGTCAGCCTGGAAAACTTCTCGTGGGCCTTGAGCATTGCATCGACCTTTTCGCTGTCGGTTTCCTTGAGCGAAGCCAATAAAAACTACGCTAAAGTCAGCTGTGGAGGAAGAAAAGTAAGCACATTCCTGGATTCCTTGAAGAGAAGATACGCACAAGCGAGCCAATGCATTTTGGCAATTATCATTTGAGGTGAAGTGGCACCAGACCAACCAACCGGTTTTCTTGCTGAAGGCCCTGCAGAAGGGAGGGCTGGTGCGCTTGGAGGTCCTGAACGAATAGCAGGTTTAGCTGTTGCAGGGGTAGCCCGCGGTTTCACTGGTAGCGTACCCGGTCTGTTAGTAACCGGTTGGGGAACAACAGGAGATGGTGCACTCGGAGGACCCACACGAACATTTGTTGGAGCCGTGGTGGTAATCGGGGACTTCACTGCAGTTGAGGGGGAAGGAGTCCCAGCTGGTAGTTGAGGTCTTGCAGTTGGTTTTTAGCCTTCTTCCTTCTTCGTTTTCAACACACGGGCCAACCAAGTAAAGCCCGACTCCTCGGCAAAGTCAAGGGCAGATTCCATGGTGAAGTTGGGATCCAGGCGGGGGTCTATCATTATGCATGTCAGTTTCTGTCTTGTACTTCTTGTTTACTTACGTCAATGAGAAGTTCGGCGGCATACTCGATTGTGTGACATACATTAATGCTGTCCTTCCATGGTTATCTTTAGCATTTACGTCGGTCTCACATGCATTAGTATTTGCCTGTACCAAATTTGGGGCGCCATACCAATATAGGAGTTGCTTAATACCGGGCATCACCGTGTCCCTTCGTTTTTTGAAGGCATACCTATTCACGCTGAGAGGGCTTGCTACACGCACCTATGAGCGGTGTCGCGCCATCGACGTTCCACACATTCGGATCCTTCACTCCTTTCATCAACTCACCCAAGAGGTTGGTATGGCCATTTACAACCAATACATTGCAGTGGATAAAATCTACCCAGAAGCCTTTTATATCGGAAAAGCCGCAGTAGCAGCGGCAGCAGGTGGGGGATACCTCGACATCGTGAAATGGCTTGTTGACGGTGAGCCTGGTTGCAAATGGGATCACAAGGCGATGCAGTTGGCAGCAAGGGGGACATCTCGATGTGATGAAGTGGTTGTTTGAGAACCACATCAATCCGTCGAGTCTTATCAGTGATCTGCAGTTTCAGGAGGAGCTGCACTGCTTCTCCACCCTTGGTGCCTCCATGTAGCAAGTCGAGTTTCTAGACTACAAGATTTCCCTTGTTGTGTGTGTAAGACCCCATGAGGCATCCATGATAATAACACACCTCCAGAAGGTGGGGGAGGAGTCTCAGTAACTTCTTAATGTTTCACAAAGAAACTGACAAGCTATTACCTTTGAGGGGAAGTGTTGACAAGAAAAACATCATTATTAGCCACAAAAACTACCACAATCATAGCAGCCACCCTTTTGTGTAATTGATGTGTACTTATTTTCATTTATACTAATACCATTTTACTTTTGACATATGATTGTACACATCCCATATATTTTTATTTATACATGAGTTTCATTGAATAGTATGTAGTATCAATGTTATAAAACCAAATAAAATGAAGATTATTTATAAAAGTAATTATTAAAATGAATTTTATTATTTGACTAAATATTTTATTTTTTTTATGAGTAATGTTATAATTTATTGATTTGAAGATGGAGTTATAGAGCTGATATAGTACAATTCCTATCTTAATAATATCACTATTAATTTCTTTCTAAATCAAGTTAAATTGACCAAAGGCACTCAAAATGAGGAAAGTATTCATTGAGAGTCCATTACACTGAGTTCATATTGAGTGCCTAGTGATACTCATAGTGAATTTTTAATTATTAGTTGGAATCAAACTCATAACTTATAAATAACAATCAAACACTCTACCTATTGAAATATTTTATTTTTTTTTGTTTTTTTATTTAAGTTTTGAATTTTTTTCTTTGAGAATTTAGAATTTGTAACAAACCTATTGGGTAATTTTTTTAGTGCATTTCAAAATTTGGAATTTAAAAAAAAACAAACAATCCAAAGTGTAAGTTGCTATAGGAATAATGGTTTAAAAAAGGATTTTAGTCCACTAAGCTTACAGAAATTGATAAAAACCCTTACTATAAGAACCAAAAGAGGGCTTTAATCATACTTTTTGGCATCTGACCTACCAATTGCTATTGTTGTGCTTGGGAATAACTCATATTTTGCATTTTTGGTTTAGAAAGGTTTATTAATTTTCTGTGGTTTAGTTTTTCTGTTGTTTGGATGCACAAACGCCTAACCCAAAACACCAAAAAGGCAGCCACCCTGTTTGGGTGGGTTTGGACTGCCCGGTCATAACCAGTAGACAGTCATTCAGTGGTATTTGTGTTCTCCAATAGATTGGGCATTAGACCTACATCAGCCACAACATCATCAACAACGACAACAACTAAAACGAACCATTTTGGAGGAGCTACTGGTGGTGTTGAGGAAGTTGCAACAGCCTCGACTCCCTACCGATCACTACTAGCATAACACACCACCAGTAGTCTTCATCGCCATAAGAAATCGACGAGCTGATCTATAAAGAGGAGGAGGATGTGAGCGCCAACAACTTGGTGGGCTGCCATCCTTTGCTGGCTCAGCAACAGACATACCTTCAGCGTTACCACACACAAAAATGCTCAAACGAGCTTCAGCCCTCCCTCGCAACTCCTCTCACTGCTCGCCGACATGAATCCGGGCATGGAGATCTTGTTTCCACCACCTCTTCCCTTCTTCCCCTTGGGAGGGTGCTGTGTCCCCATCTCCCGGCAACAACCAGGAACTGAGGTCTGCCTTCTGAGACTACACTGTGCTTTCTTTAGTTCAACCGCTGCGCAGGACGGAAGAGATGTCGCACACACATCCAGCGCCGCACAATTGCGGCCAAGGCGCTCTCGCACCTAACGAGGATGGTCGGCTTCGATAGACTCGCAGATGCAAGAGGGTGACCGTCGTCAGGATCTCCTGAAACACGCAATCGAGTTCCCTATCCTTTCGGTGTTTGCTGTCGTGTTCCGCGGCATCGATTGCAAGTAAGATTCCTCCTCCTCCGGCCCTGCAGGGTGGCTTCAATACCTCCTAACCACACAAAAAAAAAAAACCACTGAGTGGGGTCGTGGAGGGAAGAGTCTGTGTTTGTAGTTACTATGTAAACGAGTTCTTTTAACCCTTACTTTAGGTGTTGGGGATTGATGAGTTTTGTGTGTGATGAGTGCGGCATAGCCTGGTGATTCTAGGGGCAGAGAGATAATCTCACGTTGGGAAGGCTTTGATTCCTTTGCGGCCTCAGTCTTGCGCACAGCGCGATGGCGGAACTTCCGCAAAGTCTTCCAAAAAAATCTCTCCCTTGGTTATCCAACCTTGGGGGGGGGACGAGCAGTCTGAGGTGGTGACGGGGGATGGTACCATCTGTGTCGATCTCAATCATAACGTGCCTGGCGAAATGCCACAAGCTAATAAGATCGGTCCCAAAGGGATCGAGGTCCTGGTCAATGCTCTCCCCTCAGCAAGGTCTCTTGATCCCACGCCCCCTGCCTTTAGGAGATGAGAGAGTATCTCCATGCTGCTTTGCAAAGCGCTCAATCTTTTCAACCGAATACTCTGAATCAGTTGAATCTATTGCAGAAGTGCAAACGCCTACCTCGATTGGGTGGGTTTGAGTGCCAGGTCATAACCTTAGACAGTCATTCAGTGGTATTTGTGTTCTCCGATACTCCCCCTCAATGAATGACGGCTACAGGGTCCCGACTGTAGGTCAGATGTCATTGCTCATGCAGGCTAGTTTACATAAAAATGGGAGAACTTGAAAAATTCGGACAATACTTCACAAGCGTCAAAGTCTTTTCTGGCAGAAGGGTTCCCAGGGGGCCACGAAATTTTTTTTTTTATTGGAGCCGGAATTGCCTGTTCGAAGAGAGTGAAAAGCCCCCAATGTGGACAAGAGCTGTTGGTCACCGCTATTGCCCTCTGTCCGAGGGGTCAAAGACCTGCACACAGGTAAATGTGTTCCATAACTAGAATAAGATAGCCTATTTGAAATAGGTTGGAAATGAGACAACTTTGACGAATGAATGGTTCCGGCTCTTAGAAGCATTGGACGCTGGGGCGATTTCGGTTGTAGTGAGGCAGCATCCAGTCTACAATTCGCTTCCGAACGGTAATCCGATTGTGGGTGGAGGGGGAGAGGGTTGACGGTTTGGCACAAGGCACATACCACTGTGATTGGTGGCTGCCGCTCACCTACAAAGACGGGTGGTCGAAGAGATTGCGTTGACTTGCCTGACGGTGAGATGAGTCGCTTGCAGCGGCGTGTTGTTGCTCAGATTTGGGGAAGGTGAGATCTGCTTTGTCTACAGAAGATAGAGAGAAGCCCGTGTTTGAAACGTATTCGGTTACTGTTGAAGGCCCTTCCCTCATCAAGACATGACAGCACGTGAAGATCGGATCGTGTGCTTAATATATCTAACCCCATCTACGGAGACAACAGAGACACAACCATTACGTTATAACGATTAAAACTTCTTTACAAAGAGCTACACGAAAAAAAGGGAAGAAAAAGGGGGGGGGGTAACTCAGCTGCTGCTTGTTTCGCCGCCGAGAACTTCGCTGAGCTGCATCCGTATTTTGTTGTGTTTCTTCCTGCGGCCGTGCTCGAGGTTAGCCACATACGTCACCAAAAAGTCGGGATGCTGATCGAGGATCGATCCGAGCAGCTTCTCGATGTCGCCCCCAAATATTCGCGCGCCAAGCGTTTCGGCCTCCTTCACCATGCGCTGTATCTCGCGTACCCCAACATCGGTACCCCTGGTCCCCTCGAGTGTGGACTAGTAAAAAGGAGATGTGCTTGAGTTTTCTTGCGGGCCGTTAAAAAAAAAATTTTTAACAAATGATCCCTTGCCTTCCACCGAATCTGCTCTAGGCCAGGTACCTGACTCAACGTCGCCGTCAACTTCCTGATGTTTTTGCAGAGTTTCGTTTCTGCGATGACCAATCCTTCTTCTCCGAGGGCACCTGCAGGAGGATTAGGACTCCCGATCGTCGTCGATGATAGCGACGATGGAGGAGGATCGGCTGACGGCTCGGCGCGAGGATCCCCGTAGAAATCCTGTGAATCGAAGCAGCCTCCGATGTTGAGGTTGTTGTTGTTGTTGTTGTTTTGGTGGTGCGAAGATAGGGGAGGAGCTGGCACGCCGAAGGATGGAAGAAGCATGTAAGGCGCTTGAGAGCTGTGACAGGGCGATCCATATCCGCCGGCGAGGAAGCTGCCTTGAGATTGACCCACCGGTGCTCACAGAGCATTCAGAGGGACTCATCGCAGGCGCATAAAATTCCTCGCCCACCAGGACTGGTTCTTCCTGCTGCTGCTGAGGATTCGGATAGGAGGTGCCCGATGAAACTGCTGACGACTGGTCACCGCCAATCGACGGTGATGATGCCGGGCGCGATACGGTGCTGTGGAGGAAGACGTAGGATGCGAACGACTCGTCGTCATCGTCGTCGTTGCCCTGTGCGAGAGGGACGGAGAAATCCCCGCTGTCCAGGCACCGTCGCTTCAATGAATACCAGGAGGGGGGCCATGTCATCTTGCAGGAGAGCCAGGGGATCGATGGTCTTGATGTCTTTATCGCAGCAGCTGCATTTGCGTTTGCCCGTGATGGTGGTCTGTTGATGCAGCTGCGTGACATTGGGGAGGGGAAACCTCAGGGGTTGGGATTGTGTTGCGCAACAGGAGGCGGGAGGCTCACAGTTGGGTATGTCGTCCGCTGCAGGAGAGAGGTCGAGGTTCATGGCTACTGATGAGAATTAGTCCACGCACGCGAAGGCCCCTGCTGCAAAGCACAGAATAAATAAAGGGAGGCAAAGCGGAAGCCAAGAACGACGGCAGGAGGGAGTGCGGCAACAACTGAGGGCCACAAAAACGTGCGTTTAACTGTGTTATAATTGCCACGTGTTAAAGGGATCTCTTGCCCAGAAAAGTGATTTCCTATTTTCTCGCTGTAAAGGGCCAGAAGCCGTGCATTTCTATCGATAGATCGTACCTGGGTTTTTTTTTTTCGCTCGAAGTGCACAGGGCCACGGCTCCGTGCACCCCGAGTAGCGAGAGAAACCCCGCAAGGCCTCCTCCAGCACAGCTCGACGCAGCCCGAACCTACAGGAGAACAACAGGGACTCGTGGCTCCGACGACGCATAGAGGTAATAAGTTCAGCATAGCAATCGCTGGCGCCTGCTGTTCTGGTGTTGCTTGAACGATTTGGGGACTTGCCGCTGTGGGCAACTTGTAGCACTCTTAAAAAAAAAAAAAAACCATAAAAAACACTTGAGGGCCCAGACACTATAACCGTAAGGGCAACTCCGGTCACCATTTCTGAAGTGCGGCCAGAGTCGCTGGACCACTAAAGTTAATTCTTTGGTTGCAAAAAAAAAAAAAAAAAAAAAAAAAGCTCGTTTCATTTAAGTGAACTCAGACATGAGGATTTAAGAGAGCTGAATCAGCCAAACAATCCAGTTCCATTATTTAATAAACAAAGTAAAATTACTTAACTAATTTAGCTTTTTTATTTATTACAGAAAAACTAAAAACATGAGTTCACTCAAACAAAACAAAAAAGACCTTTTCCACACACAAACAAAAAATAATGTTCTTTTCAGTTTATTCAAAGTGGATTTGTTTTGAAAATAGCTTGAGTAAGGTTAATTAATATATTAGAAGTTGTTTTTATGATTTAATATTATAAGTTTTTGTAAAAACAAGAAAGTTACTCATAAGCTTCAAAAGGGGCTAAATTTAGTTCCTGGTAAGAGTTTTGAAACCAGGTATGAAACTTGGCATAGTGTTCGACCTCTATCTCCTATTTTAAATTGCACATAAATAATCTTATTTCTCTTTTATGCTAGAGGTCAGCAGCAAAAAGAGTTAGCAACAGTTTGTGAGGAGGGTAAAGAAATGGCGACAGTGAAAGAGACGATATCAACGTGTGCTTGGGTTGTATGTGCAGGTTAATACCCTCCACGGCTTAGCTTGTATCGCAAAATGAAGATAGCGATGAGGATGAGTACAATGATGATGAACAGACAAGAGAGCGCGATGATCAGAGGCGATAACGCAGTCTCGCGAGGGGGCACATATTGCGAGATCACCCGGTTATTGAGGGGTTGGCGGGGTCTGTGTGGGGTAAGTTTGGGATGCGCTGGAGGAGGAGGAGGAGGCAAAGCAGTGAGTTTACCGTTCGTCTTGCAACAACACGCCAGCGAAGCCATTCGATTCGGCTTGCGACGCCTGCATCGCTTGGGTGGCAGCGATCCAGATGACACCCTCCGTGCAAGGAGGAGTCGTAAAGGAACCCATCCAATACCAATAGCCTTGGCGGAAGCTGTCCGTGACGAAACCGAGCAGGTCCGGTGTCTGAACGTTCACGGAAAGCCCTGAGGATCGAACAGGTTTAGAGCGATCCACGACGAAGGCATTATTAGAGCATTGCAATCGCAAACGTTTTACCTTCTTCGACGGGAAGACTTGTGGCAAGCGTCGTCAAGAAGCTCGATTGAACGGAATCGTTTGCGGCGAACATGACTGCGACGACCGCATAAGTGCCATCGGGAGCCTGATGAACCAGTTGGACCTCAAGCGGGTACGATACGGCTGTTCCGATCAATCGGGTTAGCACAGAGAAAGCTTTAGGAACGATGATAAGAAACCTACAGGCATAATTATTTTCAGACGGCGCATGGAACTGGAGCTGAACGAGCGCGTATTGGTTATCTTGCAGGGGACCGCCGGTAATATAATCGCCGGGAGGCCAGTTCATCTGTACGGTGTGGCCGTTGTATGCCCAACTGCCGCCAGAAGAGGATCCAGAAGGGGTCTCGCGCTTTGTCCTGAATATAGTTGCTTCCCTTGTTTGTGGGGTTGGAGTTGGGGTCGGGAGAGGGAGATAATGAAGGCGATGGCGTTCAAGGAGTATTATATCTACGACAGATTCCGCGGGATCGATATTGATGGGGGATTGCTCCTGTCTGAGGAAAGGGTTCGGTCTGACAAGATTCAGGGCAACAAAAGAATGAGCTTTTTTTTTTACCCTGTAGCGCAGGTTGAGTAGGCGGAGCAAAGGTAGCCCCAATTTTGAGGACCGTCGGTTCCGAAATAGCTCCAAGGAGGGCAGCCCGCCGTTGTGCCATCCGCATTCATGCTGCACAACGTCCAAGTCGGGAAGAGAAGCACCAACAACGCCCCAATGAAAGAGTCGAGCTGCATGATGGCGGTGTGTGTGTGTTGGCACAAGCCTCGCCGCGAGGGCAACGTTCGCCTTGCGGAGGAACGGAGAAGTTTCCTAAATGAAGCGCAAAAAAAGAGAGGTCGCGTTGACTCACAGAGCAGCACCTCCATCCAACCTACTGGAGGATATCCAACTCCACGCAGCCAATTCATCGCTGCAAAGGAGCCCTAGCTGCCTAGTCAACAACACACCTGCTCGCAACCCTCAACTGCACTCAGGGTCGATAAGTAGATGCGGGAAAGATAATTTATCCAGGTTTGTGCAAGGCAGGATCTGCGAAGGCGGCGTTTTTCAACCAAAGACTCTTCCTCTGACTCCTTAGGCAGGGATTTGGGGACTCCTTTCTCGGCGAAGTCGCTTGAGCTGCGGTCATCTGCAATTTGTGTGAATCACTTGATCCGCTATCTCACGAACATGCCGCTCATATCGGCATCGTTCACATTCCTCACCAACATCGTTAGCACTGTCAGTCCTGACCATTTCATCATCCTTTTCCTCAAAGGGGGCTTGCATGCCAAGCGAGATCATCGAAATTCGGCCGCCCAAGTGTCGCATTAAGAGAAGCGGTAAGTTTCTCAATATCGAAGAGGGCGAAAACAAAACCGGACTGAATGAGTCATGTAGGTTTTGTCGTGCCGATATGGTTCTCTAAGGATGGCAAAACAAGCGCTTGGCAATTGACGAAATTGCGTGCTTGGCAGCGGCACTTGTTGCGGCGAGCTTTCCAAAGTTCCCCGTGGTCTAGCAGCTGATTGACCAAACTGTCGACGAGGGTTGGGGGGGGGGTAAGGAAGCTCTCCTTTCTTGCCCAATCAATCCTATCCTTTGTCAGCAAGGATGTGAAGACAGTCATCTGGGCGGAGATCTGTGCCATCAACAACCAGTATTACAAGAACACCGTTTTCGCGTCGTCTTGGGTCGGTATTTGATATTGCAAGAAAGGAGGTTCTCGTTGATACCCAAATCTCGGGCAGGAAGCGCTATCCGTACCGGAGGTTCGCTAACAACCCCAAATCGCTTTTGTATTTGCGTCCGATGTGGATTCGTAGTACTCCATCTGCTACTATATTAGCTGGCCAGTAATCCCCCTTTCTAGGTCCCCCCCCGGGGCGGTTCCATAAACAAACAGGAAGGAGATCGAAAGGGGCGACTGAATCCCCTGATAATTATTTGTTTGTGTCTGTAATCCTGAATAATATCTCTTCTTCAGTACCCTGGTTTACTGGTATGGAATGGCGAGAACATGATGTTTTGCCCCATTGCGCCTGACATGCACCAACAATGTGTCCACATTTGGAGCCATCCCCACAGGTGTGTGAGAAGAATTTAGACTGATTGCTCGAAGACAATTGTGGTTCCCCTCCCAGTTGCCCTCTACTACCTTCCGCTGATTTGTTATAGGAGTGGCCACATGAATAACATAAGAAATATTAAAAAAAAAAAAAAATTACCTAACGTAGCGGCAAATGCTTGTAGGAGGTCTCCCTTTCCACGTAAACTTTTGCCTTGAGACTGGATGAAGGCTGAGCACAGCACAGGGTTGTTGACGTATGTGCTGACTCCTTTGCTGTTGCCTCCAGAGACGTTGCATCAGGTTGTGCCGGGATGATTCGGGCGATCGGCACATCCGGATTATTTTCCCACTCTTCCCTTTTCTCGATCGATCTGTCGTATTTGCCACCTGGTTTTTTGCACCCGGGCTCGAAGGAACAGGCATAAAAAGAAAACAACAGGATGCCATGCCGACAAGAAAAAGAAAGCCCCAAGAAGAAGTACTCATGGGACAGGTGCAGGAGACCATCAACAGACGCAAACCTCGAGCAGGTGCTTTATACAATAGTAAGGGAAGGAGGGGAAGGGGGGTGGAGAGAGGGGGGAGGAAGGACAACTCACGCTGCTTAATTGTTCAGGAGTTCGCTGAGCCGCTTCAGTAAATCGTTGTGTCTCTTCTTGCCACGCCCGAGGTTGGTCACGTAGCCCACCAAAAAGACGGGATGCTGGTCGAGGACCGATCCGAGCATCCCACCGAAGTCGCCCCCAAATAACCGCGCGCCAAGCGTTTCGGCCTCCTTCACCCTGCGCTGCGTCTCGCGTTCCCCCACATCGGGACTCCTTTTCCCCTGCAGCATGGACTGCCAGAAGGAGATGTAATGTGAGCAGTGGGATTTTTCTTTCATGAGAGGAGAGAGAGAGAGAGTCATCAAAATAAATAATATCGCATGAATATTCAAACCCCTTTTACCTGCCACCGAATCTTCTCGAGGCCGGGTACCTGGCCCAACGCCGCCGTCATCTCCTTGATGCCTTCGTTGCTGGGTTTAGTGTCCCGCTGCCGTGAATTCTTCTGCGCCCGCAGGATCAGGACTCTCGACCATTGAAGGAGGACACCATGCGCTCGCTGGCGGAGGATAGGAAGATGGCTGAGGATTGTAGAAATCCTCTTGTGGATCCAAGTGCCCGCCGTTGTTGTTGTAGTGGTAGTAGCGCACAACAAGCAATAACACAACCCACTCCCATGAAATACATTGTAACCCGAAAGCTCTGCAAATAGTACCCTCCCAAAAAGCCCAGTACCTAAAAGGAAAACGACGATGTAATTGTGAAGGGGGCAAAATGACAACCTACCGCAAAGATAAGGGAGGTGGAGGAGCTGGCACGCCGAAAGGTGGAAGCATGTAAGACACATGAGGGCCGCAACTTGAGGGCAATCCACATTCTGTGAGGGATCCCGAGCCCGCCCGATGGACCTCCTCCACCGCCATCGGTGCTCATCTGCGCATAAAATTCTTCGCGCAGGATTAGTTCTTCCTCCTGAGGAGGATAGGATGACGTCGAGAAGGGGATTCCCAATGAAACGAATGATGCCGGCAACTGGCCACCAATTGATGGTGGCGGTGATGACGCTGCCGCCGGGCACGAAACGGTGCTCCGGTGGAGGACGCAGGAGGCCGTGATCATCGGCTCATCGCTGACGCCCGTGCATTGGGCCGAGAAATCCCCGCCGTCGAGACGCTGTCGCCTCAGCGCATACGCGGCCATATCATCTTGCAGGAGAGCCAGGGATCGATGGTTCTGAAGCTGTCGCCTTCTTCGGTGTCGTTGTCATCGTATTTGCGTTTGCGTTTGCCGGTGACGGTGCTGGTCTGTTGGAACAGGCGCTCCATAGCATCGGGCACGGGAGACCTCGCGGGTTGGGATTGTGTTTTACCGGTAGAGGGGGAGGTCTGCCGTTGCTGTGATGCAGGAGACTCGCGTGGGAGTTTCTCGTTTGATGCAGGAGGGAGGTCGAGGTTCATGGCCATTGACGAGAAGATGGGTGTTGCTGATGACAGAAGGCACGAGATATATATGGAGAGAGACCCACGGGGGTTCTCCTTCGTACGTTGCGAGCATGTTAGCGTGCTTGTTGCTTTTGTTTTTAAAAAAACGAAATAAACAAGTTTAAAAAAGAAGCTCTCATTTAGTCAAATTTTTTACCGGTGAGAAATATACCCTTGCACACTCTTTTGTGTTTCGAACTTTTTCTCAAAAAGGTTGGAGGTTGTCGGCAAGTAAGAGTTTGGCAACTGGACCTCCAAAATCCACGAACAGCCTCTGAATTTCCTATTGGGCATGTTGGTGGAAATCGTGCGACGATTTCTTCCTAACTGCACCTAAAACGCTCCTCCAATCCTTGCTTCCGGAAGCCAAACCCCGCTCCGTGGCAAGAGGATTCGATACCGAATTGTTGACGATAGATAGTTTAGACATGTGTGGGGTTCTTTCTAAAGTGACAACAAGACGAGCAAGAAATATTAGTGCAAATCCGAAAAAAGATATCTAAAGAGAAGCAAGGGTTTTGTGCACAACAACAAAAAAAAAAAAAAAAAAAAAAAAAAAAAAAAAATTGCAAAGTATGGAAGCCGCTGCCCTTCACCACAGCGAACTGCAGGCTGACATGGCGACCGCAACGCTGGCGCAGAGCATTCTCTCGGAAGAGCACTGGAAGGGGATGTGCCCGCAGTTGCACCTGCTGGACAACGAGTTCCTCGTTCGGGCGCACGAGAAGTTCATCGAGACCCACCTGGACGGCGACCGGCAGGCGGAGGGTCTGGAGAAATCGGATGCTGGAGTGCGGTTACTTCGAGGTTTCTTCCCCTCACCGCCGAGTCCACGAATTCAACCTAACCGGCGTAATCTCTCTCTCTCTCTCTCCCCACTTCCGTGTGTGCAGACGGGAGTGCTGGACTGGGGGTTCGACATCGGTGCGCTGGCGTCGGCCGCCACGTCTCTGCGGGACCTTGGGTGGCATCCGGTGTGGTTGGTGATGTTCGACGAGGCATGGCTTATCGCCAGCTGCATGGCGGCGGTCTTCCGTAGGACCGGCCATCCGAAAACCGATTTCAATGCCGACTGTTGGGCATGGTATCTGGATCCCCTGTTGGAGGAGGCGGACTGGGAGCCCCACCGGTACACATCGCATCGCACCACAC
>ERZ778023.3537-NODE-3537-length-15146-cov-6.437811_pt1 | contig 15146 bp, 9 predicted proteins | sample MGYA00375753_ERZ778023 | MGnify/ENA primary metagenome ERZ778023 (study PRJEB29350, sample SAMN05389822) | bioreactor metagenome | isolation source: Ammonium sulfate bioreactor | place: South Africa: University of Cape Town | collected 2014-04-04 ...
GCGCACTGCCTGGATGATCGCGCCGAGGCTTTCCTCGAGCGGAGTGTCGGGGTCCGGGCGGTGGTGGTAGAAGATGTCGACGTAGTCGATCTGCATGCGCTTCAGGCTCTGGTCGAGGCTGGCGAGGAGATACTTGCGGGAGCCCCATTCACCGTAGGGCCCCGGCCACATGCGATAGCCGGCCTTGGTGGAGATGATGAGTTCGTCGCGGTGGGCGGCGAGTTTGCCATGGAGCACGCTGCCGAAGGTCTCCTCGGCGCTCCCCGGCGGCGGTCCGTAGTTATTGGCGAGGTCAAAGTGCGTCACCCCGAGGTCAAAGGCTCGCAGGATCATCTGCTCGGCATTCTCGCGTGTATCGACTCCGCCAAAGTTGTGCCACAGGCCGAGCGAGAGCGCGGGCAGCTTGAGGCCGCTCCGTCCGCAACGGCGGTAAACCATGGAGTCGTAGCGGTCAGGCGCGGGGAGATGGGATGTGCTCATTCAGGGGGTAGCGATACCAGACCCGCGTCGGCGACGGAACGCCAAAGATCGGCTGCGGCTTGCCCGTGGGGCGTGAAGTTGCTACCGAGAGAGCATGTCTCGCGCTTATCGGTGGACGAGCTGTGTGCTGGGATTGCTCGCTTTGGCGGGGTGCTCCAGTCCGCAGTACAGCGGTTATAAGTTCAAGCCCTATACGGTGCGAGGCCATCATTACGAACCCCTGAGCCCCCAGTCGGCTGTGGGCTATGTCGAGGAGGGCGTCGCTTCTCATTACCACGAGGGTTTTCTCATCTTTCCCGGCAAGACCGCTCTCGGTGAGTCCCTCTGGTTCTGGAGCAGCAGCGGAGCGCACAAGACGCTGCCCTTGCCCTGCACGGTACGGGTGACCAATCTCCAGAACGGTCGCTCCGTGGTCATCCGGCTCAATGATCGCGGCCCCTACATCGGAGACCGGGTCATTGATGTCACCACACCGGTGGCAAAGAAGCTCGGCTTTTACCACCAGGGGCTCGCCCGTGTGCGGGTGGAGGTGCTGAGCGTGGGCGATGGCAAGTGGCGCATCAAGACGCCGCGCGGCTATCGCCAGCCGACTGTGTATTACTAGCTAGGCGGCGGATTTTTCCTCGAGTGAGCTGAGCAGCTGGCGGGCGGCTTCGAGCTGCTCGGGACGCCCGATGAGGAGGATTTCATCCTTGGCGGTGAGCTCCTCGTCCGGCGGGGGATTGATGATGCTGTCGCCCGCCCGATCGATGCCGACGATGCTGGCACCTGTGAGGCTGCGGATCTGAAGCTCCCGGATCTGTTTGCCTTCCCAGGGCGAGCCATCGGGCAGGGCGATGGTCTCGAGCTTGGCGTTGCGCAGCATCGATGGCAGGGCTGGAGCATGATGGGGCGACAGAGGCAACGGTTCGGCCTCTTCGGCAAAGGTGTCGTGCAGGGCGGATTGGGCGCGGGAATAAAGCCGGACCGATCCTCGATACAGGAAAAAGCCGGTGATCGCGGCAACGATGAGTGCAAGAATGAGCAGGTTGCTGGACGGCAGGACCGCCGAACTGAGCAACAGGACCAGAAGGATGAGGCCGATGGTGGCCGCGGTCGTGATGACGCCGGTGATAATGGCCTGAATGCCCGGTGCGCTCGGGCCTGCCTTGGCGGTATTGACGCTGATCTCGGAGATCAACATCGCGACGACCTCCAGTTTGCGCCAGACAGCAATGAGCAATGGGAAGCTCACCAGCATTGCTGCAAGCCAGCACGCAGCCTTCGCTCCCTCGACCCCGCCGGGGAAGTGGTCCCACTGGGAGACTACCGTTCGATAGAGAAAGACCGCGGCGATGAAAATGCCGGTGACCATCAGCAGGTTCACTCCGATTTGCAGGCCGAGCTTTGTCAGGATCTTGCGCTCCATGTTGCGCCCGCTGCGGCTTGTCATGCTGCCGACCCAGAGGGAATAGGCATCCATTCCTTTGACCAGAGGCTTGGGCGCGATCCGATCAAACCACCCGACCAATCCATCGGAGGCCTGGATCAGGTAGGGTGTCGTCAGCGTGGTAATCGAGGAGACGGCGACGGCGATCGGGTAGATGAAGTCGCTCGTCACGCGCAGGGACAGACCAAGCGCTGCGATAATGAAGGAAAATTCACCGATCTGCGCCAGGCTCATTCCGACGCGCAGCGAGGTGCGGGCATCGTTGCCTGCGACGAAGCAGCCGAGCGAACAGGCGATGACCTTGCCCATGATGACGACCAGCGAGATGATCAGGATGGGCCAGGCGTATTTGAGGATGAGCGCCGGCTCGATCATGAGGCCGATCGAGACAAAAAAGACCGCGCTGAAAAGGTCGCGCACCGGGAGCATGAGTGTCTCGATGCGGTAGATATGCCGCGATTCCGCGATGATGGCGCCGATGAGGAAGGCCCCGAGCGCGACGCTGTACCCGAGCTTTACCGTGATGAGCGCGACGCCGAAGCACAGGCCGATGACCGTCACGAGCATCATCTCGTCGCTCTTGAACTTCGCCACGTAATTCAGCAGCCGGGGAACGATGATGAGTCCGAGCACGAGGAGGATGCCGAGGAACGACCCCAGGCTCAGAATCGTCATGCCGATTTCCGGAGCGGAGACCTCGCCGGTCCGGGCAAAGCCCGAGAGCAGCGCGATCATGACGATGGCCAGGATGTCTTCGACGATGAGAATGCCGATGATCAGGGAGGCAAAGTGGTCGTTCTTTTTGCCCAGGCCCTCCAGCGCCTTGATGATGATGGTGGTCGAGGAGATGGAAAGAATGGCGCCGAGGAAGACGCTGTCCATCTGGCTCCATCCGAAGATCCGGCCGAGTTCGTACCCGACCAGGATCATCAGCAGGATCTCCATGGTTGCGCCGATCACAGCCGTGGCTCCGACCTTCTGGAGCTTGCGGAAGCTGAATTCCAAACCCAGCGCAAACATGAGAAAGATCACGCCGAGTTCCGCCAGCGTCTCGATGCGGTGCTCGTCGGCGATGAGGGCGAAGGGCGGAGTGTGCGGGCCCACGAGCACACCGGCCAGGATGTAGCCGAGCACGACGGGCTGTCGGAACTGGCGGAATAGCACTGTCGCCAGCGCAGCCGCGATCATCACAATAGCCAGGTCCTGTAAGAGCGTGTCGTGCATCCTCTTTCCTTTTGCTTAACGGCCCGGCAAATGTCCACCGAAGAGGGGAAAAACTTCTGCCATCCTTCCCCGAGGCGGGTCGGAGCTAACTTTCGGAAAGGAAATGAGCGACCTTTTCGCGGATGCCGCGCGACACGACCGGCCAGGCGTGGGCGGGGACGTGTGACTTGTGGATATGGGTCGCTTTTTTCCAACAGGCGGATTTTCCGGGGAAAACCATCAGGTCAGCGGCGCACCACGTGACCATGGTGGGGCAGAGCCATTCGTGGGCGTCGAGGCGGCGCAGGAACTCGCTGCCCGGGCGCATCTCCCGGCAGGCGGGCAGGATGGGCAGCAGGTGCGCTACCAGCGAACCCTCATGCGGTGAATGAAGCAGGGCTGCCCGGTGCAGCGGGAGGGCGGGGGACTGGCGGATCGTTTCGCGCGCCACGAGTCCGCCCATGCTGTACCCGACGAGGTTGAAGGTTTCGCCCCGTGAGGAAAGCTCCGCCGCCAGCTCGGCGGCTACGGTTTCCAGCGAGACGCGGCCCGAGTTGTTGTATTTCCAAATCCGGCACGGGCCGACCGTCTTCTCGATATGCCGGCGCATCGGCTCCCACCGATCGTGCCCGCCCCAGATGCCGTCGAGGATATAGGTCGTGCTCACGCGAGGCTCCCAGTTTTCACCAGCTCGCGGCACGAGGCAAGGTCGAGCTTGCCCGAGCCTAGCAGGGGAATGGCCGGTACCACGATCACCTCGCGGGGCGTCCAGAGGTTGGGCAGCCCGGCGGCGCGGATCGTGGCGGAGACCGTTTCCCGCTCGACCGGGCTGGTCGAGATCAGGACGATCTCCTCGCCTTTCTCCGCATGGGGGCGGCCCAGTACGCAGAGCGCGGGGCCGGTGGCGCGAGCAGGAATGATCGCCGCCAGCACCTCCTCGATGGCGAGATGGGAGACCATTTCCCCGCCGATCTTGGAGAAGCGGCTGAGCCGCCCGGAGATGAAGAGAAATCCCTCGGCGTCGACCCGGGCCACGTCGCCCGTGATGAACCACCCGTCGCGGAATTTTCCGGCCTCGCAACTCGTGAGATATCCGCTGGCGACATTGATCCCCTTGAGCGCGAGGACTCCCGCTGTCGCTCCCGGGATGGGCAACTCTGTCTCGGGATCGAGGAAGCGCGCAGCCAGGCCGGGGAGCAGGCGACCGACGCTGCCGAAACGGTTGCCGATCTGGATGGAGTCCGCGCCCACCCCGCGCGCCGGGGCGGGCATGTTCAAGCACGCGACCGGGGAAGTTTCTGTCAGGCCGTAGCCTTCCATCACCTCGCAGCCGAAGCGTTCGCGAAAGGCCGCCGCGGTTTCCTTGGGCAGCTTTTCCGCGCCGGTCACGACCAGGCGGAGCGTTCCGAAGGCATCGCGCGGGATGCGCTTGATATAGCCGCGCAGAAAGGTCGGCGTGGAGAGCAATACCGTCGGCAGTCCTTCCCGGGCGGCCTGAGCCAGCTTGTCAGCATCGAGCGGCGAAGGCGCCGTGACGACGGAACGCCGCGCCAGGATGGGGAAGATCAGGCCCATGGTCAGGCCAAAGCTGTGGAACAGCGGCAGCCCGCTCAGGATGCGGTCGCCGGGCTGGAGGAAACCCGTGTCCACTGCCTGCGCCATGTTGCCGAGTACATTACGGTGCGTGAGCGCGACACCCTTGGGCAGGCCGCTCGTGCCGCTGGTGAAAAGGAGGAGGGCTTCCTCCGTCGCGGTGCGGTCGACGCGTCCGGCGATGGCGCGAATGGCAGCCCGGGCATAGTCCGTCCATTTCAGCCCACGCAGGCAGTCCTCGACATATCGGACATCGCATGTCCAAGGCAGCTTGGGAAACCTCTGCTGGACGGGATGCGCCGTGATCGTGGTGGTGATGCCCGCCTGTTCGATGCACGAGCTGAGCGCGGCGGAAGAAAGGGTCGGGTTGAGGTTGACCGGCACCTTCCCGGCGAAGATCACGCCGAGGTTGGCTAGCGCTCCGCCCACGCCTGGCGGCAGGAGGATGCCGACACGGTCCTCGCGGATCGTGCGCTTCCAGGTCGAGGCGAGCGCCTGGGCGGCGACGAGGAGCGTGCCGCGTTCCATGGTTTTTCCGCCGACGGGGTCGATCACGACATCCTGCCAGAAGTTCCGGCGCAGGCTCGTCGCCAGGCGATGGCCGAGCGTGCCCTGGTCGCGCAGGAGGAAGCTCTCGGCTCCCTGCTCGAGGAGAATCTCCCGTACACGTTCCGCTGTCGCCTCTTCCGCCGGGAGAGGCTGGGAGAAGGCAACCCGGACTGTGCGACGACGCAGGCTCTCGGGGCGTCTGAAGAAATACTTGCCGCCCGCGAAGGTGTAGATCGAGCCCCATAGGCCGTCGAGATGGGCCACGACCACCGGGGCCTTGGCGCGGCGGGCGATGAGTTCGAAGCCGCTCTTGAGTTCCATCAGGCAGCCCGTGCGGGTGAGCTGACCCTCGGGGAAGATGCACACGACCTCCCCGGCGGTGAGGTGTTCCGAGGCGGTGCGAATCGCCTCCTTGGCTTTCGTCGCGGAGATCGGCACCGCGCCGAAGAGGCGGAGGATCGAGCCGAGCAGCGGAGTTTTGAAGAAGGCGTCATAGGCCATGAAGCGAATCGGGCGCTTGCAGGCGATCGACAGGATGAGTGTGTCGACGTAGCTCACGTGGTTGCAGACGAGGAGCACGCCGCCGTTTGCCGGGATGCGATCCGCGTGACGGGTGATCACGCGATAGTGGCCGCGCGAAATCAGAAGCGTCATGAGCCTCAGGAAGTCACGCCGCGCCAGGTGCAGGCAGAGGAACGAAACGAGCAGAAATCCGCCGCCGATGACGAGGAACTGGCTCGACGGCTTGAGGCCCAGCCAGCCCGAGGTGAGGGAATACACGCCCACTGCGACCACGCCCGCGATGCTCGAGAGCATGCTGGAGGCGGCGAGAATGCTGCCGCGATCCGCATCCGGCGAGCGGTCGACCAGATACGCGCCGAGCGGCACGAGGAAGAGGCCGCCAAACACGCCCAGCGCACCGAGCACGAGGTGGAAGGCGAGGCCGGTGGGGGTGAAGGCCAGCACGCCGAGCATGATGGCCAGGCCGAGCGCGCCGATGGGAGCGAGGCCGACATTGACCGAGTGGCGGTTGGCCCGGGCTGCGGCGATGCTGCCGACCGCGATGCCGAGGCCGAGCACGGCGAGCATGATGCCGGTGGCGCGGGCTGCGCCGTGACCGTCGGGGTGCAACTCGCGGCCCACCTGCGAGAGCGAAAGCATCAGCACGCCGCCTGCGAGATAAAACACCGCGTCGCCGAGCGCCGCCTGCCAGATGCCGCGATCCCGGCGCAGCAACTTGAAGAGATGGCCATGCGACCAGAGCAGGCTCCAGCGGAAGGGCGTCGGGTTTGCCGGCTTGCGGGCCGGAACCTTGCGGAAAATCCCGAGCGCGAGCAGGCAGCCAGCTGCCAGAATCACCGTCGAGATCGTGGCGGAGATCCAGGGCGTCGCATGCGAGGCGAAGCCGTCAATCAACTGACCTCCCGCCACGCTGCCGATCAGAATCGCCGCCACGCAGGTCATCTCCATCCACCCGACGGCTTCACCGACCTGCTCTCCTGCGATCTCCTTGGCCAGTCCGCGCCGGGCGGGACCCATGAGGGCGGATTGCAGCCCGAGCAGAAGGAACGCACCGAGTGCAAACACCAGGGAATGGAAAGATGTGCCGATGAGCAGGAAGCCCATCACCGCGAGTTGAAACCACAGGCAGGCTGACATGACCTTGCGATTCGGGAAGCTGTCTGCCAGCCAGCCGCTCAGCGGGGCGAAAATCACGAAGGGCGCGACCAGCAGCAACGCCAGCGCGCTCACCACCCGGGCGGCTCCATCCGGCGGCAGGAGCATCTGCACCAGACCGATCAGCACGAGCTTGATCGCGTTGTCATTGAAGGCGACCTGCGCCTGGGCGGTGAGCAGGCCGCTCATCCCGGGTTTCTGAAAGAGTGATTTCATGAGGCGATCATGCGCCCGGGATTTGAATTTACATAATCGATAAACAATGAGGTAATATTGATTTTATCGATAAATGAATGTCCATCATCTGGAGCTCTTCTATTACGTGGCGCGGTACGAGGGGATCGTGGCAGCCTGCCGTCATATTCCGTACGGAATCCAGCAGCCCGCCGTGAGTGCGCAGGTGGCATCGCTGGAAGCCGATCTCGGCGTGCGGCTGTTCGAGCGGCGTCCCTTCCGCCTCACGGTGGCGGGGAAGAGGTTATACGAGTTTGCTCGTCCTTTCTTTGGGCGGCTGGGCGAGGTGGCGGAGGAGGTGCGAGGGTTTCACTCGGACACGCTCCGGCTGGCGGGACTCACCGAGGTGATGCGCGGGCACGTGCCAGCCATCCTGGCGGAACTGCGCCGGGATTTTCCCAATCTGAAAGTGAGCTTGCAGGAGATCGACCAGCGCGGAGCCGAGCGCCTCATCGAGGAGGACGAGGCGGATGTCACGATTACCGTGCTGGAATCCAAATTGCCCCAGGGTTTCCGCTCCGCCGTTCTCGCCGAGTTGCCGCTTTGTCTGCTGGTTTCGCCTCAGACACGGTTTCACAAAGCCGCCGATTTGCTCAGGGCGGGCGCTGCCGGGGAGATCGGGCTGGTCAGCCTGCCTCCGCATGAACTCCTCCCGCGTCTGTTCCAGAAGGAACTGGCCCGCCGCGGCCTGGTGTGGCGGACTGCGATGGAGACGAGTTCCCAGGACCTCGTAACGATCTATGTGCGCAGCGCTCTCGGGGCCGGGCTGGCGGTGCAGACACCGGAGCTCATGGCGGCGAACGATATTCGCGTCATTCCGTTGGCGGGATTCCCCTCACTGGCCATCGGCGCGTTTTGGCGTGGATCGCTCACTCCGGTGGCCGAGAGTTTCCTCGACCGGATCAAGGCCCGCTCCCAGAGCTACACGAAGACGACGCTTTAGTGAGCTCCGGCGAGCTGCCCGGGTTTGGGCGTCGGAGGATTTTTCGGCCGCCTCTTTCCGAACCACCCCTGCACCCGCTCGAGATACAGATAGATGATCGGCGTGATGTAGAGCGTCACGACCTGCGACAGGATCAAGCCCCCGACCACCGATAACCCCAAGGGCTGCCGCACGTCGCCGCCAGCGCCGAGCCCGAGCGCGATGGGCAGCGTGCCCATCATGGCCGCCATGGTCGTCATCATGATCGGGCGGAACCGTACGATGCACGCCTCAAAGATCGCCCGCTCCGGCGGCATCTTGTCCGTACGCTGAGCCTCCAGGGCGAAGTCGATCATCATGATGGCATTCTTCTTCACGATGCCGATGAGCATCAGCAATCCGACGAAGCCATAGACATTCAGCTCCATGCCAAAAAGCAGCAGCGTCAGCAGCGCCCCGAACCCGGCGGAGGGCAGGCCAGAAAGGATCGTCAGCGGATGAACGAAACTCTCATAGAGGATGCCGAGAATGATGTAGATCACGATGATCGCCATGATCAGGAGCATCCCGAGGTTGCCGAGGGAGGACTGGAAGGCCTGAGCCGTTCCCTGGAACTGAGTGCCGATCCGCTCATCGAGTTCCGTCTTGGCGAGTTGCTGGATGCGCGGCACGACGTTGCTGAGCGAGTAGCCCTTGGCAAGGTCAAACGAGATCGTCACTGCGGGCAACTGGCCGAGATGCTGGACCGTCAGGGGGCCGACCTGGGTCTTGAATTTTGCGACAGCCGAGAGGGCGACCAACTGGCCCTGGCCCGATCGCACGTAGAGGCGCGAAAGATCCTCCGCTTCGCGCTTGAAGTCATCTTTGGCCTCGATGATGACGCGGTACTGATTATTGGGCGTGTAGATCGTGGAGATCTGTCGCGCGCCGAATGCTGCGCCGAGAGCACGCTCGATCTGGGCCGCGCTCACGCCCAGGGTCGAGGCCTTGTCGCGGTTGATATCCACCAGCACCTGCGGGTTGGTGATCTGCAGATCGGTCGTCACATCGACGATGCCCGGGATGTCCCGCATCAGGCCCTCCATCTTTTCCGACGCGCTGTAAAGCTGCTTCAGATCGGGACCGAAGAGGGTAAACTGATACAGGCTCTTGGTCTGCATGCCGCCGATGCGGATCGTCGGCGGATTTTGCGGGAAGACCTTCAGGCCCGGGATTCCCGCCAGGTCCCGTCGCATCTGGCGCACCACCGTGTCGACCGGCGGCCTTTCGCTGCGGGGTTTCAATGTGACAAACAGGCGGCCATTGTTTCCAGCCGAGGACGAGCCTCCGCCGATGCGGGACATGAAGCCCTCCACGGCGGGATTCTTTGCCACGATCGCCGCCGCTTCCTGCTGCATCTCGACGAGCTTTTCGAAGGCGACACCTTGCTCGGCTTCCGTCGTGATCATGATGCGGCTGGAGTCCTCGTTGGGCAGGAAGCCCTTGGGGACGATAAGGAAAAGCCATACGGTGCCGGCGGCCATGGCGAGCGCCATGAGGGAGACGATCAGATGATGTTTGAGAGCGATTCCCAAGGTGCGGCGATAAGTGTCCTGGAGCTTCGCAAAGGCGGCCTCCGAGAAGCGGAAGATGGGGTTCCTGCTCTCGCTGTGCGCCTGCTTCAGGAAACGGCTGCAAAGCATCGGGGTGAGTGACAACGAGACCACGCCGGAAATGAGGATGGCGACGGCGATGGTGACGGCAAACTCATTGAGCAGTCGCCCCAGGATGCCTCCCATGAAGAGCACCGGAATGAACACCGCCGCCAGCGAAAGCGTCATGGAGAGAATGGTGAAGCCGATCTCCCGACCGCCCTTGAGCGCAGCCTCCATCGGTGTCATCCCCTTTTCCAGGTGGCGCACGATGTTCTCCAGCACGACGATGGCGTCGTCCACCACGAAGCCCACGGCAAGGATCAGCGCCATCAGTGAGAAGTTGTTCACGCTGAAGCCGAGAAGATAAATGATGCCAAACGTGCCGATGATCGAGAGCGGGATGGCGGCGCTCGGGATGAGAGTGGCCCGCAGATTGCGCAGGAAGATGAAAATCACCAGGACCACCAGGATGACGGCCAGCACGAGGGTGAACTCCACATCGTGCAGCGACTCGCGGATCGAGGTCGAGCGGTCATAGAGGATGTCGAGGTGCATGCCTCCTGGCAGTTGGGCCTTGTAGGTTGGGAGGATATCGAGGATGCGGTCTATGACCGCGACGGTATTGGCTCCCGGCTGGCGCTGGATGGCGAGCACTACGCCGCGTTTGTCGTTGTACCATCCGAAGTTTTTGTCGTTCTCGACGTCATCGAGCACCGTCGCGATCTGCTTGAGCCTTACCGGGTATCCATCGCGGGAGGTGACGATGAGTTCACGGAATTGCGCTGCGTTGGTGAGTTGCGCGTTTGTCTCGATCGTGCGGGACTTTGATCCGGTGTCGAGTGCGCCTGTGGCCTCCTTGGAGTTCGACTCCTGGATGGCGCTCTCAACCTCGTCGATGCCGATCCCGCGGGCGGCCAGCTCGCGGGGGTCGACCTTCACGCGCACGGCGTATTTTTGCGAACCGTACAGATCCACCTGGGCGACTCCCAGCACGGTCGAGAGGCGCTGGGCGATGAGCGTGTCGGCGTATTCGTCGACCTTGCTGTAGGACAGGGAGTCGGAGTACGCCGCGAGGAGGAGGATTGGCTGCTCCGCCGGGTTCACCTTGCGAAACGACGGCGGCGTCGGCATGTCGGTGGGCAGGCTGCCCTGGGCCTGCGAGATGGCCGATTGCACGTCCTGCGCTGCCGCGTCGATATTGCGGGAGAGGTCAAACTGGATGGTGACCGTGGTCGTGCCCTGGGCACTGCTCGAGGTCATCGAGTCGATGCCGGCGATGGTGGAGAACTCCTTTTCCAATGGCAGCGCCACCGCCGAGGCCATGGTTTCCGGACTGGCTCCCGGCAGGTTCGCCGTGACGCTGATCGTCGGAAAGTCGACGCTCGGCAAATCGCTCACCGGCATTTGGAGATAAGCCAGCGTGCCAAAGCCGAGGATGCTCGCCATCACGAGCGTCGTCATGATGGGGCGTCGTACGAAGGGATCGGTAATGCTCATCGGCTACTCCGGGGTTTTATCGATGGTAGGCACATCCTCGGCCTTTTGCTGTTTCTTGATCTCGACCTTCGCTCCGGGGTTGAGACGGAGCTGTCCGACAGTCACTACGCGCTCGCCGGGTTCAAGTCCCTTTCGGATGATGGAAAGATTTCCGACCGTGCGCTCCACCTTCACCTTTCTCAGGGCGACCGTATCGCCCATCACGACGAAGACCTGCGAGCCCTGCTGGCCCTCCATCACTGCGGTGGAGGGAACGACGAGCGCCTCGGGCTGAATGGCCAGTTCCAGCGTGACGTCGACGAACTGCCCTGGCCACAGAGTTTCGTTTTCGTTGGGGAATGTCGCCTTAAATGCCACCATGCCCGTGGCACGATCGACGGCGTTGTCGATGAAATCGAGTGATCCCGTGCCCAGCAGCTTGCCATTGTCCGGATCGTAGGCCGAGACGACGGGCTTGTTCCTGGTCATCCACTCCCGTACCTCGGCCAGGGTATTTTCCGGCAGCGAGAAAGTGACATAGATCGGTTGCATCTGATTGATGACCGCGAGGGTATCGGTGTTGGCTTGGATGATATTGCCCGGCTTCAGCAGTGCGGCGCCGGCGCGACCGCTGATGGGGGCCGTGATCTCGGTCCAGTCGAGGGATAGCTGCGCTTCATTGATGTCAGCCTGTCGGGCGGCCAGTTCAGCCTTCAGCGATTTGGCATTGGAGAGAAATTGCGACGTCTGTTCCTTCGACGCGACGCCGCGCTGGATGAGCGTGGTGTAGCGCTGTGCCTGTTCGGTGGCATTGGACGCTGTGGCCTCGGCAATCTCCAGGTTGGCTCTGGCCCGATCGAGCGCAGCCTGGAAGGCGCGGGGATCGATGCTGAAAAGCGGCTCTCCCGCCCTTACCTGCGCTCCATCGGCGAAATGCACCTTCAGGATTTCCCCGGTGACCTTGGACTTGAGCTGCACGCTGGCGATGGGTTCCACGATGCCGATGGCTTTCATCTCGACCGGCATGCCTCGGAGGGCAGCCGCCGAGACTTCGACCGGGATCGCCGGATTGACCGGGGTACTGGAGCCAGCGGGTTTTCCGCAGGCGGCCAAACCGGCCCACAGGGCGAGGAGGATGGGGATACGAATCTTCATTGAGGGAGAGAGGCGGCGCCATGCAGGAAGCAATCGGCGGCAAAATCAGCGGAGTCGATCAGGCGGGAGTCCGTATTTTCACGGATGAACTGGCGGGTCATTTGCAGCGTGATCCCAAGATACGCAACTGCGAGCAGTCGCGGACTCCCCGGTTTGAGTTCCCCGCGGGATTGTCCCCGGAGGATGCAATCCTCGATCACCGTGAGATTATGGCGCTTCAACTCCTCCATCTCCTCCCAATGCTCCTTGTGAAGTGGCGATTGCTGGACCTGATGCTGATGGAGGAAAATCTCGAAAAATGTGCGGTTCGCGTCATGAAAGGCAAACTGCGCGTGAATGCCCCGCCGCAGGCACTCCTCCGCATGTTCTGACGAGGTGAGCGCGGCTTCAAATCCACTCACCATTTGCTTCATTCTCTCCAGCAGCACGCAGCCGTAGAGATCGGACTTGTCGCGGAAATACAGGTAGATCGTGCCGACCGCGATCTCGGCCCGCCGCGCGATCATGGTCAGCGAGGCTTCGTGATACCCGCTTTCGCTGAAAACCTCCTCCGCGGCGTTGACAATCCAACGCCGCTGCTCGTCCCTCGCCTTCTGGCGGATAGTCGAGACACGACGGGTGGAAGGTGATGGTGAATCTGTATTCACAAGACTGAACGCAAATTCATTTTTGTGTTTTGTCAAAGGAAGGAGTTGTAAAAAGTGTATCGGGTCCTGTCTCAAGCCCACGTGCTATAATTAGAGTGTGATGCGCTTGGCGCGACGCTCGTCGAGGCTTCAAGATGGGGAGAACCACCTCCATGAAGATTTTCCCGATTATCGACTTTGGCGCGGTGCCCGACGGAACGACCATCAATACACCGGCTATTCAGGCTGCGGCGAATGCCTGCCGTGATGCCGGAGGCGGCGTGGTGCTTGTGCCACCGGGAACGTTTCTGACCGGCACCTTTGAGCTCTTCAGTCACACGACGCTGCAGGTGGAGGCCGGAGCGCGTCTCCTGGCCAGCGCGGACCTGAACGACCATCTGGTCGGGGAATGCAGTGTGGGGCTGCTTTACGCGCAGGATGCCGAAGGGATCACTCTCACCGGAGAGGGCATCCTCGATGGCAACGGGGCAGCGCACTTCCATGAGGGGGAATTGCATGGCGGGAACGACGACTACTCGGCGCTCGATACCTGGCAGCGGCGCAATACGTTGCCCCATGGAACGAACGACGCCATCCATGGCCCGTTCCGACCGAAGGCGCGCCCGGGCAATATGATCGTCCTGGCCCGGTGCCGAGACGTGCGGATGGAGAAGCTCACCATCACCGGAGCCTCGTACTGGACGATTCACTGCGCCGACTCCGAGAACCTCGTTTTTGAGGGACTGAACATCGCCAATGACCTGCGCCATCCGAACAACGACGGCATCCACCTGACCACCTGTCGCCATGCAGCGATCCGCCATTGCCGGATCGTGAGCGGCGATGACTGCGTGGCCATCACCGGGTTCCGGAATCATGGCGGGGAGCGTGAGATCGGCTTCGGCTTGAGCGGGATCGAGGGGGTGGGCGAGGATATCGAGGTTTCCGACTGCATCTTGACCAGCCGTTCGTCTGCCATCCGTATCGGCTACGGCGAGAATCCCGTGAGAAACATCCGTCTCAAGCGGCTCGACATCCGGGAGTCAAATCGCGGCATCGGCATCTACGCCCGGCAGGCCGCCGTGGAGGAGGTCTCCGTGGAGGATTGCACCATCCAGACGCGGCTCTTTCATGGGAACTGGTGGGGGCGGGGTGAGCCGATACACGTTTCCGCCGTGCGCTTCGGCCACGACCTGCCGCTTTTCCACATTCGCAACCTGACCTTCCGCGACATCCGGGCCGAGGGGGAAAACGGCATGCTTTTCTTTGCCGAGGAGCCCGGGGCCATCGAGTACGTGCGGCTCATCCGGGTCAGCAATACCCTGCACCGGGGAGCCCTGCATGAGCAGTGGGGAGGAAACGTCGAGTTACGCCCCGTGGCCAATCCCGACTGGTCGATCATGGCTGGCGGGAACGCGCCTTTATGGGCTGTCGGAGTGAAAGACCTTCATTGCGAGGATTGCACCTGGCAGGCCGATGAGGACGCCGCGTTTTTGGCGGAGCCTTTTCACGCCGAGCGCGTCGGGTAGCGCGGAAGCTCAAGCCGCCTCGGCGTGAAAAATCGCTCCGCCGAGGGCTCCCTCGCGGATGAGATGGAGCAGATTGGCATAGAAACCTCGCGCATAGGCGATGGTCGCCTCATCCGCCACCGAGGCCAGCGCCGCCTCCCGCGTGGTAAAGCGGGATACGAGATCGGCGTACCACCGCTCGTATTCGCGGTTGAGGGAGTGCGTTGTGACGAGGTGCCATCCTGCCACCTGAAGCGTGGCGGACATCTTGGCAGGAACCGGCGGATTCCACAGGCCAAACTCCGGGTGAAGCGAGGCGATGGCCTTCGCATAGCCGCTCGTCCCGGTATAATCAAAGATCATGAGCCGCGCGCCCGGGGCGGCGACCGTGCGCAGGGCTTTCAGTGCGGCCGCCTGATCGGGAATCGCATAGAGCACATTGAACATCGTGATGCCGTCGAACGGCCCATCTGGCAGGCTTTGCGCATCCGTCAGATCGGCGGTGGCAAAGGCGATATCCGGGTAGGCTTCGCGGGCATGGGCGACGGAGGAGGCGTCGCGGTCCACCCCGGTGACAAGACCCCATCCGTTTGTCTGGAGGAAATGAGCCGTCCCTCCGCGTCCGCAACCTGCATCGAGAATCCTCCGGCGGGGGCTCTT
>ERZ778023.3542-NODE-3542-length-15123-cov-57.360300_pt1 | contig 15123 bp, 20 predicted proteins | sample MGYA00375753_ERZ778023 | MGnify/ENA primary metagenome ERZ778023 (study PRJEB29350, sample SAMN05389822) | bioreactor metagenome | isolation source: Ammonium sulfate bioreactor | place: South Africa: University of Cape Town | collected 2014-04-04 ...
TAAAACATAGAAAAATCGTCTTTTTCTTTTTGATTTTCTTACCATTCGATGAGCTTTTAACAAACGATGCTAAACCTCCATCAGCCATACTCTCGAATAGTTCATTTGTCTTATGAGTGTCTTCAGGAATCGATGAATCATTCGTCGATGTATCATCAGTACTTTCTACGAGATCATGTGATGATCTAAATGAAAAATCATTTTTTCTAGATCGACAAAAACAAAAAAAGTTCAATCAACGAACGAATAAGATGTCGAAGGCTCAATGAAACGTTGCCGTTTTGATTCAAGATCTAATGTATAGGTGATTTTCGGTGATTCTTCTTGTTTAACTGGTGGATTAGGTCGATTGACTTTTTTCTTATTCACAACTGCCGGTGGATCTTGATTTTGATTCGGTTTTCGACAACCAGTTAGTTTCGTTTTAATTGTGACTTTCATTTCGCTGCCTTTCGCTTCCGGTGACAAACGTCGGCATTTAACTTTAATCTAACAGAAAAAAAAAAGAAAATGTTCAAATTCGATTTCTATTTTGTTTTTCGGCAAACCTTCGTATGATTGATTTGAACAAGTTCATGTTTACTTTCGACTTTCATCGGAGTTGTTATGATACTCAACGATGGAGGTTTCGAATGGAATAACGAACCACCGCGTGATTTCGCACAATCAAGTTCTTTTCCAAGATCTCGTAAAAGTTTGTCGCATTGAATTCCTTTCGGTATAATCAAACGATTTTTGATTTGATACTAAAATTTATCAAAAACAAATCTTATAAAACACCCCGAACGATAATTATTTTTCAAAGAAAAAATGGCAAAAGAGCTCGAAAAATAAAGCAAAGAAGGTTTTTCGATATTCGTTGTCAAATCAATTTACCAAATATTACTTGATGTTAATCTCAGTCTCGTGTTCTTCTTACATATATTCTTTTCTTTTCTCGTTAATCAAAAACCTTGCGTTCTTACTCGTTTATCATTGGCCAACCATTTTGACATGTAGTGAAAGATCGATTCACATGCTTGTTGAGTTATCGGACTGACCGATGAACGCGACTCGTTTGCTTCTAGATGTTGACGAGAATAAATTACAAAATGAAAATGATTTCTTAGTTTACTTTTAATTTCATCGTAGAATGATTTCGCTGCATACCAATGAAAAGTTTCGAAAAGTGGAAATTGAAATTTATTTGGAACTTGAGCAAGTCGTTCAAGTTCGTAGATTCTATAGGAAAATAAAATCAGATTCAAATGTGTGAGATTTTCGATGAAATTCTACCGAAGTTGCATGTCAACACCCATTGATTGTAGGAAATTTCCGCCGAAAACTAACGAATCTGTCACTGTATAAACGGCATGAATCCATCTAAACGAGAAATTCACATGTTCGTGAAGATTCGACAAGAATCGACGACTAACCCAGCAGGAATGAAAACCGTATTATCTTCTTTTAAATGCATTTTATAGCAATGCGAAACGCAATCGCCGAGGAATGTTTCCGATTCCGTTGGTGAACGCGACCAATCGGCATATTTCTGCAGATTTTCGTCGGTTGGCTCGATGATATAAAAGATTTTCTCTCCCTAAAAAGTTTTTCATTTGTTTCAAGAGAAAGAAATTTGACGTTCGTACTCGAACAACTGAATACCAAACGCTCGATCCGCCGAAATCAACATGAAAATCTGTGTACGATGCTTGCGGACTCATGAGACAATATTTCGTGACTTCAGGTCGTTGAAAATTCTCGAAATGATTTGCATCGATTTCATCGTCGCTTGCATCGGTGTCCGTTGACGAAGCTGTTCGTTGTCGATTCTGTGTCAGCCAATTCTCCTTTTTCTTTCGTTGATCATCATCAGCGTTCTTCATTGGCCAGACGCCAGTTGACGCCCACGAAAGTTCTCGAACAATTCGAGGTAGAGTTATCTGTTCGCCTAATCTAATAAATCCGAAACATTTTTCAAATCGAAAAGATTTTCTCTCTTTTGTTTTTTTTCTTTACTTTGTATTCGAAACTTCGAGACTGAGAACATTGTAAGTTTTAGTTCTTTCAAAACTTTCGAAATATTCGATATATTCTTCTAAACTCATTTTATAAGTCACTTGTTTTTCGCAATCGATAATATCAATAAAACGATCGGGTCCTAAATGAAAAATATTTTTTCGTCGAAAACAAAGCAAATTGAGTTTCTTTTACCAGCTAAATCATTAATTTCTGCGAGAGTTATCGTTCGACTCGGTAGTGCCAATTCTAAACCATCACGATTCGTAACAAGAATCGGTTTCGTAAAACCATTTTCAATTAAATATTCTTCAGTAACCTGATGTCCTTTCAAACGAGTTATGACAGGATCACAACTTAAAATGAATTTCAATCAAATATTCTTTTCTTATTCGAGATTTTACCTCGGAAAAATCTTTCGTTTTAATTTGTTTATAAAATCCTGAGTGCCACTTTGTATCGGCTAATAATTAGATATCAAAATATAAACAAAATAATGATTTGAAAATCGAATTCTTCTACTTTGTTATCAGCATTTGCATCGCTAAAATCCCTTCGATGTTGATTTCTTCGTTGTTTAACTGCAAAAAACAAGATCAATTCAGTGAAATTTATCATAAAAATCAATCGATTTACATATTGAAGGTCCATGTTGTTTTGCACATTCATCGCAAAAATATTTTTCAATATCGTCTAAGCAAAAAACAAAAATGATCGAGGTCTAGTCAATAATAATGTTCTGTTTTTATTTATTTACCAGCAATTCGATCAGCTAAACCAATGCATTTGCCATGAAACCAGCCATTACATCCGTCACATTCGATCATAAAATCTTGATCATCTAACTCATCTTCTGTTTTTTGACAAATACAATAACGTTGTTCATCACAAGGATTTTGAGATTTATCATTAGGTGAATGACGTCGAGACATGAATAAAAAAAAAATTTTTTTTGTTTAAATTATAATTTAACCCGCATACACAAATAAAATTAATCTAGTTTTTCTGCTTCATCGAGCCGGTTGCAGGTAGTTAGATATTTTTTTGCTTTTCGATATTGAAGAATAAAGAACAAATAGAGAAGAAAAACACACACTATTTACAGAAGGACCAGGGTAATGGATGCACTGGATGTGATAGGAATGAATGTTTATAGATGTCGCCGGAAAGCAGAATGAAAACATAAGAACGTTTTTAGTTTCTTTTTATTATGAAAATGTTTATTAAAAAAGAGCTGTGGTGTGGTGATCATGATCAAGCAATGGTTGTTTTTCCGACTTTTTCAAGAGCTCGTTTGTAAGCTGGACGATCGCGTAATGCAGTGACATAACGAGAGAGATTTGGTGCTTGATTTTCATCAACACCAGCACGTTTAATCAGCATTTCAATAGCAAAACTCGCCTAGAATAAAATAGAATCGGACAATGATTTGATTTTTTGTATATTTCGAAAATTATTACTTGAATATCAGCACCGGAATATTCTTCTCCAGCTAACCATCGTCGTTTGCCTAGTTCACTTTCGAGAAATTCGACGTGTGTACGAATATTTGGTCCGAGAAAAAGTCCATTGACTTTGTCAACAATACCATTGACAATTGGTTTGATGATCCATGGTGAATTCTTTTGAATATTAAGAAAAACATATTTCATTACTAAGATTGGCATTAAACTGCCTTCGATATAATGTAAAAACTATATAACGAAAAAATTGAATCTTTGTTCTTGAATAGAATATATTTTGTAAACTCTTACGTAATTGTATTGAAATAAATCTTCTTCATTCGTTGGTTTCAATTGTTTATTTTGTCCGTATTTATTAATTAAATAATCGATAATAAAACCTGATTCAGCAACGACTCGATCACCATCTTTGATCACAGGACTTTTTCCCAACGGATGAATTTTCTTTAAATCACTCGGTGCGAGTTTATCTGGACCACGTTGAAATTTTTCAATCGTATACGGTAATTCCAATTCTTCTAATAGCAAAAGAATTCGATCAGCTCGACTTTCTTCTAACCAATAGACAGTAATTTTCGGTCGATTATCGTCAAGTTCGGTCATATTTATTTAACTGAAGATATGAACTATGTATCTGTTGATAACAATAGATGTATATGCGTCGTTTTTTCTTTCTTTCTCTTGCTGTTCTTTTTAAATATATATATATTTATACCTTTCTACAGTTATTTCTAATCGAACAACAAGTGTCGACTTCGAGGTAAATAAATAAATAACGAACGAACAGTTTTAGTTTTTCAAAATAGTAAACAAAGACTAAGAAATATACATTTCGAGCTCGATTTTCATGGGATTTCAAAAATATTTTTCACAATATGATAGAGGATTACATGCAAAAATAATTTCAACAATGGCTACCCGAATTACTTCGTTTTTACTGATTCTGTCGATACCTCCTACACGCACACACACACACACACACAAGCATAGGCATCCAACAAAAAGCATGGTATTGCACATTATTAGCCCAAACATGTGAAATTCCATTGCCAAGAAAACTATTTATAAGCATACGAGATCTTTAGTTTTTTTCACATTGATATTTTCTAGAAATCATTTAAATATCTATTCCAAATCATATAATGGCACCTAAAAAAGTCACCAAAGCAACATTGAAGAAAAAAGGCACAATGGCCGCAACTGCAGCTGTATGCAATTGAAAACAAACCAAAACATATGTCTATTGTTGTTGTTTTTTCCGTTGTAGGATGGACAAGAATTTTTAAAACAAGCTTGGGGTGCAACTAAATTAAATCAAGTCAATGCATTGCTCGATGCACGTGATCAATCAGATTCAAGCTCTGAAGAAGAAACTAAAACGACGACTAAAAAACCGAAACTATCCAAAGCAGTAACAATGAAAACAACTGCAAAAGAAGCTAAAGTTCTACTCGGAAAGCAAATTCTTGGTGATACACGTTCAGAAACAAAACGTCGACAAGCAGCTGTCAATGCTAAGAAAGCTCTTGAAGAAGTTACGAAATCATCAAGTGCTCGTAAACCAGCTCTTAAACGAGCTGGTACAATGGCTAAAACAGCTAAAGAAGGCAAAGCGTTCATTCAACGAACAACACCTGCCAAGAAAACAACCGGACGACAACGTACAGGTGGTCGTACAAAAAAATCAAGCAAATAGATAATTTAACTTTTGAACAAATATCTTCTGTTGTTTCGTTTAATTTTTTTTCTCTTTCGTAGTGTATTTAGTTTCGAGATTTATAATTCTAGCAACACATTTTTCGTGTTTGCTTAGTTCCGTTTTTTGTTTTCATTGTATTGTATCGTATGGATATATTCGAAAAAAAATAATAATATAAATTTCCTTTTTGATCGTTGCTATGTAAAGAACTGAAAAGAAATTTCTATGGAGGTTTGATGCCAATGTAACATCAAGTGAAATGGCTATTTGAGAACGAAGAATTTGATTTTCATTATGAATCAATTGCAAGTTCTATTACATACAGCTCTGATTGATTCAGGTCATATTGAAAAATGTGGCTTATTAATACGTGATACATGTCAAATTAAGACAACATCTGTTGGATATAAAGTATGCTGGACAATTGAAAGATAATGTTTTTATGTATAGATTCATTTTCTAGTTAGAGCAATTCGATGTTGATACACTTGTAAATGCATTTAATCAACCGACACTTTTAAGAAAAAAAGGTCTTTATTTCAATGAGATTTACTATTCATGTATACGAGCTGATAATGAATCGATCTATGCTAAAGAAGTGAGTCGTAGCAAAAAAGGAAAAAAGATTTCATTTAAATATTTATTGAAAGGAAAATCGAGGATTGATACTTGTTAAAACGAAAGTCTACGTTCTTTTTGGTACATTCAACGATCGAATGAATCCAGCGATTGCTATTGAAGCTGTAGAAAAACTAGGTAGAGTTTCGATTGAATATTTTCAAATTTTCTACGATTCATTTTAGGTGATTATTTCAAATCGAAAGAACAATAACAAATCGAATATATTTCTTGTCTCTTTTTTTTTATTTATTCGAAATAAATTCTCTAACTGATTAAACCATGTGCGTGGTTTATTTCTTCTTTCTTCGTTCTTTTTTTTCTCTTCTCATTCATTAAACTCTCTTCGTGCACTTTATTACGAAATTTCATTTTCTCTAATGGACCTATTTAATATGCCGCTCGATCCATTTGATATCATCGAAAGTGAAAGTCTTTTTGTACCAACAGAAAATCCTCTCGATGATGATCTCAACGATCTTATTTTTAATCAACCATCAACCGAGACAAATACTCGTTGTTTTCAATCATCGTTCTTACGTCCGATTGATCTTCCATCACATCGAAAACACTACGGACTTCTGTCATTTTATCATTATCGTATTCCGATATTGTTTCGGTTCGAAGACGACAAAATCTTTTTTTTTGTTAATACATTGCTTTTGTTTTTAGTTTAGCAAATAATTATTATGTACCGTACATTCGTTTTTCTTATGCATTGAATGTTCTCGATCAACATCAATCGAATCGTTTGAGTCCAATTTTAGAAATGGTTAAAAATTTGCCAATATTAGAAATGACTTCGATCGAACAGACTTATTACGATCGATTGATACATTCGTTTTCATCGACAATTGATTTTCCACCTGAGAATCATCCTGAATGGTCGAATCGTTTGTTAAGTGTAGCGTTACTCGATTGTTTAATCGGAATATTAGATTGTTCGACATCATTCTTTCAAAATGATGATATTCATACCGATAAATGGGATCAAATACTTGCAACAATGAGAGAAGAAGTCAAATCACGTTGGACAATCGAAGAGAAATTCGTTTTAAATCAAGTTGAAAAGTAATATTCAATGAATATCATAGATAGGATATATTTTCATTTGATGAAATTTTTAGACAAACTCGACAAGCAAATCATGAATTTGATTCTCTCTGTGTTTCATCAACAAACATTGCACAGCGACGATTATTTTTCGAGAAACGTGTTCGTTGATATTCATTCGAAAAAGATCTCATCATAATTCTTCTTCTTCTTCTTTCATTTTCAGCTTGATCTTTCAATCGTCGATGAATCCGGTGGTTTCGTTCAAATCGATGCTTTCATTTTTCCTTACGTGAAATATGCCAGTGAAGATCGAATCTTCATCAATATCAACGATCTTCATCGACATTTTCACGAAGATCTCTTACTTCCATCATCATGTTTTCATCAATTTTCATCGGATTCTTGTCTATCTCACGCGTACAATATCATCAGCGAACAAGCACGAGAAAATTTCTTTTGGAATTCCATTCATGGAAATGTAACCATGACAAAATATCTTCCCAATCCGAAACATTCACATTTTCAATTGAAATTTCTCTCATTAGATTTATTTCTTCAAGCGAAAGGCTTTTGTTTTGTTCAATTATTCGAACAATCATCTTTGGAATATCTTCTCGCAAATTATCAAAATCAAATAGCTCGAGAATTTATTCTCGATCAACGCACACGAACAGGTGGCTTGATTAATTTCGAAATACCATTTATTCAAAATAATAATCATGAAACATATATCCCAATAGAAACGAAATCATCGCGTTTATTAACCAATGATGAACGTTTATTTTGTAATTGTTTACTTTTATATCATAATTTATGGCATATGGTTTTAATAACAAATCATAAATGGTATGCCGAAGAAATCGATATGGATATTCAAAGTTCAGTTATTGAATTTTGTGATCAAGATTATTATGAGAAAAAACAGAGAAAATTATTTGTTCACAGTTGAACATCGAAAATCTTCTATATTTACTTTAGTTTTTCCCTTTTTCTTCTTGTTGTTTTTCTTTTTCTTTTCTCGTCTATTGTGTTTATTGCTTTTGAAAATAAATCAAAAAAAAAACTAGTCGAAATCAATATGTTTATATTTTCATTATTTTTGATTAAATTGAAACCTTTGAAAGAACAAACTTCGAAGATAGTTACCAACATTTCATATTCATATTGAAGAGAAAGAAAATAGCAACGTCTTGGTAGAGAAGACGACGACAGAACAACATTTCGCCAATCATTGTATTTGAAAATAGAACGAAAATAATTCCATTGATTTGTGGTTAAAACCAAAATGACAACGAAATGTATCGATATTCAATGCAAACGAACATCACGAGCAATATGTAAATGTTGCAGTCGTGATCTTTGTCTTCAACATTTCTGGCAACACAATGATTTACTTGTTTCGCAAATAAATCTTTTGAAAAAAACGGTCAACGACGTTGATGCACGTTTTCAATTTCTCGATCTATCGAAATCTGTTAGTCAATTTCGACAAGATTTAAAACAATGGCGTATTGATAGTTATGCGAAAATCGATCGATACTATGGATTGAAATCTCAAGAATTAGATCGTCTCGTTCAAGATCAAGTCAATGATCAACGTACTGTGATTAATCAGCTGAAAAAACGTGTTGAAGAATTCATTGAAACGGAATATAGCAAACAAGACGAAATCGATTCGATAAAAACAAGATTACACGATCTAAATGGTCGATTCGATACAATTGAAAAAGCACCATTTTCAATGAAAATTACACCGTTAACTATCGATGAAAGTTCAATTCAATTTCGTAAATAATCAACAATAAATTTCATTGGCACGCAGACAAATCAAATCGAATAGACTTAGAAACAAAAAGTATCGAAATTAGTTTTAGTTTGCATATGCTTGTGGATAAGCTCCTATTTTTTTTCCGTTCAAATAAAAATATCCATTTATAGAGAAGCACTTTATTCGGAGAATAAATTCAATGAAGACAAAAAAAAGACATAGGTCACTACGTTTATAATGTTTTTGAAAAGAAAAAAAAATTATTCAAGTATTGAACATTGAATTCAATCATCGTCCTCTTCTTTATCCTTTTTGTCGGCTTGATTTTTGTTAGCTGTAAAAGTCGATACGACATTATTAATCGATGAAAAAAAATTGCAAAGTGTATTCTTACATCCGCCTTTGTTTTTATCTTTTGGAGTCGATGTTGTCGATGCTTGAGTTGTTGGTTTGGGTTTTGGTTTTGGTTTTGGTTTTGGTTTTGGTTTGCCTAGAAGAAAATCAAACAACTAGTCATCATTTGATTTCAATTTGATTTCTACTTGGTTTAGGATGAGTTTTTAAAGTATAACTAAATGGTTTTTTTCCGTAGCAAACACATTTAACTTTTTTCAATTGTTTTCCTTTTTTCTTTTTCTTCTCTTCTTCCGATGACGATGATTCATCTGATTGAGGTTTTGGCTTTCGTTTTCGTAAACCTCGGTCAGTGATAGCAAGTCCATTTTCATCTTCCAAGTCTTCATCATCATCATCGTCGTCGTCGTCGAAGACAAAATCTTCATCATTTACATCCAAAAGTTCATTTTCCATAACCGTATTTTGATCGGCAACAACTAAATTGTTTTCTTCAACATTACTTTCACTTGGAAAAGCCCATGTTGAAAAAACTAAAACTGCACAGAAGATAACCCAGCAATACCAACGAAACATTATGTCGCAAAACTAAACCCAACAGATCAAATCATATTGCAAAAATGAACGTCAAAATTTACTTACAGAATCGTTTGACAATCATCGATAGAATTCGAACGAGTATTTATACCTCATTCCGAACACACCTGTGCTCGATAGATCCTCGGTAAATTTCATCGTCGACAAAAACAAGTTCTCTGATATTTTAATTGCAACCCTGGTTGAGTATTTCTTTTTTCCTTTTTGCAAAACCGACAAAGATTTATCTTGGTAAATATCATAAGATTAAACTGTGTTCGTGTCAAAGTTACTCGACAGCTCGGTTATTCCTCCCCCTGAGAGTTTATTTTTTCGTGTTAAAATAAAATAATATAGAAAGATACATGATAATAACAATAGGAGAAAAAAGAAACAAAGAATATCTTTTTTTATGAATAAAATAAAAATATATTTAAACTACGTCGTTTTTGTTAATCAACGGCAAAATATATAACTGATTGGGTTGTTCCAATCGAATAGCCAACGATTTCTTATGATCATTTTCGACCAGCACAGCATTTTTAATACGTTTATGTGTGATATGATTTGTTTTTAATTTTGTTTGTCCATTCGAATCAAGTAAAAACAATAAATGACGATTACTATCAATAATTAAAAACTGTATTGGCCCAAAATTTGATAATAAACATGACGAATATTTATCAAGATTATCAATATTAACGCCTTGTCGAATAATTTGTAAATGATAATCTAAAATATCCACACGCCATTCGCTTGTTTTAGTTGATTCAACAGTCCATGCAACATAATTTGATGTCATTCGTATTGTTCGTATACGTTGATCATTTCGTTCGAATAGATCATGATTGGACCATCGTTGAACATGTTGCCAATCATTCGAGCCAACTATTGAATTCCATCGTTCGACATAACTACCTAATTTAAACAAAACAAACACGTCCGATCGTGTATCCGTCGATGCTATCGACCATAGACGATTGACACCAATTGATTTGATCGATTCGATATGTAAAGGTGGTTGACACGGATTGTCCGATGACCATGTAAAAAGACCTTGATTTGTTATTATACAGAATAAATCTAAATAATATGAATATGTTAATTCACATGGATCACCATATTCATATGCATTCCATTTGAATGATTTCGAATAGGAATTCGTCATGTCGTATAACGTTAATTTTGTTTTGACGTCATCATAGGTAAGTATGTGTTGATTCGATGAAGCAAGTAAAATATTACTACTCGGTAGATCTACTGATTGACTATTAACATAATCGAATTCGATATCATCGTAGGTTGGATCGATAAAATGTTGTCGATAAGTAATTGTTGCCAATTGATCAAATTCGGGAATTGTACCAAATAGAATGTCAATGTCGTTCTGACCGTCGCTTAGTAAACTATCGATTTCTTTTAATTTTTGTAAATAAATACGATTTAAATGTTTTTCTATTGTTCGTTTCCATACTGTTAGTTTATCATAAGCTGATAATAGATCGGAATTATCGTGATTCGTTGTCGATTGACACGATGCTGATGAATTCGATAGATCTGTACAATCCAATGATGAGAGAGATTGAACGGAAGGTGTATTTGTTTCATGTAAACTAATTGATATACTTCTTCGTCGAGGCTTTCTTATTTCAGTAAACGAAAGATTTTGATCTGGCGTTACGATTCGCACGAGATTTGTTGTATCCAACATAATTCAATCTAAAAATTTTGTATTTAAAATGAAGAGAAAAAACGACTTGACGCATATACATATATTAATATCTGACTGAATTTTGAATAGACGAAATAAATGATGTAAAATATAAAGTATTACATCAGACAACACGATTGGTTTTCAATCGAATGCCACACTTTACAATGATTTGGACTAGCCTACTTCTTTTTTCTTTAAGTTTATTCGTATTTTATATTCACCAATCATATAGGTATAACAAAACGAACACAAACAGATTAGTTTGTTCGACGTGTAAACGTTACATGGATTTCATCTTTTGGTGCGGTAACAAGACCGTGAATAGGTACGACGGGAGTATTTGGATCGGTTAAAGTCACTTGAAATGTTCGAATGATTCCGGCAACGAATAGACTTGCTTCGTATTGAGCAAAACGATAACCAGGGCAGATACGTTTGCCGGAAAATCCGAATGGTGAAAATGCTAATGATGAACGATTCTTTTTGTTGTCTTGATTGAATCGATCGGGATTGAATTCATGTGGATTCGTCCAAATAGTTTCATCTTGTAGAACAACACCAAGTGCTTGAATAATCGATGTACCAGCTGGAATTGTATATCCACAGAGCTCGATATTTTCATCGAACGATACTCGAGCTGCCCATGGTGCTAAAACAGAGAGACGTAATGATTCATTGATAATATTTGATAGATAAGACATTTCATCGATTTGTTCAAATGATGGAAATTCTGTTTGATATGTTCGAATTAATTCTTCATAGAGTTTGTCTTGAATCATTGGATTTTTAGCAAGATAATAAAAAATCCATGTTAGTAAATTTCCTGTCGTATGAAAACCTCCAACAAACATCGTAATAGTTTCATCACAAATATGTTCATCACTTCGAATATATTCATCATCAGCTAATAGATAATCGACAAAACATTTCTCATTTTCACCTGTATGTTGTCGACGTTCGGTGATAATTTCTTTGACTTTTGCGAGAAAATAATTTCGTGCATTTTGAAAATCATTTTCACGTTTCAATGTACTCGATTCACCTTGAATACGCATTTCCATTTCATGCCAACATGTATTATAAGCTTGTTCGATAAGATCTTCTTCGCCATAGATCGCTTTCGAACCGAATGCAGCCAATGTAATCGAACGAATCGCTAATGTTAACATTTCAGCATGTAAATTAATTCGATTTTCGTTATTTTCTTTCCAAAAATTTAATTTATCGCGTAGAACATTTTGAAATATTTGAAAAAAATGTCCACGAAGAATCGTTGGCGATAGAGGAATATCATAATGATTCTTTCGACGATATCGTCCTTCGTCACCATTAGCATATTGAATACTTTTCGAGCCGATTAATGGTTCGAATGGAGCGAATAAAGGCACTGGCCGATCGAACAAACGACGTGTTTCATGAAAAGCTTCAGGCGAAGCAATACTAACAACACGATCTTTATTCCAATAGAATGACACAATAGGACCGTATTTTTTATGGAGTTCAGTTAGATATTGATGAAGACTACCAGCTCGACCGATATCACCGAGATTACCGAGTTCAGAATCCGATGGTGAAACACCGGGAATGGTTATTGTTCGTCGAACTTTGACATCACGTCGAAAGAAAAACCAAAATAAAGTCAAAAGAAAAACAATCGAAACAACTACAATCGAAAACATGTTTTATGACCTATTTAGATAAAAATAATTCAATATATATAGTGTAGCTAACACAGACTTGTTGGCTGTCTCATACACTAGCACACTCTATTCATTTTCTGATTGGTGTATTTATTAGATTCGCAAAAGAAAACAACAACACACAGAATATTCTTGTTCTTGTCGTTTTGTGTGTTTCCCTTGAAAATTAATCATGAGTTGTCCGATGTTTCTGTACGGTTTAACAGCTGGCTCAATAATTCCACTAACAATAGTTTATTTTATTCGTCCAGAAAGTTTAGTCAATCTTTTTGAATTTCTTTCATCGTCGTTTTTAATTGCATTTAATTGGTCTGATGGCGTAGCTAAACGTTTCAATCTAAGTCTCGATTTATTCTCATTGAATTCCTCGACAACAAAAGAATACAGTTGCTATACAATCGAACATTGGTATTCGTTGTTTTCGTATTTGATTTATTTTTGTTTGTTTTCATCGGTTCTCTTACTTGTTTGTAGTCAACGATTGAAAAGTTTAGTTTCGACTGAAAATTCTATCGATTGGCTTTTCTATTACTTTTGTATATTCATTTTTGCCTTAGCATCGATCTTTGTTCGAATTTTAATTGAACATTATCTTCTCGGTCATTTGAAATTCTTGACAATGATCTATTTATTTTGGTTTCTAATTTCATTTGGATTTGTTTGGTTATCGACTCGATAAAATCTGTTTTGTATATTTTGCATAGAATTTCAATTCTAGATTTAAGCAAAAAAAAATATGCCGTCGAATCTATTAAATCATCTACGCATGATGTTTCGTACGACAACATCAAATCGTGAATTAGCATTAGCAAATAATTTTATCTACGTCAATGAAGAGAAAATCTCACGTTCATTAATCTGTCCAATATGTTTAGATCCTTTACTCGATCCTCAAACGCATGTTCTATGCGAAAATTCATTTTGTAATCGTTGTATAAGAAAATTGAAATTATGTCCATGTTGTCGAGCACCTATTTTAAATAATCAAGATTTAAAACTCACAAGTCATGTCATACGAAATATTCTCGATGAATTAGAAATACAATGTAATGTTTGCAAACAAAAATTACTACGTGGACATTTTTCAAGTCATATTAAAAATCATTGTCTCGAACAGCTGCCCACTGAATGTAATCTAGAAGACAAATATCTTGCCAATAGTTCAATGTCAACTCAAGATGATATCGATAGACATCTTTCGAATCTCTATCGACGTATTCATCAATTAGAAAATGAATTATTCGAATTGAAGAAAACAATTTTCATATCACTTCTAATTCTTTCGACAATATTCACGCTCGTTTTCTTCGGTTCGATTTTTTTCTATATTATCTTTTCATTTCTCTCACTTGTTTGCACGCAATGGATACCAACATTCTTGGATACAATCACACGATTTCTATTCGATTTCTCGCCATTAATTATCTTCATTCGAATCTTTTGTCTCGGATTATATTTCAGTTTTATTTGTTATAAACGTCATCCATCCGACTTCAATCTATTAACTTTAATTATTTGTTTAGTTATTGTTTGTATTAATTTATTAATTTTAATAATCAATTTAATTCTTCATCATTCGACATTCGTTTTCATTCTCATTGGTTTAAGTGTTCTAATTAAATACTATGCCAATCATTATTTACTAACAATTCAGCAGATATCACAGATGTTTCATCAAAGATCGATTTGAATTTTTGAACATAAATTTATATATACAAAATATTATTTTCTTTTGTTAAATAAAAACAAAACGAAAGAATACAGATCTTGTTTGTTTTTAGATTAAAATTATGCAAGTTCTACGAGAAGCTGTTACAAAAACGAGTGTAGTTTTGCGACAACCGGTTGGTTTTGCACGATTAACTAGCGTTTTCGAACAGGTACGATTCGATGGAAGTGATCCGAAATCATCGACATCACCAGACAAACATAAAAGTAAATCGAATGATATGTTGAATTCGATTGATATGAAGAAATAAATTAGGCACGAATTTGAATAAAACCAAAGGTGAAGGAAAAAAACAGAAACCAACTGAAACCGATGATACGAATCAACCAGGTATAACGAAGGATATGATCTGATTGAATATAGTTCGTTATTGTTGTTAAATTAGGTGTTACACGAAAAGATTGGAATCGACCGAATCAAGTCATTTCAAACGATCCACAATATGGCA
>ERZ778023.3548-NODE-3548-length-15076-cov-61.559617_pt1 | contig 15076 bp, 16 predicted proteins | sample MGYA00375753_ERZ778023 | MGnify/ENA primary metagenome ERZ778023 (study PRJEB29350, sample SAMN05389822) | bioreactor metagenome | isolation source: Ammonium sulfate bioreactor | place: South Africa: University of Cape Town | collected 2014-04-04 ...
AACGCACCTTAAAGTAGCCGAATCCAAGTCGCGAAGAATGCAGCAACGCGCTACTCACTGGCCCGAAGAACTCGCGCAGCATGCGATAGCGTGTCGCGGCTTCGGCGTGGAAGTTGTAGAACTCGCCCTCTACCAGGCTGAAGGCGCTGGCCCAGAGCTCGAGGATCTGCTGCTTGTGCGGCTCGGCTAACGAGCGAACGATGCCACCGCGCACCGAGTCGGCCACGATCTCGGTACTAGAATGCCAGCCAGCGAGCCATGCGCAATGTCAGCTATCGTGTGCGAGGCTCGTGCAGCGCTTTGCTCGCTCTCGCGCCCAAGAACCTTGTGAGTGACTGCCGCCCTTGCGAAGAGAGTACATGGCCAAACGTCGTCAACAAGCTGTCGATTGACGGTCGATGCAATGGATCGGGATTGAGCATCGCGGCGATGACGGGCTTCAGATTGGCGAACGTCTGCGGAATGTCCTCGAGCAGGGCCGAGATCGGGCCAAGCCCCAAGGCAGCAACTTGCTCGCCGATCGAGCTCTCTCGTTGCTGCGAGAAGAGAGAATCAACATCGAAACACTGGTGGCAACTGAGGTATGGCGTGAGTGAGACGCACCACGAGTAGTTTGCCAGACGCTAGCTCATAGAACACGCATCCGAGTGCCCAAATATCGACCTCCTTGCCTGGAACTCGTCTATTCATCGCAGCCACATGGGCGAGTGAGCTAGGCGTCAATACAATACAATACAATACAATCGTACTTGACAAGTGGCGCCCATAGCTCTGGTGCATTGTACGCCGCAGTGCCTGCCGAACCAACAACCTCAATGTGAGCAGTGGCAGCACTCTTTGGCATCTGAGAGAGTGAGAGAGTGCGCTCCGAACCTATTGGCGTTGCTTCGATGCTGGCGCGCGCACACACGGGAGGCTGGGCGCTCGCGGTCGCCAATCCAAAGTCGCCAATCAACGCGTTGCCACATGAGTCCAGGAACACATTCTCGAGCTTGATATCGCTGTTCGTCGGGCATCGAATGCGTGTGTGTGGAGCGTGAGTGGAGTCCACGATCGATCGAGGTGCACATTGCGAGAACCCACGCGTACCGATGCACCAGACCGCCATGGTGGATCATCTTGAGGCCCTCACACAAGTGCCTCACCCAGTTCATGACGAGCTAGAGTGACAGCGAGTACAAGAGCGCGTGAGGAGCAAGCGCTTGGTGCACCACGCGATATCGCTCAATCGCTCTCGCTCAATCGCTCTCGCTCTCTCGACGATGAGGATGCCGTCTGCGCTTGTGTACCTTGGGCTCGAGCGAGCTGCCACACTCAGCCACGCGGTGACATAGATCTCCGGCCTCGCAGTACTGCATCACCAAGCATATGTGGTACAGCTGCACGCCCTGCATCAGCTCGAGATCGAGGAACACCTCGTCGCACTTGACGACGTAGTCGCTGTGAAAGCGACACAGCGTCATGGCCTCCTGCAGCCCGCGATTGGCCGCCGCCAGATCCGTAAAGGTACGCTTCTTGAGAACGAGTTTCTGTTGCGTGTCCTTGCGAGTCACGAGCCATACGGTGCCCTCACCGCCACGACCAAGCACGCGATCGAGAGTGTAGTTCTCCATCGGTGGGCGCGAGAGAGGCGATCGGGGTTTTGTGTGGTGTGAGCGAGGTGGGTGGCGAAAGAAGCAAAAGCTGCGGCGCTGCGTTTTTCACTCGGCCACTGCCGGAAACAGCTCGGCAGCAGTTCCGGGGCACGAAAGTACTTGTTTATTGCCAGCAGCAGCGGAGAAGCCACGTAGTCGCTGTTGCTGCTGTCGCTCACTCGCTCGCTCGCTCGCTCGCTGCTCTCGCTTGGTTCTTGGTAGTGGGGAGGTCTCTCTCTCTCTCTCACGTATCTCACTCATATCCATCATCAGCTCTCGATCTCTATCTCGATCGAACCTCACCACTCACGTCGCTTGCCTCGCCAGTGTCTGGCTTGGTAGCGCTCTTGTACATCGCTTTCTCGCCCTCTCCCTTCGTCTCCTCACACACACACAACACACAATCATGACCGGTCGCGTGATTCTCGGCGCCGCGGCAGCTGCGGTATCTCGAATCGCTCGTCCTACACGCCAGCCTGTATCTCTAGTACGTTGGCCTTTCGTTGCCAGTCGCCTCGAATCGCTCGCTCGAGCCTAACGCGCCGCTGTCGCTCGCCCTTCCGCAGACGCCCGCTGCCATCGCGCACATCAAGCAACTCGCCGAGAAGGACTCGGCCTCGGCCTACAAGCTCGGTGTCTCGAGCCGCGGTTGTAATGGCCTCTCGTACACACTCGACCCACTCACAGGCCCGCCGGCGCGAGGAGACGACGAGATCGATGTCGATGGTACGCGCACGTGCGCGCGCTCGCTCGCTGCTGCTCCAATGCCTCGACTCACTCGCTCGTTCGTTCGTCTGCCAGCAGGAATCAAACTCGTGATCGATGCCAAAGCGCTGACATGGATCATTGGCACTACGATCGACTACTCCGAGAGCCAGAACCGACTCGGCCACGAGTTTGTGTATATTAACCCCAACGCCAAGGGCGTGTGCGGGTGTGGCGAGTCGTTCACTGCGTGATGATGTTGTTATGTGTGATCGCGATAATGTCGTCAGGTGGCATAACAAAGCTGCACCTGTAACCAACCACTACCACTACTACTCTTACGACGACGAAGACGACGACGACAGCGAGTGCCGTGCTGAGGCGGGAGGTCGACCTCAGTCATTCATCACTCGCTTGCTGCCTCGGTCCTGCGTGCATCTGTCGTCACCCATCCCCGCATCCCCGCCACCACAACGCACGTCGCTCGCTGCTCGTGGCACCACTGCTGACGTCCAGAGAGAGCGAGAGCGACGACAGAGGGCATGTCGCGGTTCGCTGTTCCGGTCGTGAGCCGTGGCGGCGCGGCTGCTGCTCCCGCTCGCAGCAATGCTCGCCCTCAAATCAGCCAACCGGTCGAGATTGGTTGCTACGCCCGCGGCCACACCGATGCTGCTGGCGTCGCTCAATTGCTCACGGGACCCAATGCCAAGAGTCGATTGGTGCGAGCGTGCGAGTCCTGCAGCTGCAGCTGCCGCAGTATGGCTGATAGCTCGCTCGCTCGCTCCTTCGGTACTGCAGCGACGATTGCGCGAGGTGTCGCCGCCAGTGGACCTTGATCAAGGCCGTGAACGCTTCACGGCCAAACGCTACGACACCACTGGCGAGTCTCTGGACCCGGTGCTGCAATGTCTACCGAGTGTACGTGATCGATGCGATCGATGCGATCGATGCGATCGATGCGATCGATGCGATGTGAGGCGATGCGATCCGCAGTGGCTGATATACGTGCGGTCGCTTGCGTGCTGCAGCTCGACCACATGAACGTGGTCTCGTTCCGCAACAACTTCAACAAGCTCATGGCGACTCCGTACGCTCCGAACGATGCATACGAGATCGATATTCATCGGTTGTATGGCAGACTGTATTTCGGTGTGCGCCATCTCGATCTCGACAAGGTATCTTCATCTCTGTCGCTATCGCGCGCGCCTCATTCAATCAGCGACGCCAACGAGCTGACGTGCGCCACCGCCTGTTGTGCTGCACCAGCAACCAACTGACGCCGAGGATCGGTTCACGTACTGGGGCTACCATTGGGAGACGCTCGCCACCGAACCGATCGAGACCGTACCGACCGAGCACGACCATATTATCGTCGACGCCAATGTCGAGTTCTGCTCCGTGGTCTACGTCAAGATCGGCGGCATTCGGTAGGCGCGCATTCGGGAGGCACGCGTTCGGCACCTGAGTGCTGATATCCGAGTGCCCGTGTGTGTACACATTTCTATATATGCAGGATCGCTCTCGGTGCAGAGATCGACGCCTACGTGGACGGCGAGCTGCTGGAGCGTTTGATGCCTGCATCGGCATCCGCGAGATCGGAGCCGCCGTCGCAAGTGGGTTCGAAGCGCCCTCGCAACGGTAGCGACACCGATACCACCACCACCACCACCACGAGCTCGAGACGGCCGAGCAGCTCCGTACCCAATGTGTCGCTGAACAACTACGTCGAGATCAAGACCACACGAGTGATTGATTCCGAGCGCGGTCTGAACTCATTTCGACGGTACAACAGGCGCGAGATGAACGTGAGCGCGAGTGAAGCAATGAATGAAAGAATGCCTGACTGCACGCTGGCGCGCAGACACAAGCTCCTACGCTGGTGGATTCAAAGCTTCCTGGTCGGGGTGCCGATGATCTACGTCGGCGAACGCGATGACCGCGGCATGGTGCTCAACACCAAAGCCTACCGAACCAGGGACCTGCCAGCGATGGCGGCCGAGGCATGGGATCCGTTCGTGTGCCTGTCGTTCGTGGTCGACGTGCTCGCGTGGTTGCTTGCTTCGACGAGCGACAATCAACAATATCGGCTCCGGCACCGTGGTGGCGGAGGCGGTGGCGCAATGCAGCGGTTCGTTGAGCTCGAGCACCTGCGCGACGCTGAAGAAGCGTCGTCGTTCTTGCCGCAGCGCTTCGTGCACCACGAGCACCGACGCCACCAGCAACAGCCATCTCGGCCGATGCCAACGCCACTCGAGCAGCACCAGTCGAGCTCGCTACCACCGGCCAAGATGGCACGAGTCTCGAGCGAATCGGTAGGCGCTGCCGATCACGATGCAAGAAGTACCATATCGACCGATTGATCGTCCACTATTCGAATTCGCTCTTGTCGATTGATTGCCGATGTTGACGACGACGATGACTCTCTTCTCTTCTTCATTGCACTGTCGCGGGAGTCGATTCTGCGGTCTATTGTTATGTACAACTACTCTTCGAGGAGCTTGCTTGGTGATGCGGAGTGCCGTCAGCGAGTGGCTTTGATGGTATTAGTGTACAATGCCGAGGAGCGGTCGCTCGTTTGCTTGCTTGCTTGCTCAGTGTCCTCCGCGAATCTGTGCAATCTCTCGTTCGAGTTGTAGCTGCGTCTGTTCGAGCTCGGCGAGTTGCTTCTTGAGGCGCTCGTGATAGGCCGTGAGCGTCGCAGGGCGCTTGGCGATGTTGATCGGCGCACCGGTGTCGATGGCCACGAGATCGAGGCGCGCAGGCGGCGCAAGTGGCTTGGCGGGCTCGGCCTGTTGCTCGGGCTCGGCCTGTTGCTCGGGCTCGTTCGCGGCAGCAAGCTCGTCGGCTTGCGCCGCTTGTTCGATGTCGATGTTGGCCTGCAGATCGACGAGCTGCTCCTCGATCAGAGCCTCGAGCTTGTCGATGCGACGCAGCACCTCCAACTCACCGGGCAGCGGTTCGACGGTGAGGTCGCGAGGAGCACTGGCGCTCGACCACCACATGTAGAGGATGAGAGCGATGGCGCTGCTGACGAACAGCACGGCGAACCAGTTGGTTTTCGAGGAGGCTGTGGATCGGCGGCTCTTCATTGTGCTTGTGGTTGGTGTATTGGTTGATGTATGTGATGTTGATCAAAGAGATATCAATGCGATTGATTGATTGATGTATGCGATGATGTTGTTGATCAAAGAGATATCAATGCGATTGATTGGTGTATGTGATGATGTGGATCAAAGAGATATCAATGCGATTGATTGGTGTTTGTGATGTGGATCAAAGAGATCGAGAGATCGACGACAGCATTAAGGGCAGCGGCGAGCTCGCGCCGGCGCTACAGGTTTTCGGTTGCTGCTTCTGCTGCTGCTCCACCACGCCGCTTCTCAGCGTCTTTCACCGCCCAGAGACTTTGCCTCCCTCTCGCGCTCTCGCTCTCTTTGTCTCTCTCTCCTCGTCGCTGCTGCTGTACACGAGCTCGCGTGTACTCGCTCTCTCTCGCTCGCGCTCTCTCTCGCCCGCTCCTCGTCTCCTCATCGTGTGGTGTGCGTACGTGTGCACCATAGGTGTGTGTGGGGGGAGGTTCAGATAGTGTCCTTGTTGGTTCGAGACCGCGGCTTTCTGTCGTGTGGTTCGGGAGCAGCGAATCAAGCTTGCTCGTAAGGTACGCAGCAACAACAACAACAGCCGCCACCCATATTGTCCATGTCGTTGCTGTTGTCGTTGCTGTTGTCGTTGTACCCATGCCTCCGGTCGCGAAGTTGCTTCTCGCGCGCCTCATGGTCGATATCGATGCAAGCTGTCGCTCTCATTCACTCACTCGCTCCCTCGCTGCTGCTGCTGCTGTCATCGCCACCGCTATCGCCTTCCGGCCTGGCCTTGCAGTCCATAGCCGCCGCCACCATGTCGTCCGACGAGTTCAAAGAGCAGCTGCTCCAGGCCTGCCGAAACATTGGCAACAACCTGCGCACGATCGGTGCTGCGCTCGGTCTGCTGGGATGGCTGTGTACCGTCGCTGGCTGCATCATGATCTGGCACCACTACTATGCCACCACCGAGTCGACCGTGATCGACAACGCCGTCACCAACTACTACATCATCCTCGCCTTCTGCGTTCCGATCCTCAACCTCTTTGCCTTCTTGACCGAGATCACCATCGTCCACTTCTTGGTACGCGTCGTTCTCGCTCGAGCCGTGGCTGTTTGCTGCTGTTGCTTGACCAACGTCATCGGTCGTTCGTTCGTGTGCGTCTGTCCTCACCCACCGTACGGCTCTCTTGGCTCTCTTGGCTCCCCGTAGGCGTTGGGTATCTTCTACGCCAACTTTGCGCAGTTCTGTGCGACGGCCGACTTTTATACTCGCGCCGACCACGGTTCGTCGTTGGCCGGTGGTTATTCGCTGCTCTTGTGCGGTGAGGTACGTCGACCACGCCGCCGCCGCCATCACACCATCGCCGGTGTTGAGTGACTCTAACCACCACCGTACGACGACGTAGATCATCTCATTCTTTGCCATCCAAGAGCTGTGGCGCAACTACCAAGCTGCCAAGGACCGCATCCGCGAGTTTGCTGGACTCTTCTCCTTCATGAACTGCATCCTGCTCATCATCGGTTGCATCCTCATGTTCTACGACTCGGAGCAGTACTCGCTCTTGATCTCGATTCCGCCGTTGCTGGTCGCCGACTTTTACATGGTCGAGCACTTGTTCAGCATCCTTGGCCTCAAATACGTGGTAGGTTTCCGCCGACACTCGCGGTCCACCAAAGTACTCCTCACTAACGATGAACGCGCTTCTCTCTCGCTCTCTCTCTCTCGCTCTCTCGTTTATGCTAGGTGGTGACACTCACCTCGCCAGCTGCTTACTACGCTCTCTCGAGCTCGCTCGGCCCCAACCAAGACAGCCAATGGAAGTCGGGCGCCGCAGTCGTGTTTGCCAGCTTGGTTCTCATGAACATCATCACGGTGTACCGCTCGATCGGCTCCGAGGACAGCAAGTGGAACGAAAAGTACTACCTCTCGATCCAGAACTTCTTTGAGAACATACGCAAGGTCATTCCGATGGCGGCGCTCGGCATCGGATGGGTGACGGCCGCCATCGGCACCATCCTGCTGTTCGTGCAGTCGCACAACAACCAGAACCTCGCGACCGACAACTACCTCTTCGCCACCATGATGTTCGTGCCGACGCTCAACTGGATCGGCTACCTCATCAACGCGCCACTGCTGCACTTTACCGCCGTCGGCCTCTACTACATGGCAGTCGGCCCGTACCTTGCCGGAGGAACTACCATCTCTGGTGGTTCGTGGCAGATTGATTACCTCATTGCCTGGATCGGTGCTGTACGTCATGGAGCGTACTCACTCGCTCACCTACCCACCCACTCACCCACTTGCTTGCTTGCTCAATATGATCCGATCCATTCGTATAGACCATTTCATTCGCTGGAAATCTCGAGGCCTACAAGAAGTTCGCCGCTGCCCGTGAGCGCCTGGTCGAGTCGGTGCTCCGTCATCCGGCATTCTTGCTGTCGTGCATCACCTCGATTTTGATTCTCGTACGGCCTGCTACCGCTCGAGCTCCCTTCTTTTCTCGAGCTGCTGCTGACTTACACGCTCCTCGTTCGTTCATTCATTCGTGTAGATCGGTGTCATCATTCTGTTCTTCATCCCGGAGCACGGCCTCTTGCTGCTCATCGATATGGACCCGTTGGTGCTCGGTGCAGTGTACCTGATCCACGCCTTTGTCGGCATCACTGGAATTGACTACGTGGTACGTATCAATCACTTGCTGCGAGCGTGTAATGTGCGTGCTCTATCTAACGAATACGAATTACGATACGATTGGTGGTGCTTCAATAGCTCATGTTCTGGGCTGGATCCCAGCTGCATGGTAACTCGCTCGTCTTCGCGCTGAATTCGCACAGCGCCCAGCTGCAAGCGGGCTTCTCGCTCATCTTCGTTGGCTTGGTACGAGAAACACCACACCACACAAGCAATCAATCGTGTTTGTTTGCTACGTGCAGCCACTGACCACCACTCGTTTTGTTTCGTATCGAGCAGGTGTTGTGCTTGTTCGTTCTGACCTACAAGAAGATCCGCATCCCCGACGAGGCCGAGCCAGTACCGTCGGTGCTTGGTTATGAGGAGTTGTAAACCCATCCGACAACAATACGCTCGATACGATTCCTCTCCTACTCTCTCTCTCTCTCTCACACACACTCTCTCTCTTCCTCTCTTTGTTGCTCCTCCTCAACAACAACAGCTCTCCAGTCACCACGCAAGCATCGTGTATGCTCGCTGTGTTCATGTCTTTTTATCCTACGCCTCGTCTCTATCTATCGCTCTCACGTATGCCTCCCCTTCTCTCCTGCATACTTGCCTGCTTGCTTGCGTCATGTTAGTACCATATCGCTATATCGGCGCCTCTCTCTGTCTCTCTCTCTCTCTCTGTCTGTCTGTCTGTCTGTCACTCACATCTATTCGCCTCGCTCTCACCCGTTGTTTGTTTTCTTTCCATCGCCATTCGATATCGGCTGATATTCATTATAATGCAAAGCTGTATTACTCTTCGACCCGCTAATAAATACACCCACAAAAACTAGACCTCGCGTCTACTGCTGCATCATCGTGCTTATCACTCACTCACTCACTCACTCGCTGGTGCGACAACAGCGCCTGCGCCACGGCGAGCGCGGCGTCAATGTCGGCGGCGACGAACAAGGCGGCATCGGTGGCGTGCGAGATGTGCCGCACGGCGTGGTGGTGGTCAATGACGTACACCGAGTGCAGCGTGCACTTGGTGTGCGAGTCGATCGGGCACTGCAGCGTCGAGGCCAGCGAGCGCGTGAGGTCGGACAGCAGCGGCAGCGTGAGGCCGAGCGAGCTCGCCCAGTGCAGCAGCGCGTACTCGCTGTCGCCGGTCACGATGGCGAGCTCGGCCGAACGGGCGCGGAACTCGGCGTAGCGAGCGTGCAGCTGGTGCGCTTCGTCCGAGCACGCGAACGCCATCGGCAAGAACACGAGCACCAGCGATCTGCCGCCGAGCAGGAGCAGGTCGGCGAGCGTCACGCGCGATAGCTGGCGACCGCCGCCGACGACCGCAGCAGCCGAGATCGCGCCAGCAGCGGCGCCCAACGGCAGATTGAGCGCCGGCAGCAACGGCAGGTCGTCGTGGTCGAGGCGAGCATGCTTGGCGACGTGGAGCTCGCCAGAGCTGCTCGAGCACGAAGGCTCGCGAGGTCGCTTGGGCATCGAGAGGCGATATGGTGTGGTGGTAGTTGGGCAGCGAACGAATGAACGAATGAGCGGTTGGTTTGGCGGGAAAGAGGCTCTGAGGGAAGCGCCGTACTGCGGTGCGTTTGTGGTTTCGTGTCCGCACAGCGACTTGGCCTCCTGCGATGCGTTTGGAAGAAAGGCACTCGAGAGGCCTTCTTCCTCTTCTTCATCATCGTTGCCGCCCTGCCTCGCTCCCCATCTCCATCTCTATCTCTCTCTCGCTCCGTACATATCACACCACATCCCACCGCTTGCGCCATGGCGAACAACCCCTCTGCTACCGAGATCGCCGAGTACGTCGATGCTTTCAAGATGTTCGACAAGGACGGCGATGGCTCGATCACGACCGAGGAACTGGGCCTCGTGCTGCGCAGCATTGGCGGCGGCAACGCCGTCGACGAGGCTCAGCTCAAGTCCATGGTGGCGCAGATGGACGCCGACGGCGACGGCACCATCAGCCTCGACGAGTTCGTCGTCATGATGAGCAAGTGGCGCAGCGAGGGCGACACCGACGAGGAGCTGCTGCACGCCTTCCAGCTATTCGACAAGGACGGCAGCGGCCTCATCGACCACCAGGAGCTCAAGGCCGTCATGGCTTCGTTCGGCGAGCGTCTCACCGACGCCGATATTCGCGAGATGATTGCCGACGTCGACACGGACGGCGACGGCCTCATCAACTTCCAAGAGTTCAAGAAGATGATGGGCGGCAAGTGAGCCCGACCGACACACCGCGACACATCATCAACATCAACACCAACATCACCTATGGATCGAGTGCAAGCGAGCGAGTTTGGGGCGCGAACGTGTACGTACCTGCGTACGTGCGTGTGAGTGCCCTATCGATGCCTTGAACGATTGTACGATGCCTTGCGACTAGATCGACTGCCGTTCAACGTTCACTGCGTTACTTGCTTGCTTGCTTGCCCTCGCTCGATATCTATCGTCTATCTATCGTCTTGCCATAGCTCCCGACCGGCTATAGCTGTAGTGATCCCTACATACATGTGCCTGCTTCTCTCTCTCTCTCTCTCTCTCTCTCTCTCTCTCTCTCTCGCTCGCTCGCTCTATTAGATTAGGTCAATCAATCTCTCGCTCTCACTCTCCCGCCGTACGTCTTCCGAGCACTACCTTGGTCATCACGCTCGTCTTCTCTCTCTCTCTCTCTCTCTCTCTCTCTCTCTCTCCTTGTCGCTCTCGCCCTCTCTCTTGTTGTGTTCGTATGCTTGTCTTTGTTTCCTTGGAAGACGGCGATAGTTTGCGTATACCAGCCAGTGTGTTTTGTTTTGTTTACTTGACGACGTTATATGATGGTAATAGTGGTCGATATCTACAAGCAATCTACGACGACGACTACAACTACCACGACAGCTACGACTACTACTCGCTATAGTACTTATGCTACCTGTTCTACTTGTTGTTCTTGTTGTTCTCCTTCTTCTTCGACAACTACAACTAGAACCAAGACAACTGTCACCATATATAGTACGAGGAACGATGGGGGTAAGGGAGGGTCGCAACAAACGGTGAACACAAACTGTACGATAGATTGAAGGTGGTGGTGTGGTGGGTGGTGGGGTGGGTGAGTGAGTGGGTGAGTGATAGATAGATAGGGAGGAGGGTAGGTGGTAAGACAGAGGTAAGACACAATCACAAGACACAGGCATAGGGAGGCACGCACGCATACACACGCGTGCGCAGGCAACATTGCTCGAATCGACGCTCTTGGCACATCAGTCGTCATCCAGTTGTAGCGGCTCGACGACCGAGCACAGGCCATAGTGGTCAGACGGGAAGATGGGCTCGGTTTCGGTGACGCCGTCGGCGTTGACGACCGTGTCGGTGAGGATGGGCTCGCGGCCGATGCGTTCGATCAATGTCGGAAAGAAGTGGTCGGAGCGAATCAGCATGCGGTCGATGCGGAAGCCCGAGAAGCGTGTGCGCGTCTCGGTGACCGTGTGGCCGTCCTCGTGGTGCAGATAGGGCCAGATGTCGACGTACTCGGGGTGTGTGGCGAGGCACTCGTCGTTCTCGGGCGACACCTCGTGGAAGTTGAAGTCGCCCATCAGCATCGCGTGCTCGAACTCCTTGAGACACTCGTCGAGAATGTACAACAGCTGCTGGCATCGCTTCGACGTGTTGTCCATGCTCTCGAGATGCACCGTGCCGATGGCCATCGTCGAGTCCGAGAGACTGAGCTCGAGCAGCAGCAGCTTGCGGCCCATGCGAGATTGTAGCGGATGGAATGTCAAGCGCTTGACGGGCAGCTTGGTCAGCATCAGAACGCCGTACGGGTGGACTGTGGAGCGAGAGAGACAAAGAGTCGATTCCATTGAGCCAGAAGCAGCAGCAGCAGCAGCAGCAGCAGTAGCATCATCATCATCACGCAATGATCGAGAGCCAATCGAATGAAGCCAAACGAGCGAGTGAGTATGAGAGAGTGACTAGGCAGCTTGGAAGCTATACTCGCGCGCAGGCACTCGCGCGTACCGGTAGTGCCGCGCGTATCCGAAATCAAGTACTCATCTTGCACCCATTGCAGCGAGATGATGTATTGCAGGAAGCGCTCGGTGATCTCCTGCAGGCAGATGACGTCCGGTCGCTCGTCGCGCAGAATGTTGCAGAGCGCCTCGCGACGCTCGTCGAAGAAGCGATCGACGAACCACACGTTGTAGCTGACGCACTTGATCGACTGGATGCTGCTGAGCGGCACCGCCGGCATCGGGTCCTCGATCGACTCCCAGTCGCCGAGCGTCGTGCTGTAGCGCTCAAAGTAGCGCTCGTGGAACACGCGCCGAGGCTTCTGTGCCTGCGCCGAGGCGGCAGCCGGCGGCGACGCGGCCGGCTGCGGCGTCGTGCTCGTCGACGACTTGAGGCCCTCTTTGTACTTGGCCAACCGGTCCTGCGATACCCAGGAGTTCTTATCGCCCATGGTGGATGTACGGGGTGGTGGTGATGGTGGCGGTGGTGGGCTGGAGCGGAGTGGAGGAGGAGCAGCGGCGCGCGAGACGCAGCGATGTGGCGGAGTGTTGGTGTTGGTGTTGGTGTTGGTGGCTGAGACAGGAGACGACGCCGGACCACGCACACACGCACGCACGCACACGGACAGACAGCCACGCACACGCAAGAGTCGGGAGATGGTGGCGGTGTGGGTATCGGTATCGATATCGATGTCGGTATCGACGTCGGCGGCGCGAGGGGGCTGTGTGCGTGTGGCGGCTTCGTCGTCGATCTCGCGGTGGCGATGAGAGCGAGGCTGCCATAGAGCAAAGCCCTCGCGCACCTGAGCCTCAACGAGCTTATACCATAGGTATTTCCTGAGCACGTGAGCTCGTTATTGGCGTACGAGTTCCCGCGCTTTCGTCAACGTCCCGTCCCTTCGCTGCTGCTGCGACATCCGATCTATCTGCTGCCTGCCTGCCTGCCTGCCTGCCATCATGCACAGCACCCTTTCTGCGCAGCGACAAGCCCCGCTACAGGCCAAGGCAATCAAGGAGGGATGTGGCTCGTCGGAGCAGCAATGTGCGGCAGCAACCGATGTCGATCGCCTTCATGCCGAGCACCAGACCATGTTCCAGCTGCTGCTGTACCGTGAACGACACCTCGCTCTGTTGCGACTTCACCTTGATGCTGGAGGTACGTGCCACGATGCCTCCTTATTGTCTCGTCTCGTCGGTGCCACTACGGTCGCTGAACAGTCTCTCTCTCGGCAGACCACGAGGCCTTCGAATCGGCGCTGCAATCGCTCGCTGCCTCGGGCGCCGCCGGCCTTCCGGTGCTCTGCAACGTGCTCGAGTCCTTGATTGCCTCGTGCCACTGCTGCTTCACGGGCACCTCCAAGGCGCTGCCACCGACCGACAAACGCCTCCTCGTGAGGAGTATGGCTGGTCGGCGTTCGTCGAGCAGCAGCGCCATGATGCCATCGACGTCTGCTTCAGCGCGAGCGCGAGCTGGAGCTGCCGCGCGCGCTGCCACCTCGCCAGGATCGCTGCCGTTGCCGACATGCATCTTGGGCGTCAGAGAGACAGCCGTGGCGTTGCTCGTAGTATGTCCAGCATTGCTGGCATCGCGCTACGAGAGCTTCATCGGCGCTGCAGTACTCGCGCTGCCATTGTTGCTTCAGCATCTCGCCAGCTCGCTCTCGGGCGTGCCACTTGCCGGTCTACGGTACGCTGACATGGCCTCGTGATTGTCGTGGCACACATCGCATACCATCGTATTGCATCGAATCTGACTCTCGATGCAGAAGCAAGGTCGAAGCGGCTCTGACGACAGCGGCGCAGCTGCAGCACGAGGCGGCGGTGCAGCTGTACGCGGCCTCGAGCACCACGGCAGCCTCGGCTGTACATCGGCTGCGCACCTCGCTCGCATCTCACTCGTCGACATTCGATTCATGAGGCGAGCGTCGCTGCCATCGTTGTATAGCTCTTCTTGTATCATACACGCGTCTATATCGCATCCGTATCGGTCTAGTCTACATGAGCAGAGAGCACTTCAATCGCTCTCTCGGTCGTCATCGTCATCGTCGTCATCGTCGTCGTCATCATCATTGTCGTCATCAAGGTCGGCATACGCGAATCGCAGAAAGTCGACCTCGACATCGACGCTGCGCTTCTTGTGGAAGCGATACAGGTTCGGTATCGGGAACCGCATCTCGGCGAGCACCTCGGCCTCGACATTCCAATCGCGCTTGGCGCGCTTCAAGATATGCTGTGCGAGTCACACAACCATCGAGCGATCGAATCGAGCGATCGGTTGATTGATTGATTGACAGGTGAGTGGATCGCGAGACACGATGGATCGAGAGCGCATCGATGGCTGGGTGTACCTCTCGCGTCGAGCTCTTGTGCAACGAATAGACCTCGGGAGCGAGCTGGTGCCATTCAACAGCAACGTCGGTGGGTGTCGTTAGCGAGCGAGCTCCCGCGTCGAGGTCGTGTATGCCAGTTGGGAGGTACCTTGAGCGCCTGCTCGACGAACATCATGTCGATTCCGACCGTGGTCTTGGTTCCGAACGGCGGGTTCATGACCACGGTATCGAACAAGAATCGCCGGCGTCCTCGGCTATCGCGTGTCGTCGTCTCTGTCGTCGTCTCGTGTGCGAGGTTCGCGAGGCCGCGGAGTGGCAGGTTGCGCACGTCGCATTGGAGCCAGTCGACGGCGTCGAGCAGCTCGAGCTGCTCGCTGTTGCGCCGCGCTATCTCGAGCGCATCGGGGTCGATGTCGAAGCCCACGACACGGCCACCCATGAGACAGCACGCGATCGATAGCATGCCGCAGCCGCAGCCGAGGTCGGCGATGCGTTTGCCCTCGACGCTCTCGTAGTTGGACTGCATGGTGAACACCATGTGCGACGCGAGGTCGGCGCTCGTCGGATACTGCTCGAACTCGATCTTGGCACGCTCGAACGCCGATACCTCCTGCAACGCCGATCGAAGTTCCTTGAGCTTCATGATGCCGTGGTGATGGTG
>ERZ778023.3549-NODE-3549-length-15072-cov-55.721582_pt1 | contig 15072 bp, 16 predicted proteins | sample MGYA00375753_ERZ778023 | MGnify/ENA primary metagenome ERZ778023 (study PRJEB29350, sample SAMN05389822) | bioreactor metagenome | isolation source: Ammonium sulfate bioreactor | place: South Africa: University of Cape Town | collected 2014-04-04 ...
TCTCTCTCTCTCTCTCTCTCTCTCTTTCTTTCGCTTTTTTTAAATAAATTGGAAAAAAAGAGACGAACGATCAAAACGAAGATGTTGACCTGTATATCTAATGATCTATCTTTTCTATTGAATCATCAATATGCAATCATTTGAATCAATCTACTATAACGTTTAGTAAGAGTTATGCGTACGCTCGTATGACGAAAAAAAAATTGCAATGAAAAACTTGTCTCGCCATTATCGAAGATATGTGAGCATGAAAATGCTTTGTATACTTTTTCGATTTCATTCAATAAATGTTTCAATTTAGGATATGGTCGGTTTCGGTTATTGCACTATGCGCTTCCTTGCTCCCCCTCTCTCTCGCGCGCGCGCGTTCTCTCGGTGATGATAGATCATTTTCGCATTGAACATCATTTATTCATTTTCAACGACGATAATCATCGTCAAATATAGAAGAGACAGGGAGGGAGAGAGAGAGAGAAAAAGAGTAGATGTTCAATCAGGTAGAACACAGACGACGTAAAATTTTTGTTAAAAGGTATATTTCATCATTATGCATGCCGAAGACAACAAAAAGACTATGTCGAAAATCTCAACTAATCAATCAAGAGAAGTTAATGTTGATTTTAAATTTCTATAGACAGACAGATGATTTAGTCTTTAGTAATCCTAACTGTTACACACACACGCACGCACGTCTTTACTTCTGTATTTTACCTTTGAATTCACTCGTCCGTGACCTGTCTTTAGTCATTTGAGGTATAAGTAGATCTGTATATATTCATTTATAAATACATATTCATAGACTCATGGATATGACTGATGTTCGAATTGTGATTTATTTGTTTTTTTCTTAATTTCTTTAGTAGCTAAAGAATTTGTCAATATTGATTAGGTAAGTTCGATGACACAAAAATGTGTCAATCTTAGGCTTAATCAGTTGTCGAGGAAAAAAAAGTAAATAATGGAAGCGAAGCGAGAAAAAGGCGTTGATCATGCATGTAATAATATGTTCAGATAGAAGAAAATCAATCAAAAATTAGTCACACATGAATATTGACGTTTTTCATGAACATCTATTTATTTCATGTTTTTTACTTCTAGAATTCTTTGCATTCTCATTTAATTAAAATGAATCATGAACACGATGATATTAATCTAACAGTAAATCAAGTCGATTTCTCTCAATATTTCTTAATGAATACCTTCGTCTTCTTCTAGGTCGTTCAACGTGCTTCATCACTTGATTCACTTGAACCGATCGATGGTGAAAATCTTCGTTTTATAAGCGGATGTCATAAATGGATCAATACGAATTCATCAGTTCGTGTTGATAATGATCATCGACCTGTCGAAATCATTAGTGTTTCGGATGATGAACACTCGATTGTACTTAAAACTTTATCAACAACAACAAATACGGAGAAAGTTTTCGTACGAAATCCTTTGACAAACGAGGAGGAAGAAGATTATAGTCAAACTCAAATGGATGTATCAGCGAATCAATTTGATTTTGATTATCGGTCGATTCATTATGAAATGTTCTCCTCGGATTTTGAGAAGAAATTATCTCCTATAGATTTAAATCGAACATCGAAATCGAACGAAATGGAAATGGATAATGGAGAAAATCATTCGGATGAAACCAATCAACAATCACAAAACAAGAAGAAGAAGAAGAAAAACGACAGTGAATCCGATGAAAAGGGAAATGGAGAAAATGCAAATCGAAATAACAATAATTCAAGACGGTAATTTCGACGAAAGAGATAAAAACAAAAAAAATTTATATAGATTTTTATTTTGACTTAAGATCAAATGACGATGATAGTCATGATGATGATGATGATGATGATGATGATGGGATGGATGACGACGATGATGATAACATTGATGAAGATGATGACGATGAATCCGATGAAAATCTAGCACGTCGTTTAGGTTTTGTACCGATCAATACAGAAACCGTCGAAATTATCGGTCGTTTACGTGTATTAACAAAGAAAAAATCTTTTGAACGTCGTGATTTTGAAACGTTTCAAAATCTCATCGATCAATTGATTCATATTCAACATTTAGAAGATTCATCAAAGAATCATCTCAAACAAATCATTCATCTATTAAGACTCTACCGACCATTGCATACGAAATCTCGTGCATTAGTTTTTCTTCAAGAACGAATACCACGTCGTGCTGTGAAATACAACGTTATCTCAGCGAATTCACATTCGAATGTGTTCAATCTTTGGCGTGAACGTGAACGACGTGCACGCGTCAATTCACGAGATAGTTTAGAAGATGATGAGAAGGCATTTAGTGGACAACAATTACGTGATGTTGTTGAAATTAACAATCCAACGCCACCAATACTTTTAACAAGCGCAATTTCATTGAGTCAAAGTCAAAATCCAACATCGAAAGTCAAACAAATGGCGAAAGACATCGACACACGTTCGATTTCATCACGATCTGAACTGAATCTTCGTACAGGCGATCGTTTTAGTGATCATACATATATTCCACGAAGTTCATCACCAACTCATCCAGGTCTTGTGTCTGTCGCTGTTTATGATGTAAAAGGAAGTACGAATCATTTAAATAATAGTCTTATTTCACCAACAATAACAGCATCGGAATCGAGTCATGTACGAAAATTAATCGATCGATTAGAATCATCATCGACAGTATCACCATCATCGGATGCGAAGAAAGACAAAAAACTAACAACGAGAAAATCAATTCATGATGAACAATCCGATCTTTCGAATAGTTTGACATCGTCGCCGCCGACGAAACGTGTGGCACGACGAGATTCAACCGAAGAGAAAAAGACGAATGATCAACAACCGAAAGAAGTTCTCAATGCTACTCATCGAACAGCCAGTGGAACAACTGTATGTTTCCATTGTTTATTTCTTCTTATCCACCTTCAAAATTTATTCTAGATCGAAGAATATGTCACGACTCTTCTTCCTGAAACTGAAACATCTCTCTCCATGGTTCGAGATATTCGTGCTCGTGTTTACGATGATCCATCGGCCGTGACACGAAATCAAGTTGAAACTATACCTGTTAAAGTTGATGTGGAAACATTATATATTCTCGAAGAGAAGTCCGATAGGAAATCGATTTCACCTATTGTGAATATTTACATACCGGATTATGATTACAATCGTTCGACTGAACGACAAGATTTTTCAACACAAACAACAACACCAACAGTAACAATCAAACCACCACATCGACCAATTGGTACACAAGTTGAATCACTCATTGAACAGCATACTGTTGGTGCACAAACAACGGATTCATTACATCGACCAAGCCGAGAACGACAACGTTTACCAACACCACCAACATCGACTGAACAGAAAACTGATGAAGAACAAAAAGTTACAACAACAACAACAACAACAGTCACGACAAGATATGAAATTAAACGACGTCATACCGATGAAGATGAAGGTGGTACTGTGATTTATATTGATGACAAATCGAAAAAATCCGAATACGAAGATAATTTCGAATTAAAACGTGAAAAACTTCATTCATCAACCGATAACCAACCATCAACGATTCCAAATAAAACATTTGCATTCGGTCAAATCGCATCACGCATACGTATCGATCAATTACGTGATATCAATCGACATATTGTTCATCGACATGTACAAGACAATCAATTGAATACAACGACAGACGAATTTCATTCATCGGAAGTTTACGAAATTCATACACGTGGTGCATGCAAATGTTTAGTGATTTCATCGGAAGAAAAAACTCAATTTGGCAATGAAACACATTTTGAACAACAACTTCAACGTATCGAACGTACATATACAAATGAAGAATTGAAATCAACTGAATTACATGTTATTGTAACATCATCGGATGCGAATTATCAATTAGTTCAACGTGATTATGGTCAAGTTAAAATGAATGAAGAAAATAAAGAAAATGAACATGGACAAATACCAAAAATTGCCGTACATTATTATTCTAAAGATGGAAAGAAAATCAAAAGTGAACAAACACGACGTCTCGATCATTTACCATTAGTTATTCGAAGTGAAATCGAATATGAACTGAATCATTATGGTTTGTTGATAAGAATCTTATTCATGAAAAGATAAAAAAACGAGTTTGTTTGTCTAGGCAGTGCACAAATCATTATTCTCTCGGTAACCAACGCCGAACGTCGTCAATTAAATGTTTCATTAAAAAAAGAATTAGTCGATGAGATAGTTTCTCGTTCGGCTGGTCGTTTATCTCCACATAGTTCTGAACTTGAACAAGAAATCAATCGACAATTATCTGAACCATCGACATTATTACATCTCGTTGATTATTCATCGCGAGATGATTACAGTCAAACGAATTCAACTGATCTTCGTCGTGTTTCACGTATCGATGTTACCACATCATTACGACTTGTTCAACGTTATCGAACGACCATTCATCGTCTCTGTCAAATGCATCGTTCACATTTACGTTTAACTCATCAAGCTGAACAACAACGACATTTAATTCTAGTTTCACAAGACGAATACTATCTTCTCAATTTAGCTGCACCACCATCGCATATACAAGCGAATATCAATGATATACGAAAACGACAACATGACATATTCAAACGTGAAGTTAACAATGTCATATCTCAACCATTTGATTTTGCTAAATATCGTCGAGATATGGAACAACAACAACGTGTTCTTCAACAGAAACAAATCGAACAGCAAAAACAAACGTATTCGCAACCGCCACCACCAGGTCATCCGTCAGAAGCAGAATTCTATCTTGGTACACAACGTCGAACGTTGATCGAACGAGAAATTCATTCGATTCGAGAATCTATTCGACCACATGAACATACGACACCACGTTATAAACGTGAGCCAACGCGTCGTTCATCGTCAATCTCTTACACAGGTTCACAACGTTATGTTCGCGCACGAATTATTCATATCAAAGATTTCTATGATAATCGTGATCAACAGAAACGAGAAGCTAAAGAACAGGAGTTATTCATCCGTGTCGATGATTATATTAATGACTCAGCTGCAAACTCTCTACGACGATCGTATTCAACTGATTATTTACAAGAAGACGGGCCCCGTTCAAGAATTCGGTACATACGTATTCCAGGAGAAACAATTAAAATCGAAGAAAAAACAACACGTGAATACAAGGGAGTCATGTACGCAGATTTACCTTATTCATTAAGGTATTGGAATATACTTTCGATTCTCGATCGTGAAGCTCGACAAGGTCGTCCACTTGGCTCTACTCTACCGCAAGTGATCGTCAACGATCCCTATCGTGCAGTCATTCCTCCATTAACTCAACAAGAAATTCGACAAACTGCTCAGCAAATTCTCTCGGCCAATTACAACGGACGATCGTATACCGATCAAACATTACGTTGGTTTTTATCTCGAGATAATCGTACTGAAGTTGAATCAGCTAAATACCTTCAAACATTAGATCAATATCGTGATCAACAATATGTTACAGAAAAACTTGCTCCCATTAATAATAGCCAACGAACACAATCAAAAGAAAGTCTTCACAATCGTCCACCATCAATGCCGCCGATACTTCATCCTCCAAGTCTTCCGCAAAACTATCAAACACGTTCGCAATCTCAACCTCGTCCTCGCTTGCCTCAAACACCTCAGCAACGTTCACCATTTTCATTCATGCAATCGCCTCTATCACGACATCAATCCGTTCATGAACTTCATACAACATCTTCTTTTCCTCAGCCACCATCGCCTTCGCCATCGCTTCATAATCTACATCATCAACAACAACAACGACTACCTGTTTCATTTCATAATCGTGCGTCTTCTCAACAACGAAAACAACCAGTTCATCCTCTATTAACTGAAATTATCGACAGTCAGACGGGTCAACGAATTTTAACTACAAGTCAAGAACAACTACCGACCGAAGTTCTTGGCCTCTTAAATAAATATAATTTGCAACAATTTTAATCGCACCTTTTGCTCTCTCTCTCTCCCTCTCTCGTTCGTTCGTTCGTTCGTACTTTTTTCTCTCCCTCTCTTTTCTTCTGTCTTGTATTCATTTCAAAATAAAAATAAAATTTACAGATGTATTAACTAAAAAATAACAAAAAACAAATATTCAAACAAAGTCTTCATTCGATTTTGAACAAACAAAACAAAGCAGAAACTTTTAACTAAAAACAAGTTCTCTTATTTTTTTTACTCGTAAAAATCAGACACCAATCGTTGATCATGCGTTCGTCTCTCGCTCTCGCCGCTTCTGTTCTATTATTTGTTCAATTTTCTCCCTATTTTTCATTATTCTATGAATATATTATTAAAGAATGTTTTTTTAAAGAAACCAAATAAATTTATTTAATCATAGTCTACAGAGTTTGCATTGCTAAAACAAAAGCAAAAAACATATACGAAGAAAAAACTTTCCTTTTTTTTTCCTTCTTCTTCTCTCTCTCTCTCTCTCATCTCGTAAGTCGAGCAGAAGAAGAAAAAAAACAGAGATTGTATTGTTATTCGAAAATATGAGAGATTATTTGTGTAGATTTATTTCTTCGTAAGTACCAAACACATTGAGAATAAATCAAAAACAAAGGAGGTCAGTTGACAAAAATTAGATAACGTTTGAATTTCACGATTCGTTTAAGACAACATGCCTGTTGCGCGAATTGTCAATCGTGGCCGTATAGCCCCGAAATCACCTATACCTATCGTAGATTCTGGTCGAACATCTTGGTCATCAGCTTCTATTGTCAGTACAATTGAAACACAATCACCTGAACCAAATTTAGAAGAACAAGTCACACAAAAGTCAGTTGATTTATTTCAATAAATTTTTTTGATAGAAAACAAAATCTACGCACTCATCATAGATTACAACAAAATCTTGTTCAAGCTGCATTGAAGAAAAAATTTATAATTGGTGCATCTGTCGGTGCTGCAGTATTGCTAGCCGTTTGTCTTATTGTTGGACTTTCTGTCTATTATGCAACAAATTCAAAAGAATGTAAGTCATCTTGAAATCTTCTTTTTCATTGACACATTTGTTTTGCCTAGCAGCTGCAACTACTACTACTACTATTACTGAAGCAGCTTCTTTCAATACAACCATAACTTCGAGTACAGTTCCAACTACAACTACAATCACAACTACGATTACAACAACGACAACAACGATTAAATGATTGTTTGAAAATATAAACATTTATCACAAGATTCTATTATTTTTCTATTTGTGTCTAAAATCTGTTAACGGATGTAAAAAGCCAAAGAATTTTTTTTTTGCAACAATATACATATACATACATAAACAGACAAAATAATTGTCTTTTGATTTGTTAAAATCACATTCGAAATAAAAGCTAGATATCAAAACTGATCAATTCTTTTCTATGGTTATTTTTTAGGCTGAGTCAATTATTAGATATTGTCAAGAAGAAAGAAACACGAAAAACTCGTTTTGATTCGATGCTTAAAAAAATATATCAGCATCGAAGAACTCGAACGAGAAAATTATACAATAATATTAAGAAAAAAAGCAATTAGAATTTTCTATGGTTTTTTTCTTCGCTTGATCGAAAAACAACGAAAAAAAAAATGTTTTTGCTTGTTTTAATTAAGCTATGTCAAGAAAGTTTATTTTTATCGCAACCTTAGGACAATCAGAAATTCGACCACTGACTTTTTAATGGATAAATAAATATGAGAAAGTCATTCGATCGATAGATGGCTCTGTCGAACGAACCGATTGCATCCTACTGCATAGATGTTTTCGAATAAGTCAAAATGAATTTTATTCTTCTGTAAGGACTTCGACAAGAGACATGGCGAAAATCATCAGGCTATAATCAAACTCTTTCTCACGGTCATCATATTTTTGACTCATCATTGTCAACAATCTTATTTCGTCATTATTATTAAACATTTTGTTTTCATTCTTTCTTCTTCTTCTTCTTCTTCTTCAGATCCTTATTCTCTCCTTGTTTCCATTCCCAACTAACAACCAAACTAGAATATAAATAAATAAACAAAAAACTATGGATATAACATCGGGCCCGGGTTCATCACTACATCTATCATCTAAAAGCGAATTTTTAATCGGTGGTAAATATCGTTTAGTACGAAAAATAGGTTCAGGTTCATTCGGTGATATTTATTTGGGAATAAATATTACCAATGGCGAAGAAGTTGCCATCAAACTTGAATCAGTCAAAGCACGTCATCCTCAATTATTATACGAATCGAAATTATATAAAATCTTACAAGGAGGTATTGGTATTCCACATATTCGATATTATGCCCAAGAAAAAGATTATAATGTTCTCGTTATGGATTTACTTGGACCATCACTTGAGGATCTCTTTAATTTTTGTTCGCGACGATTCACCATGAAAACTGTACTTATGCTTGCTGATCAAGTAAACTCTATTATATAACTTTAAAATTTCAATCATTATCCTTTTTATTTGTTTAGATGATTGGTCGTATTGAATTTGTGCACAACAAAAACTTCATTCATCGCGAGTAATTCATTTCGAAATTAAATTCTTGACGTTTGTCTACTAATATGAAACTTGTTCTAGTATTAAACCAGATAATTTCTTAATGGGCATCGGTCGTCATTGTAACAAGGTTCGATTATGGATTGTTTATTGTCTCCTATTAATTATGAATTGTGTTTTAGGTATTTTTAATTGATTTTGGTCTAGCAAAGAAATACCGTGACAACCGAACACGTCAACACATTCCCTATCGAGAAGATAAAAATTTAACCGGCACAGCTCGTTATGCTTCCATAAATGCTCATCTTGGCATCGAACAAAGGTTTGTCTTGCTTGTTATTCGAATTCTAAGTTCTTATTTTTTTTGTTTTATTTTGTTAATTAGTCGACGAGATGATATGGAATCATTAGGTTATGTTTTGATGTATTTTAATCGAGGTTCACTACCGTGGCAAGGACTTAAGGCAGCAACAAAAAAGCAAAAATACGAGAAAATATCCGAGAAAAAAATGTCGACACCTGTTGAAATTCTTTGCAAAGTAAAAAAAAACTTGAAAAAACAAATCCGTTACATTCTTATTCGTATTTAACAATTCAAAGGGATTTCCAGCGGAATTTGCGATGTATTTGAATTATTGTCGTGGTCTTCGTTTTGAAGAAGCACCTGATTATATGTATCTACGTCAATTGTTTCGTATTTTGTTTCGTACATTAAATCATCAATATGATTATACATTCGATTGGACAATGCTTAAACAAAAAGCTGCCAATGCAGCATCATCATCAACAGGCACAACAAATACAACGGGTTTACCGGCAACAACTGCTCCTACGACTATGCAAACGGCACAAGCATCAACAACACAAATGGCTACTGTAGCAACTAATAATACAGTCAATAATGGAGCAACGCCAGGTAAAGGAGGAAAAGCAGACGATGACATTGAACACGACGAAAAGCCAGTACCAGATGCACCTTCATCAAATGAACGCAACTGAGAGACAGAAAAAGTAGATAGATAAACAACCATAGCCAAAAATATGCTTAATGCTTGCCTTTCTTTCTTATTGCTTATTCTACACATACATATCAATGGTGGAAGATAACGGATAGTTTTTTTTTTCATTTGAGATCATTTTTTATAATTAATATTCCAATCAATAATTTCGTTGGTCTTATTTTTAGACATGCAAAAAATGAACAACAACGATTAAAAGTGTAGAATAATTAGTACACGTACAACAGCCCCATCCAGCTGCATATCGTGTTGTCTATCTTTCTTTTCTTTTTCTTTTTTCTTCATTTCTCATTATCTGTACTCGCTCTTGCTCTTTTTTTTTCTTTTTTTTTCATCGAAAGTGTAAATGCCGTCGGCTTCCTCTACTTCTCTTGATTTTCTCTCACGATGATGATGATGATGATGATGAATATGATCAACAGCAGTGAATCATTTAAAACACCGGAAAAGAGATGTTAGCAAATTGAGGCCATTGATGCAAAACTAATTGAAAGTGCTCGATCAATCGATCGATTGATAGATGATACAAATGGGTGGCTGTATACGAGAGAAGTCAAAAGTTAGTGCAAACATATGTGTATCATCCGTTCTAGGTGAATGCATTTTTTAATTGGTAAGCGAATAGCTATTTAATTGTAAATAAGATATCAAATCTAACAAGTACGAAGAAATTGGTCATTAGGAATGTTGATGTTTATATAATTTTTCTATAATTCAAGGAATCATTCCAGTAGTGTAAAATTTACATATATGATTATATAAGTGCAGAACGTTGATTATCAGTCAATGAGTAATACGATTATTTTCGACAGATGCTACTTTCACAACGATGAATAATATTGATATAAATTTGCGAGATAATTTTTGCTATAAATAATCTCAGATTTCGATTTTCACTATTCATTTAAAATTTCAATAAATATGAATACCTGGATTCTTATTGGTACGATTGCTGTAGTTCTTTTCAATGTGACTCTTTCGGATAATACACCGAATTGGTTGGGATCATTTACACTTGATGATAGTTGCAACCAACTAGAATGTTGTTGTTTAGCTGAACAAGCAACTATTTCGAAAGCTTCCGACACACAATATTTAGTGACAGCCGGCGTTGCTGGTGTACCATGTCGAGAACAATTGAATGGTTCAACAACAGTTGCCGTTTTAGTTCCTATACCTCAAGAAAAAAATGGCTTTCAACTCACGACCACATTCTTAGGAACTCAAAATCGATTCACTCTCAATTCCAATAGTGATTATATTGCTAATGTCAATCTACAATCTCCTCGATGTAGTGGTATGGCACGACGAACAGCCAGCAATTGGTTAGGCACATTCTCTGTTGACGATAGTTGTGATCAAAATGAATGTTGTTGTCTATCAGAAAAAGCAACAATCACTCAAATCGATGCTACACATCTTTTAGTTTCAGCTAATGTGGCTGGTTTACCATGTAAATCACAATTAAATGGTTCGACTTCGATCGAAGTACCATTACCTATTCCACAAGATAAAAATGGCTTTCAATTGACAACAATTTTCTTAGGAACGGAAAATCGATTTACATTAACTTATGACAATCAATATATTGCTAACACGAATTTACAATATCCTCGATGTAGTGGTTCAGCACGACGAGTCTCTACATTCTTTTAATTATTAAGTTGTTGTTTTTTCCTATTTCAATAATCATCAATGAATAAATATTGACCGATGTTTTTAATTGAATAATACATCGAACAGATTAAATGTGTTGTTTTAATGTAGGTCGAGCAAATCAATAATGGATCATTTCATCTATATAAGTGCGTTAAATAAATGCCATTTAATCATTACGAATAATGTCTACTCTTATCAATTTCATTGTTAGTGTTCTTCTTATTGCAACTTTGGTGCTTATCGAAGATGTAAAATGTAAGTTTGTAGTTTTCATTGTTCTTGTTTTAACCTATTGATTGGTATTTAGCGAATGATTTCGAATCATCATGTGGTCCCAATGAACAATACAGTATGTGCGATACTCAATGTCCAAGAACATGTGCCGATAGAGGTGAATTTCCAAAACTATGCAATCATATGTGTAATGTTGGATGTGTTTGCAAAAGTGGTTATGTTCGACAATTCGATAAAGACAGTCCATGCATTCGAGAAAGCGAATGTCAATAGAAATATCAAAAAATAAATTGATCTTAAAGTGTATTTCATAAACTTTCAAATTGACATTATAATAAATAAATAAAATAATCACTGATCGTCAGCATTTATTGTTCATTTGTCTTTTTCTCTTTCTCCCTAAACGATGAGTGATGGTATTGTTCTTCAAACTCAGTTTGGTTCTTCATCAATTCCATCATTGGAAAAACAAAAAAAGAACTATCTTTCGAAATATGGACCAGTCGGTCTAGTTATTCTTCTCTTAATCATTATTTTGATTATTGTATCAGTCATTGTCGCGAAAGTATCATCTCAATCGGCAATACCAATTGAAATCTCATCAACGACTACGGCTACAACGATGAGACTATCAAATCCTTTGGTTGATTCGATTTCGATAGACGATATGCTTGTTCATCTTCGACAATTTGAAAGTCGACCCGCAGGAAAGCAATCTTTCAATCGAACAATTGATTATTTAGCAACACAATTGAGCAAAGACAATAGTTTTACTATTGAAAAATATTATTTTAATGTTCCAAATATTGTAATTGACAAAAATCCTGTTCTACTTGCATTACCCAATGTATCTAATGAATCAGTATTTACATATCCAACAGATTTTGTTGCAATGAGTCGATCGGGTCAGGCTGTCAATTGGTCATTAATTTATGGTCGACCATTATCCGTCGCTCAAAATTTAGGTTGTAATTCAGAAGATTGGAATAACACACGGTCAGGTGATGTTGTTCTTGTTCGACGGGGTAATTGCACATTTTTAGAAAAATTTGCCCTTGCTTTGCGTAAAAATATCAGTGGATTTCTTGTGTATAATGATGGATTAGCAGTAGATCGTCTTGGACCATTGAAAAACATTCGTGCACCGTTCAATAATACACTTCCAGCATTATTTCTTTCGTATGCAGCAGGACTTAGTCTGATCTTAGATAATATTACTCGTATCTATATCAAAGTACAATTTATTTCATTACCACCAACTATAGTTACGAACATATGCGCAGATACGAAATTTGGCGATCCAAATCAAACGATTGTTGTCGGTAGTCATAGTGATAGTGTAGCAGCAGGTAAATTTCATTTTTTTTTCTTTTATTAATATTGAATTGCCATACGTAGGTCCTGGTATAAATGATAATGGAAGTGGAACGGCAGGTACATTAGCAATTGCTTTACATATTAGTCGATTATTACGACAGACGAATTATGCAGAAAATATGCGTTCTCGTCTTAAATTTTGTTGGTGGGGTGGAGAAGAAATGGGTTTATTAGGTTCAACGGATTTTGTTCGACGTGCGAAAGCCGATGGTTCATTGAAAAAATATTCAGTCAATCTTAATTTTGATATGATAGGATCGCCAAATTTTCTTTTCGGTATTTATGATGGTAAAACAGCCGATAATACGACAACACCCGTACGTGCTCTACCTGGTAGCAATCGAATAACTCGTTTATTTATTGAGTATTTTGAGAAACAACGTTTACCTTGGGATTATATGGGATTTAGTGGTCGAAGTGATTATGGCCCATTTCTAGCCGAAGGTATTGCTTGTGGTGGCCTATTTACCGGCGCTGATGAGATGAAAACCCAAGAACAACGTGATCGGTACTTACGGATGTTAGGTCCAGCATTAAGTGGAATGGCAAGAGCTATTTTGGATCCATGTTATCATCGTTCATGTGATACTATGGAAAATTTAAATCAATTTGCTTATCTTCACATGGTTAAAGCTGCTGCGTATTCAATTGATTATCTTGCCAAATTACAGAATTTGAATCAATGGCTTTATCCATAGAAAAAAAACTCGATTAATAATGAACCACTTCTTTTTGTGTTTTCTTTTGTTGTTGTGTATTGAAAAAGAGTGCATACGTGAAGTACAAAACCGAAACCGTAGAATAATATAAGAACAATGTCCATTTCATTCGAGCCCGTCACTTGTTCAAACAGAAAAAAAACAATATTGAAGCATAAGAAATGTTCGAAATTGAATTCATTCGTTACTCCCAATCTTCATAATCAAATTATATTCGACGAAATGAGTATCCTAGAATCTATGTATCTGACACAACTCAACTCTGCATCAAGTGTACGACTAGATGCATGGTCAGTACCATCAGAAAACAATTGGACTAACCATGATGATGATGATGATAACGCTGATAGCTGTCGTAGAAGATGTGGTTTTTCGTTAAAAAGATGTAGAGTAATACTAGTTGGCATCGTAATTGGTGCATTCATCTCAGGTATTATTTTGTCTATTGTTATTACAATGTGGACACAAGACGGTTTGTTAACAAAAATTCCATAGATACTCATAAAAAATATATTCATCTACTATAGCTACATCAACGACCACGACAACATCAACTACAACATCGATAACTACCACCACGACAACATCAACAACTACGACCACAACAACATCGACAACGTCATCGACGACAACATCAACGACAACATCAACCACAACGTCGACAACGACAACATCAACAACTACGACCACCACAACATCGACAACCACAACATCGACAACATCAACTACAACATCAACTACAACATCGACAACCTCATCAGCAACAACATCAACCACAACAACGGCTACTGGTAATTCAGTTTTAACTTGAAAATTTGTCGTTTAACATGAAGTTTATTTTTAGCCTATTGGGTTTCCGGTACAATATCGAACCTGGATCCAGATCTATTAACAAGCAAACAGTGGACTCAATGTTATAGCGGAACATATGCTGATTATTTGACGTCCAGTGTGGTTTCAACGATTCTTGCACAGTGTAACAGGAAAAAATTATTATTGGCTTGTAAACCAGTAGCTAATTCAGTTTATACTCTCGCTGCAATGGGACTTCGAGCTGATGTGTTGTACAATTGTGGAACAGCTAGTACATGCATAAACGTCGCCAACGGTGTTGGATGGTATTTTAGTGATGATTATTCATGGGGTTTTGTTAATGGAGGAGACGCGGTTACCCGAAGCAGTTGTGACACTGAATCAACTAATTCGGCAGCAAGACTCTGTTGGCATACGGGTGGCAGTGACGGTGGTTATAGATGTGGTTCAACGATGGGCCTTAATTCAGACTCATCATGGGAACGAGCAATATGGCACACAGATAGTTAGAAAAAAACACTTGATTAATGATGGGCTGTTTCTTTCTGTTTTTTTGTTGTTGTTGTGTATTGGAAAAGAATGCAGACGTTGACGTACAAAACCGAAACCATAGAATAATATGAGAACAAAGTCCATTCCATTGGAGTTTGTCACTTGTTCAAACAGAAAAAAAAACAATATTGAAGCATAAGAAAAGTTCGATATTGAGTTCATGTCTCCCACTCAAGATTCA
>ERZ778023.3563-NODE-3563-length-15020-cov-6.200401_pt1 | contig 15020 bp, 20 predicted proteins | sample MGYA00375753_ERZ778023 | MGnify/ENA primary metagenome ERZ778023 (study PRJEB29350, sample SAMN05389822) | bioreactor metagenome | isolation source: Ammonium sulfate bioreactor | place: South Africa: University of Cape Town | collected 2014-04-04 ...
ATAACCAACCCGCAGGGCTTCAGTTTTGAATCGTCCCGCTTACGGGGTCAGGCCAATCTCAGACAGCTTGATGTCATTCTCGATCAACGGGCCAAGGCTATTGCGGAGAACCAAGCTAAACTCCGGAATGTTGAGGAAAATAGGAATAGCCTCATCCGTACAAATCAAGGACTTGAGGCCAAGGCTCTGAATGCAGGAGTGGAGTTGCCACTCGACGCCCAAGTGCTGGCGGGATCAATTCAATCTTTGCTCGTTACCGTGCACGAACGACAAGCGGAAATCGGTCAGCTGCAACAGAGACTTCAAGAAACGGAGACTGCAGAAAGAGCGCTGCGTTCTGCGGCGTCTGGATTAGAGGACAGAATTTCCGCATTGAAACGGGCAACAATCGAGAACGAGGCAGGAAACTCTGAGGTCGTTCGGAAACTATCGCTTATCAATATTTCTGTAACTGACTTGGAAAAAGAGATTTTGATGATTGAGAATCAAGTGAAGGAACAATACCAAGCTCGCGATACGAAAGCTGCCCTGATAGGTGAGTTGCATAGTTCACTGAAGCTGCTTGCGGTTAAGAACAACGAATTGAAGGAGAGTTCGGCTGCCGCGGAACAGAAGTTGATGGCTTTGGCAGAACCAATAGCGGACGTGGGACGGCGGCTTGCATTGGTGGGTCTGGAAAACGCAGCCCCAGATGAAGGCGACATCGAACGACTACGCCGGGAGGAAGTTACCGAAGAGCAGGGAATCTTGGAGATTACGGAATCTATTTCGCGGCTAAAAGGGGCTCGTAGAAAGACTGAGTGCGAAAGCGCGTTATCGAAATTGATGAATGCTGAGAATGTGTTGAGTGAAGCTCAGAAAGCGAACATAGCAGAGGCGAATAAACTCGTGTCGGCTATCGCAAAGGCCGAGAATTGGGTCTCGTTACTTATGCAGATCGTGAAAAGCGCCGTGACTGACCGCCTTAATCAGCATCGCATCGAGAGTTTTCGCCTGTTTCAATCAATGATCCCTACGCCGTACCTGTTTGATAATATTTCTATAACTGACGATACATCGGGGGTTCGACTTGGTCTTCACTATCGAGGACAAGTAGAAGACGTCGGCGAGCCTCGTTTCTTTTTAAGTAGCGCTCAGGCCAATGTCCTTGCCCTTTCCTATTTCCTGTCGTTCGCGTCTCGTCAGTGTTGGTGCCGATTAAGGACAGTCCTCATGGACGACCCTGTTCAACATCTCGACGATTTAGATGCTGTTGCATTGCTGGATTTACTACGAACGTTGATGTCTCGTGAGAATCGTTCCGGTCGACAATTAATTATGTCTACTTGTGACTACAACCTGTATGCCCTGATGATAAGGAAGTTTGGTGGAATTTCTCCAGGTAAAATGACTTTTTCAGCCTATTCTATTCACGACATGGGCGTTGATGGTCCAGTGATTCGGAAAGACATGGAAAATGGTTCTCCAACCGCTCAAGCCGCTTAATTGAGTTGTTGCGAGCTATGCTGCAATCTCCAGCGGCACGGCACTATCTCTAGTCACTCTTTTTCTCTCGTTCTTGCCGTGCCAATGTTTGGAAAGGGTTCTCGTGGCCTGCGAAAGCCATTCGCGGTCTTCAGCGGCAGTCAGGATATCCACGCTAGCGAAATATTTGGGCGCGTTGGGTGCGGGCTTTCCGAGTGGGGTCAGAAGTTTGGCGGCAACGAGAGGGGCAATATCATGTTCCTGAAAGCCTAGGACGATAGCAGCCTCCCCCGTGGTGAGGCGGGCAGGCAGACGGCGGCAATTCATCAAGGAGATACTATCCTGACTTCCGTTGAGTTTTTTTGCTGAAAACATGATGCGATAAAGGATTGAGTTTCAAAAAAGGCGTCTGTCCGGGATGGACCGGACAGACGCCGGACTTCCTCGGTGGAGATCAACCGACTTTGATGCCGGTCTTGCGGATATGGTTTTTGGCAGCACTGATGAGCGCCTGTTCCTGCCGTTCCGGCTTCATGTTGGGGCTGATGGTGGATTTGATGGTTTCCACCAAGTCGGCCTGTTCGGGCTTGGCCAGCCAGGCTTTCACCTTGGCGGAATAGCCCTGCTTCTGCTCCTCGTCCTTCATCTTGCGCAGAAGGAACTTTCGCTCCAACTGCTCGCGAGGCAGATCCTTCACGTATTTGACCAAGTCGGCGTTGGCTTCCATGAAGGCATCCAACTTGGCGTTGACCTCAGGGTTGATTTTATACTGACGGGCCAGTTCTTCTTTCTTTTTGGGTGATGCGATTGCCATGGGTAATTGCGTTTGTGGCGCACGGCGTTTCGGCCATTCGGCCCCGTAGCCGTGCTGGTTGACGGGTTTTTCGGTGAAGAGGGTTTACGCCTTGGCGGGAGCCGGCTTGAGTTCGGGGATCTTGTCGTCGTCCTCGTCTTCGAGGGCGCTGCCGCGCAATCCACCAATCTGGGCAATGACGGATTTGAGGAAACGCTGGGCCACCTTGCGGGGACTGAGGCGTTGTCCTTCGGCATTCAACATGACTTGGACAAGCTGATTGGCCGGGACGCGGATTCCGGCTTTCTCAACGATTTCGGAAGCCTCTTTGAAGACAGAGAAAGTGTCTTCATCAAGGGTGACGGTGATGTTGGCGGGTTTGGGTGTGTTCATGTGATTAGTGGTTGAGAAGGGCGAGTTCCTTGCGGCGAAGAAACGGGCCGTTAAGGACGACGGAAATCTTCCTGCGCTCGGCGGCGGCCAGCTCGGCGGCGAATTCGTCATTGAGGCGCATCTGCGAAAGGAGGTAGTCCTGGCTCTGGTTGTCGGACTCGGCGAAGAGCGTGATTTCTCCCGGATCGGAAACGCCCTCCTCCCAGGCGGGCAACTCGGGTTCGACGTTGGAAAACACATCTGTTTCCTCGGTCTTCGCCGGGCTGGGCTGGATGGGGGCAGCGGCGGGAGCTTCCGGCGTTTCGTCGATCTGCTTTTTCAGGCGGTCGATTTCCTTTTCCAGCCCCTGCACCTTGCCCGCCTCCTGCTGCAAGGTCTCGATGCGCTTTTTCATGGCACGATTCTGCTCCTGCAAGGCTTCGGCGTAGGCCCGCTGCTGCGCATTCAACTCGCCTTCCGCCTTGGCGTAGTAGGACGGCGTTGTATTGGAAACCGCGACGGTCGGACCGAGCGGAAGCGCGACAGGCGGATCGGGCAGATAGTTCCAGTCCGGCGACTGCTCCCGGCGATAGACGGTGTGCCGCTCGTGCATTTCGTCGGGATAGTTCGGATCGGAGTAACGGCCTACCGGATAGGCTTTCACCAATTCCGGCGTGCGAACCGTGGGGAGGCGCTTCGCGGAAACATTGGTTCCGGGAACGACGACCACGGGTTTGGATTTGGTTTCCTTGCGCGTGGCGCAGCCCGCGCAGAGGGACAGGACGAGGAGGGAGATGAGGTATTTCATGGGTTGGTGGGTGTGGAAAGGCCGGTGGTCGCCTTGGCGATGTCCACCGTTTGGGTGACGTAGAGGTAAAAGAGCGTCCCGGCCGGAACGCGGACGTAGTAGGGTTCCTTGTCGAGCCCTTCGAGGAGACGCTGAGAGTAGATTTGCCCTCCCGCCTGAATGCCGGCGGCAATGGCGTCCTGATACCCGCCTCCCTGCACCTGGGTGACGCCTCCGGTCAGCGGCGAAATGATATTGGTCATCTGCGGGAAGGCCCCGGCCCCGGCCGAAATCATGGCCGCGAGAACGGCCTTGGCCTCGGCGTATTTGTCGGCGGCGATCATGTAGCCACGCAGACCAGCGGAACCGTCCGTCTCGCCCCACTGGTCGGTGGAGCTGCCGTCAGGCGCGTAATCAAGGACGGTTCCCGAGAGCGGCATTTCGCGGCCATCCTGAAAGACGAGCATCCATTTCCGCTCGGAGCCGATGCGTTCGCGGGCGGCGGTCTTCTGCGCGATGCCGTGAACCTCGGTTCCCGCCGTGATAATCAAGCGGCCATCGTGCCAAATGTCCTCGGTGATCAATCCGATGATGGGTGTTTCGATGTTGGTCGAATCCACCGTGTTGACCAACTCGCAACGGAGGAGCCGACCAAAGGGCAGATAGTTTTCACTGCGGACGGCCTTTTTGGTGGCAAAAATGGCCTGGGGAATGGGCGGTGGCGGCTTCGGGGTCGGCGTGGGCTTTGCGGTGGCATTCTCGGCTACGGCAGGTGTCTCCTTCGAACGCGAGGGAGCCGTGGCCGGGATGTCCTCGGTGAAGGAATAGCCTTTGGCCGCAGTCGCCTGCGCGGGTACGGTCGGGTTGACCGGCTCCGGGGGACGCGGTCCGCGACGGGCGAAGACAAACGCGAGAATCAACGCGCCCGCCACGAGGAATAGCAGGAGGCGTCCGGTGGGTTTTTGAAACAACTCGGTGGTGACAGTGCGGAGGTTCATTTGAAGTTGGGGGTGAGAGCTGCGGTTTCGGAACCAGCCCGGACCACGAGCACATTCCATTTGTTGACCGGATCGAGATTGTTGCGGCCGCCCTGGCCGTTGCCAGTGATGGCGAAAAACGCGGGCGTCACCGACTTGGGCGGCATGACGCCAGACGCATCGGCCAGCGATTGGGTGTAAATGCGCTCGTCGAGCCGAACCGCCAAGTCCTGGGGTTTGTAGTAAATGGCCCGGTCGGTCGTGTTCTCCAGTTCCAGTCGGAAAATGAGCGTGTCGTCCTGCTCGAACCGCCACACGTCCCGAATGCGGACTTGGAAGCCGTCGTAATAATTTGTGATGCCGGGCACGGCATGAAGAACCCCAGCCAGTGCGTCCGGATGATTTTGTGCGAAAAGCGGATACGCCTTCGCTTTATCCATCAGGGACAACAGCCGTTCCGGCACGATGGCCATTCGGTTACCATCCTTCCCTTTCCGTTCGTCCTGATAGAACGTGACGTTGTAAAACGGTTTTTCGGAAGCCGTGAGGTGAAGCACGTAGGCTTTTCGGTTAAAGATCACGGTCAGATGATCCTCGGCATCCTTCTTCAACGCCCGGATGGTAAAATAGAAATTCCCCGGCGTGAACGAGATGAGGAAACCCGCATTCTCCTGCTCCTGAGCCGCAATGGATTTGGCAAAGAGGCCAGAGATTTCCGATGGGAACATGATGGTGGTCGTTCCCGTTTTCGAGGCTACCGGAATGTCATAGATGACAAATTCATCGAGTAGCTTTTGGGTGATTGGTCCGGCGTAGGCCGAGCCCAGAATTGCCATGGAGATGGCGAGTGAGGTCACATATTTCATGCGAGCACACTGGCATTAATTTTCGGCTGCCTTGCTCCAAATTTGGAGCAACTTTTCATTGGGAACTTGCGGTTCCTCCAGATTTCAACGAAACGGAGTATGGACCTCGGAGCCCCATTTCAAGACCCGTACGCTGGCTTTTGCCGAGTTAATCTGATTAGACTCTTGCGGTGCCCATCGATTATATTCCCAAGATAGCGGATGAAGTGCCTCCAGCCGATGCCGGAAGAATCCGCGCCAAGCGGAAGATCAAAGACGTCGAGCCTTTGGCCCTCTATGATGACATTCTTGGAAACCTTGGAAAATTCAACGAGGAACCGACTCTCATGGGAATTCGCCGAGCAGTCGAAGATGGAGATGTTGATATCCGTCCCTACGACGAAGCTCGACTCGTCCTTTGGAACGAGTGTTCGGCGCTGGTTGGTTTCAATCCGCAGGGATGTGCGAATCTTGGCCCGTTGATCACAGAGATTCAAAAGTACCACGCTCGGCGGGTGGCCTATTTCGTCCTCACCGCCTGGCAAAACCAAATCATCGGGCTAGATGAAAATGGGTAAGCGGTACGCCGAGCGCCACCTATGACAAGAAAGGCATAGGAGTCATATTTGGGGGATATGACGACAATGAGTGGAGAGATCGTAAAGCAGGACCGGATAGGGCGGGTGAGGACGACGAGGAGTCAGAGGGAGACGATGCTGGCGGAGTATGACGGAAGCGGAATGAGCGGGCCGGAGTACGCGGAGTATATCGGGGTGAAATATCCGACGTTTGCGACGTGGCTGCAAAGGCGCAAGCAGGGGAGCGGTGAGTTGGGGACGCAGGGCGAGCCGAAGGAAAGGCCGGCATTGCAGTGGGTGGAAGCGGTGGTGGAAAAGGCGGCGGAGCCGTGCGAAACGGAAGGGCTGGTGATCCGGTTGGGAGGTGGAGCGGAGATGACGGTCAGGAACGTGTCGGGAGCGAAGCTGGCGGCAGAGGTGTTGAGGCAGCTTGGCGGGGCGCGGGGATGCTGAGTTTTACCGGGAGTCTGAAGGTGTATGTGGCGGTGGGAAACTGTGACATGCGCAAAAGCTTTGAGGGGTTGGCGGCGATGGTGGAGACGGAGATGAAGGAGGAGGTCCGAAGCGGAGCGCTGTTTGTTTTTGGCAACCGGCGGAGGACGCGATTGAAGATCCTGTATTTTGATGGAACCGGGCTGTGGGTCTTGAGCAAGAAGCTGGAGGCCGGAACGTTCTCGTGGCCGAAGGTGGCGCAGGAGAATGGGAATGTGAACTTGAGGCCGGAGGTGCTGGCAATGTTGACGGACGGGGTGGAGCTCAAGGGAGCCAGGCTGCGTCCGTGGTATGAGCGGCAATAGCAACCTTTAATTCGACAAAGGCTAAGGAGGGTGATAGGGAAAACTAAGTGAAGGAACAGTCCCGCAAGCAACTGCTGGCCGAGCTGAAAAAGCGCGACGAGAAGATCGCCGAGCTGGAGCGGGAGCTGGGGTTGATGCGCCAGAAGATGGATCTGTTGATCCGGCGGATGTTCGGAAAGTCGAGTGAGAAGCTCTCGGGGGATCAGTTGGATTTATTTTTGGAAGAGAGCGGGGAACCCGAGTTGGGAAAAGGCTGCGCCTCCCTGGGGGAGGCGGACCGGGTGAAGGAAAGCCAGCCTAAACAAGCAGGCCGGGGACGAGTCAACTGGCCCGCCAATCTGCCGGTGGTGGAGGAGGTGGTTGATCCGCAGGAAGTGAAGGAGTCCCCGGAGGACTACCGGCAGATCGGAGCAGAGGTCAGCGAGCAACTCGACTATGAACCGGGGCGGTTTTACCGGCGTCGGATCGTGCGGCGCAAATATGTGGAAAAAGGCCGGGGCGAGGCGGCGCCCGTGATCGCGCCGCTGGCCCCCACCTTGCAGGAACGGGGCATGGCCGCGCCCGGCCTGCTGGCCGCCATCATCGTGGGAAAATACGTCGATCACGTTCCCCTTTACCGGCAGGAATCGATTTTTGCCCATCGACATGGAGTGCGCATCCCCCGGCAAAACATGGTTCGTTGGATGGAGCTGGCGGCCGACTAGCTGCGACCCATTTATGAGGCGATCCGCACGGGAGTGATGGGTGGCGGGTACGTTCAGGTTGATGAAACTCCGGTCAAATACTTGAGTCCCGGGCATGGCCAAACCCGGCAGGGCTACCTGTGGTGCGCCCATGCGCCGGGAGGTGACGTCGTCTATCATTGGGAAACGAGCCGCGCCGCCAGGTGCCTGGAAAACATCATTCCGGTGGACTTTACGGGCACGGTGCAGTGCGATGCCTACGCGGCCTATGCCAGCTTTGCCAGTGCTCGGAAAATGCCCCTGACCCTGGCCGGATGCTGGGCGCATGCCCGCCGCAACTTTTATGAGGCTCGCGAGCAGGCCCCGCTTCGCGCCGCCTGGGTGCTGCACCAAATCGGGTTGCTCTACCGGGTCGAAAGAGAACTTCGCCAAACAAAAGCAGGGCCCGCATTGCGAGCAGCCATGCGCGCCAGCCAGAGCAGGCCGATCCATCAGCGTCTTCAGCGGACGATGATCCTGTTGAGGAAGTCGGGCAGGTACCGGCCCTCCAGCCCCTTTGCCAAGGCGCTCGACTACGCCCTCGCCCACTGGGCCGAACTCGGTGTCTATCTCCATGATGGCCGTCTCGAAGCGGACAACAACCTCACCGAGAATCGTATCCGCCCCACCGCAATCGGTCGCAAAAATTACCTCTTCTTCGGCGGAGCCGAGGCCGGACAGCGTAGCGCCATCCTTTACACCATCGTCGAATGCTGCCGCCTGCGCGGCATCGACCCCATGGCCTACCTGCGCGATGTCCTCACCCGCCTGCCCTCCATGACCAACTGGCAAATCAAGGACGTCACTCCTGCCGCCTGGGCCGCCTCATCTTCAATCTCCCCAAGCCTCCGCGCTGCATAGAATGAAGAGATGTCGTAGTCCAGGACTACGACTCCAATGCATAAACCCCTGTCAAGCGGTGCTCGGCGTACCGCTTACGAAAATGGTAAACTCTGTGACGGAGGACACCGTTTCCGGGCTGCGATATTTATGGGCTGGGACGAGATCTGGGTCGATTACGCAGAACCGATAGCGGCGCTGTCGGAAGACTAACCGGCCGCATGTAAGATAGGGCGGAAAGAATTTCTCTCCGCCCTATTAGTGTAAATTATTTCTCACGTCGAACGCCTTTAAACGGCTTGGCATCGGATTTCTGATCAATAAATTTACCAGAATCTGCATCGCGTTTTACGTAACGCTCGGTTTTGGGATTGAAGACCTGTGAGCGATCTCGCACAGCGCCATTTCGATGTCCGTCACCTTTTGGTGGGTTAGTGGCCATTTGAATCACCTCCTATCTGAACAATAATTTATAAGTTGTTAGTCAGCCTCGCTTTTGAAAGGCGGAGTCGGAGGGGTTTTTGCGACAACATCCTTTGCGAGTTTCATCGTGATTTTCGCGGACGGATATGCGGCTAGAACAAGCGACGGCAGGAATTTCTGAGTGATATCCGAATAAGTGTATCCGTAATCTCGTCCGGTAGAATCCCCCAACAGTTTCGCAATCGTTTCAAGGTCAGATTCGGACAAGCCGCTTCCGGCGAGGTTCGAATGCAATAGCTTACTTCTGAGCTCCAATGGCGGGCGTTTAAATTCAAAGGTGGCTGCCGCTCTTCTCCGGACCGCTGGGTCCATTGAATCAAGTCGGTTGGAGCACATGACGATCAAACAGCTCAGTTTCGCGAGTGCGATTTCGTCTATTCCTCGAATCAAGGCGTTGACACCAACTCGATCCTCATGATGCATCTGGGCAAGCTCGCGTGATTGGGCGAGAGAGTCCGCCTCATCGATAAGCAAAATGGCCGCTCCGGTCGGTTTTTTTCCTGTGGTTGGAGCTTTTGGGCATTTGCTGCGAAATACTTGAAGAGCTTCCGTAATAAGTTTGGTCATATCGCCGACAAATCCGGCACCCCTGGCTCTCAGGCTCAAACTAAAAAGCTGAACTGGAATGCCCGTCCTTCGAGCCAAACAATCGCCAAACGTACTGCTCAGCTCAGTTTTTCCGGTGCCAACATCGCCCGCAAAAATGATAAGAGGTGGACGCCGACCCAAGAGATCCAATGCAGGCAGTCTTTTCCCGTGATGCTTTTTGCTCCACTCTTCAAGCAAATCCGGTCGTAAGATTGACTCAGCTTCCTTTTCTAGTCGCTCCTTTGCTTCATCGAGGCCGATAAGGCTGGCATAACGCTCCTGCGCTTCTGGATCGGGAAACTCGACTATGGATTCAAATAGTTTTTGTTCCATGGCTAGTAAGGGCGAAACGTGCGGCGTGGCATAGCTACACCGTTGGATGAGTAGCAGAGGTCTTGCGTCCAATAGCCAGCACCATCTTGCGGCGGCGATTTTAACGGACGTTTAATTGGTAGAAAATCTTCGATTTTTGTCCGTTCGCTTTCGGTAAGCTGGAACCATTTACTAGAAAAAGTGAGCATATTAAAGGGAGTCGCTCCCGTAATGTCAGCGCCGGAGATCACCTTTCCGGGACGGTCGTCGCTCGCGAGATCGCCTGACGTATTCACCTTGTATTGAAGAGAGACCACACGCTTGCCATCCTTTGAGTATCCGAACTCGTACTCCGCGACGTAACCATCTCGGAGCAAAATAGCCAGTTCAGTGCCATAGTCATTGATCTGTGAATATGATGGATACCCGTAACTCGCTTGGAACCTCAGCATGTCGGCCGTGACTTTCGAGGCAAGTCTCTTTGCATGGGTGAATGTGAAGGTCTCTGCGACCGTTCTCGTCATTGTAAAACTCATAAGATATTAAGCGTCAAAGGTTGTTCCCATGATGTCCTGCCAGCATTCGATAGCTTCGCCTTTGGTCTGGCAGGTTTTAGCATAACTAAGGGCGTCGAGCGCCTCGTCGGCCCTCTGAACGAAGAGCGCACGCGTTTGTTCCGTCACATGGGAAGCAACATTATTTTCTGGATTGACCGGATCGAAAATCTCAACGATTCCAATTCGATTTTTTGGAAGTTTGTCCAGCGAATAAAAGTCTGCGAAGGCGATCCGATCCTTCAATCCCGTTTTTTGAACATATTGGAAAAAATGTTCCAATGCCTCATGGTAGTCAGAAAAGTTCCGGCCAATGTCGGAAATTTTCGACGCGAGCAATTCAATTAGGAAAGATCGGAGAATCAATGGCTGCGAATCACGCTCGCGTTGTCGAGCCCACCATTTTAGTAGGCGAACCGTTTGCGCGAAATAGAGTGAGTGTTTGTCCTTCCGGCGTTTGATGAATTCGAGGTGCTGGGGAATGCTCGTCAGAATTCGCTCGCCAGTTTGACGGTCCCACAAATATCCACGCCACTGGGGATCGCCTTCATAATAGACGGGAGCCACATCTACATCGATGCCAATTTCTGAGTATGTAATAACAATACACGGCCCGTCGATTCGGATGTTTGCCGGGGGAATCTGATGGTACGTGGTGCGTAGACGCTCGACCAGCCATTGAAGCAGCGGACCTAGCTCCCGTGGCGCAGAGTTTCCTTTGACATATAATGCGACATCAATGTCATTGATGGTCCGGAGAGCCGTTCCCTTTTTCAGACTTCCCGAAAGCAACATTTTTACGAGGCCTACGTCTTCGTGTTCGGAAATATACCGTTCCAGATGGTCGCGAAGGATGTTGACCTTCTCTCGATATTTATCCGCTCGCTCTTTACTCAAGTTGACCTTGGTTTGAGCGAATGCGGTTATGTCTCCCTGAGAAATTTCCCTCTCCAAAAAATTTATGGTTTCCATATTAACTGCGCTTTTTGATTTTCCAGTTTGCGTTCAAATGATTGCGGTTTATGCGCCAAACCCAAGTAGGAATGAGTGGGGCGCCTGCTCGGGCGAGTTGGTAGTCTGCCAAAAGGCGATATGCGTCAAAACGGTCAATCGATTTGCCGCTTTCCAATAGTTCAGTTGCGGCATCGTCAACTTTCTCAGACTTGCGGCTGAACGAGGAATAGGATGAGTAATTCCTGGTCACGCCGAGCGAGATGAGGAAAAGCAAGGTGGCTGCAATTGCCTTTGCGGCGATCTCTCCACCTGATGCACTTTGCAAGGTTGTCAAAAGGAACAAAAGAAGAGCGATAGCTCCTATCACCGAAACGACAATAAAGGTGGCCAGACCGTGTGCGCACCAGCTAGCAAGATGACGAGAAAACCACGAACTTTCGATTAGGTTTTCCAACATGCGTTCAGGCCCAGGAAGCCTTTTACTGCTGTAGACGATGCCTTTCCGAAGCAATAGTTCGAGTTGATCGGGTAATTGCCCCCTGTTGGTGACGCGGAAGTCTGCAAGCCAGCACTTGCTTGGTACTATGCCGAAACCTTCGAAATACTCATGTTTCCTCTTCGTTTCATCAGCGATTCCCTTGAGTTTGGAAGCTTTGGCGGACACCAGTGTGTTAAGGATGGTCAGAGGAAAAGCGATCCAAGGATAGGACAGCGTAACTTGAGGGACAAAGATCGCTGTGATTCCGCCAACGAAAATGAATCCCTGGATGCTGAGTAATACCGTGGACCAGCGCTTTGCACGATCGTAGGAGTAATTAACTGCTGAAAGTAGCAGGTCCTCCGTTTCCAGCGTCTGGTTGTTCGTTTGAGTCATTCTGGCGGTTTGTTCGCTATGCAAGTATATGTTCGCAATGAAGGGGTCAAGTATTTTTCCTGCGAGAAAAAATCGTCTTGAGCGAACCTGCCGAGCGCGCCATCTTGGAGCGCTGATGACATTTCACCTTTACCGTCTGCCGCCAAAACCATGAACACAGTAGGCGACCGTATTCGTCAGCACCGCCAGAAGCTGGGCTACACTCAAGAACGTCTTTCTAGCGAAGCCTCAATCAGTAAAGGATTCCTTTCCGATGTGGAGACAGGGACTCGAAATCCCAGTGCCGAATATCTGCTTCGCATTGCTGATGCTCTTGGTGTAAGTCTCGACTACCTCATGAAGGGGGGGGGGGAGCCATCCGAAAGCTCTTCGAAAAAAATTCAGTTTCCTGAATCATTGACCAATTTCGCCTTGGAAAAAAAACTTCCGTTCAGTGTCGTAAAGGCCATCCTTGAAGCGAAGCTTCAATTCGTGGCCAATCGTCGCGACACAATTGATGATGATTTAGAGAATTTTGACTGGGCGGGTTTTTACGACGCAATCAAAGAATATCTGTGATGAGCACGCTGAGTTCCGAACCAAAAATTATTTCGATGGCACGTTCCCTCGGCATTCACGAGGGAGACAGCGTTGAAGGTATCAAAGACTTTTGCCGCCATAAGATTCGCACGCTGGTTTCTGGACTAAAGAAAGTCACATCTATTGAGGAGCTCGAACGTGTCGTTTGCGAAAAACTCAACATCACTATAGTTGAAATTTGGAGTGATGGCGACCTTGCTGAGGTAATCGACAAATACGCCCGTCAGGAAAAGGAGCCTGCCTTTGGCGCACTAAAAAAGGATCTCGATAACGAAACTTTTGCCACTTTGTTGCAACGAAAGCTACGGGCCGGGGAAAAGAGTTTTCGCTACGTTGCCGTCATCGATTGCCGTGGGCAGAAAGCAGCTCGACGTTTCTTCACTCGATGGCACGAGATTGCCCATGTCCTCACGACAAATAGGCAATTGGAATTTCCGTTTCATCGATCGACCGTTAAAAAAGATCCTATTGAAAGGATGATGGACATCATCGCTGGGGATATAGGATTCTTCGAGCCACTGTTTGAACCAATCGTTCGAAAGGAATGCGCAAGAGAAGGTGGCTTAACGTTCGAGGTGGTGACAAGGGTTCGCAGCACCTTCTGCCCCACAGCGAGTCTCGAAGCTACATTAAATGCCTGTGCCGGTCACGCCGGAGTTGGCGTCATTGTTCTGCAAGCTGGGCTTGGCTATAAAAGTAGTGAGGAACGCGAGATGATTTCGGGCCAGCTTGGATTTTTTCCAGAAGAAGCGCCGACTCCCCAATTGCGAGTATTGAGCGCTGTGCCAAATGAGATTGCACGGACCGAGAAGATAGTAATTCCAAAGCGGATGCGCATTCCTCAAGCCTCCATAATTGCGGCCGTTTTTAATGGTGATGATGAGTCGCACTTTCCGACCAGCATGGAGAACCTGAACTGGTGGCGGAGTTCGGATGGAAAAGCTCTTCGCCACTATCCGGTTCGGGTTGAGGCGACTAAAATGCATGGTCGAGTCTGGGTGATCGTGTCTCTTGGAAAATCGGCATTGCCGAAAAGACTGGGCAGGAACTGATCTCCTTTCGTGGTTTACTGACTTTTTTCTTTAGCTGCTCTGGATCTGAATGGAATGAATGCCCGCTCTGAGAGAGAGTCACCTTTCTATTATTTCAGCCACAGTTTTGGTTCATGAACGAACACGACGTTCCGCTTGATTTCGATCCTTTACCGGTGTCTGACAAGCGTCGTTTCATCTGGAATTCAATCGAATGGTGGCAGTGGTTCCGGTCGTATCGTCGCAAGCCATCCGCAAATTCTATTTATTCGCGTCTTTGCGAATACGATTCATTTGTGTCATTTCATTGTGCGCGTCCACTGGATCTTTCTGCGTTCTATAAGGACGGGCTCAGGCTCGGTGACATCAAAGACCTTAACCAACGAGCTAGAGAGATTTTTCTCTCGTCCAGATACCCACAAATTACTACGGCGATTTTTGATCTGGCAATCGAGAATGCTTCCGATATTCACGATCAAAAATTATTTGCCGTTCTCGATGAGCGTGAGATTTCAGGTCATTACTTGATCTATGGCAGCGAGCACATTTGTGGAATTGGTGCTTCTATGGTTCGTCAGGTCGGTTTTGACTGTCGGCAGATTCTGAAGCTCCATGGAACGCCTACAGTTTTTCGTGTTGATCTTCCGCGTGATCTGATTGCTGAGAGCCAATTGCGTGATTTGGCTGCTGATCTAGTCGAATCCTGCTGGGACGAAAGAAAGAGAGAGCGACCGCCGAGAATCGATTGGAGTTGGATCATGGATAAGGAAATTCCTGGCGTCTATGTCTTGGATCACGTCCACCCTGAACTAATTCCTGATCCCCTGATGAGATATATTCCGTACCGGTATCGAGACAATTTTCCCTGTTTCATTTAATTGGCGAATAAAGCCCTGGCCGGACTAGTGAATTTTCCGCATTGAAAACAGTGAAGCGATTGAAGTGTCCGTAGTCCCCCGGGACAAGATTTAATGGTGATCGTCTCGGCTTAGCGCCAATAACGGTAAGAGGGACGAGGTATTTCATAGAGGCTGTTCGGTGTATTTGAAGTCCTGCACGACAAGCGGAAGCCGTCCATTGGCGAGAAGGTCGGGATTGCGAATGAAGAGGAATTCGATCTCGAACTTTACGGGCTCACGGAACTCCAGTTTGTTGACCGTGCCGGTGCGGATGAGGTTGCCCTCGGCCCGAACGCTGACGGCCTCGTAGGACTTCCCTGCTCCGTCGTTGATCTTGCGGGTGTCAAGGATGTCGATCTTTGTCACCTCGGCTTTTTGGTGAATTTGCTTCTCCTTAAATTCCGGGTTCTGCGCTCTGTAGAGTGCGGCGGCCTTCTTCCGGGCGGGATCTTCGAGATAAATCCGCTTGAGTAAGTCGGACAGATCCGGCCCGATCGGATTGCGCTGGAGGAGCGCCAGGCACGCGAGCCGGACATGGTAGGCATGGAGATTGCCCGCCTCCTCGAAGCCG
>ERZ778023.3574-NODE-3574-length-14991-cov-62.760712_pt1 | contig 14991 bp, 17 predicted proteins | sample MGYA00375753_ERZ778023 | MGnify/ENA primary metagenome ERZ778023 (study PRJEB29350, sample SAMN05389822) | bioreactor metagenome | isolation source: Ammonium sulfate bioreactor | place: South Africa: University of Cape Town | collected 2014-04-04 ...
GATGCTGGTGCCGATGATCGTGGCGACGCTGGAGGCGATGACGAAGGCGATGATGAAGGCGATGATGAAGGCGATGCTCGTAGCGATGGTGGCGATGATGCTGGTGAGGCTCGTAGTGATGTCGGTGGCGATGATGGTGGCGATGCTCGTGGAGATGTCGGTGGCAATGATGGTGGCGATGTCGGTGGCGATGTCGGTGGTGCCTTTGTTATCTTGGGTACCTTGGCTGCCTTGGCTGTCTTGGCTGCCTTGGCTGTCTTGGCTGCCTTGGGTATCTTGGCTGCCTTGGGTATCTTGGCTGCCTTGGCTGCCTTGGTCAGTACGAGTAGCGTTGGTATGATTGGCGATACGGTTGGGATTGAATCAAGCTCTGGCGGCCGTGCGGGTGGCGCCGAAGACAGCGAGATGGCCGACTCCCTGGTAGTCGATCGTGTGGTTCTCGTTGTTCGACTCGATGCCGCCTTGGGTGGTGCCAGTGTCGGCGGCGGTGCCGGAGGTGAAGCTACGATTGATGTTGGTGAGGTTGGTGAGGATGGGCTTGGCGTTGGTTTTGTCCTTCGCTTCCTAGTGGCCGATGGCACTGCTACGCTTGTGGCGGCTGATCTCGCATCGGCGGCTCTTCTTGTTGCTCGGCCCATGGTCGTTGGAATGATTGGAGAGGTGCTTGTCTCACTGCTCGAGTCGCTAATCGAGTTCGTTGGAAGGGCGTCATCTTGAGCCTCTGCGTTCGAGGTGGCAACTTGAAGGTCAACCGCCGGTTGTTGCTGTTGCCGTCGTCGTTGGCGTGGCTGTTCTGGCTGCACTTGCTGCGGGCTGCGTTCTTGCGCTTGTGTAATGAGATCCGATGCATCGCGCAAGTCGATGACCACCGAGCACAGCTGCAGCTCGATCATTTGCCTCGCCTCCTGCTCCACGACCGAAATCGATGGATCAATCGATGTCGCTGTCGATCGAGTGCTGTCGCTCGACCTAAGCTGCCTCTGCGAACTCGGCTCGGGGTGATGGTGTGGCACTGGTGCGTCATCATCCTCCTCGCTCTCGAGTTGCATCCCATCGTCGCCACTTGTCGCTTCGCTCTCGGGCGTGTTGTTCGTGTTGTTCGTGTTGTTGTCGATGGTGGGGCTTGGATCGAGTTCGACGCCACGCCGCGAGCGGCGTCGCTTGTGGGCGTGCGAGTCGATCTCCTCGTCGCCACGACCACCATCCATGTCGTCCCCTTGTGCTTGCTGTGGTTGTGCCGCAGCTTCGGTTGATGCTTGGCTGTCGGCGGCAGCGCCCTTGCGGCGTTTGCCCTTGTGGCGCTTCTGCTTCTTGGTGCTGTCGAGGTGGTGGTCGTCGTCGTGCTTGTGGTCTCCGTTCGCTGTGGCATGCTCGTGCGCGCGGCCATCACCCCTGCCACGGCTGCTCTTGTCCAGTAGACGGTGTTTCTTGCTGGCACCATTAGATGGCTGCTTGTCGATCGCTCGCTTGTTGCTGTTGCCATTGCTATGCGGTCTGGGCCCCATATCGTGCCTGTGGCAACACGATGGGGCGGCTGGTCTCACCGTGCTCTCGCTCGCTCTCTCGTTCGCTCCCTCACTCAATCGATGATCACATGCCGACACTGCCGTCACCACACGAGCGTCTGCACCAGGAGCACGCGTGAGGTCCCAACGAGAGCAAGAGCAGCAGCAGGTGGCAGCGAGCGAGCGAGCAACAGCAGACGCGTCGCACGTGTCCCGCTCTGGGAACAGCGCCTTCCGTCTCCGCGTCTCCGTGCCTACCCCGACTCGTCGTCCTCCCTCCTTCCTCCCTCGCTATCGCTCTGCGATGCAACTTGCCTTGCGCTATGTGTGCGTGTGTGAGAGCCAGGCCCTTGGTGAGCACGCTCAGTTCAGTGGGGAGAAGAAAGGGTTCTAATTGGATGAGGACTCTGAATCAGTACAACTTACACTCAAGCCTTGTGGTTGCTCGGGTCGGTCGGAACAACTCGGCGCGTGTGTCTGTCATCTCTCGATGGAGACAACGACCGATGCTGCAGACGAACGCACGCGCGTGCCAGTGTGGCACGACGGGTTCGAATCAACTAACCAAAACTCATACAAGGAATCACTGTGTGGTAAGCCGGAGGAAGATGCACATGGACGACGGATGGACGGCGGTCGGGACGGGAGAAGGAGGCAGGTGGGCATGCGCTCGTGCGGCTCGACGCCTGAATGGCGCTCTCTCGCTCGCTCTCGATCGGTCGTGCATATGGTGGTTGCTTAGGAGGTGTAGAGCAGCGACTCGATCGTGTTGCGGACCGTCAAGATCTGCGACTTGATCTGAGAGCCCTCGTTCGAGATGATCGAGGCGGCGATGACCGGGCGCGAGACGCCACACGCACGACCGAGCGCCTGCTTCGAGGGAACGAACACGTACGGCACGTTCTTGTCCTCGCACAGCAGCGGCAGATGCAGCAGGATCTCGAGCGGGTCGGTGTCAGCAGCCATGACGATGAGCTCCGACTGGCCACGGTTGAGGGTCTTGGTGGCTGCATGTGGTGTCACCAAGAGTCCAGCATGAGTCTCGCGTTGTCCGTTGCTCGCAATATCTCTCTTTCTTTCTCTCTCTCGGGAGAAAGAGGCGCCCGAGACGGGAGAGGAGGCGCAGACATACCTTCGTTGGCGCCCTTCTTGAGCTGCTTGTAGTGGAAGGCTTGCTGCACGAGATCGAGGATCACGCTCGTGGTGGCCGCATCAGCCAACGGGAATGCTTTCGGGGAGGCCTATCACAAAACAAGTAACCAATACATCAGAGAGAGAGAGAGAGAGAGAGAGAGAGAGAGAGAGAGAGAGAGCGGCCCAGGTGATAGGCTGTAGGCCGCGTACCATGGTCGTGTGTGGGAGATACGAGACGCGAGCAGCAGCGAGGAAGAGGAGAGCAAACAAGAGAGAAGCACCACTCATACCTCCTGCAGCGTAACGCAACGAGGCTCAAGAGCGACTCACACCCATACCCCGTGTGAGAGACTTACTCCTCGTCTGGGTTGTCGCTTCTCTCTCGCTCAGGCATCCACATCATCGCTCGCTCGCTCTCTCACACCAATCAATCCCTCGCTGGCTCGCTGTCTATTCAACCTCGCTTGCAGTTGTAGCTCGCTACTACGACTACTGCTGTCTCTTTGTCGGAGCCATGATGTCGGCAGATGTTAGTGCCGAGGAACGTCGAAAGTTGTTGCTGCAAGGCAAGCAGGTATGCAATCGCGTGTGGCTCTTGCGTGGCAGCAAGCACAGCAGCTCGCTATCGAGATGCGCGCTTGCGATCAGGGCTCCCTCGCTTTCGTGGATTGGTTGTTGATCGGATCTCTCTCGGTGGTGCATTGACAGATCCTCGAGGCCAAGCGCAAAGCTGCTGGCCTCAGTAATGGCGACACTCCGACCTCGTCGCCGCTAGCCACGGCGTCAGCGTCGTCGACTCCCATCGCCACGACGCCGTCGATACACAACGCTCCGACGCCGAGCGTGCTTACCACACCCTCATCCATGTTCTCTGCCTCGAGCGCCACGACGCCCTCCTCGTCCATGTACTCGTCAGCCGTCACGCCTGCCGCGCTGCTGAGCGCGCTGCCGTCGTCCGCCACCACCACCGCCACCGCCACCGCGGCTCCCACACCAACAACGCCGTCGTTCTCGAGCCTGTATGCAACACCCACTGCCTCGAGCAGCATGTCGAATGGAACGCATTCATACGCTTCCTACGGTGCTGGCACGAGTACGCCACTCACTTCGAGGGTCGCCGTGAGCTCGTTGCACCTTCCGACACCCTCTCCCGCTGCGACACCGAAAGCTGCGCCATTGGCGCCAGTGACTCCACTGGATCTTGGTCACGGTTACTCGATCACAAGCGGCACCACCAGCAGCAGCAGCAACAGCACCTACAACAGCAATATCAACAACAACGGAGGCAGCACACCACTCAGTAGTACCACGCCGATCAATGGCATCAGCTATGCCAGCTCGAGCTCGATGACACACAGCACTCCATCTCCATCTCCATCGGGACCTGCATCGAACATTGGATATTCGCCATCGTTCACGGTCGGTAGCGTTGGCGGCGGTAGTGGCACGAGAAGCGCGACCGTATATACGCCACGTGGAGTCGAGCAAATGCAACGCGAGCAGGCGGAGCGAATCGATCGGCTGATGCTGGAGAAGGCCGAGCTCCAGGCACGGTTGTTCAAGAGCGAGACGGCGTTACAGACTGTGCAACAGCGCAACCAGCAACTGGAAGAGAAGGTAAGCTCGCTCGAGAGCGTCAACGCCACGAACCAGCGTCTGCAGCGCACGATACAAGAGCTCGAGCAGCAGAACGCGCAGACGGCACTCTCGTTCAAGGAGCGCTTCGATGCGGCACACGCGGCCGAGGAGCAACTGCAAGCGGCACAGCAGGCGGCGGCGGAGCGCGAGGCGCGCGCGCGAGCCGAAGCGACCGAGAAGCAACAACAGCTCGAGGAGGCGAACGAGCGACAGCGCGCACTCGAGAAGCAACTCGAGCAGATGGCGGAGTCGCTTCAGCGCGCGCTGGACGAGAAGGCGCTCGTGACGAGCGAGCTCGAGCAACGGCGCGAGGCGACAATGGCGCTCGAGGAGCGCGTGCGCAGTGCGCAGAACGAGTCGCGCACGGCCGTGGCGCAGCTACACGAGCAGGCCAACAAGCAACAAGAGGCCATCAAGCAAAAGACCGAGCAGCTGCAGGCGTTGTGCCAAGAGATGGAGCAACGCGAGCGCGACCACAAGGCGACGCTCAAGAGCCTCCAGCAAAAGACCGAGGCGCTGCAGCGCGCGCAAGCGACGATCGAGGAGGTGTCGCGTGCGCGCGATCAAGCGCTGCTGCAAGCCGAGAACGCGAGCCGCAAGACGGTCGAGGTGCAGCGGCAACTGGCCGATCAGTCGCAAGCGATCGTATCGCTACAGCGGCAGTCGCAAGCGAGCTCGGCCGCCGTGGCGGCGACGAGCGTCACGACCAACGAGCGAGTCGAGCAACTGGTGGCCGAGAACGCGAGTCTGGCGAGCGAGCGAGCGCAGCTGGTCGAGGCCTTGCAGCGCCTCGGCGGCGAGGTGCAACAAGTGCGACAACAGCACGCGGCCGCGGTGGCCGAGCTCGAGCAGCAGATCGGCAGCTGGCGACAACATGCCGAGCACGCGATGGCCGGCGTGCAACGGCTCGAGAGCGAGCGCGAGCTAGCGGTGCAACATATGCGCGACGCACAGCGGTTGCTCGACGAGTACCAACGTGAGCAACGCGAGCTCACCGAGTTGCGCACCAAGCAACAGACGGCCGAGTGGGTGCGCGAGACCACCGGCGACGAGCCGACGAGCGGCACGGCCGACACCGACATACAAGTGCTGCAGGAGCGCAAAATTCTCCAGCTGCTGCAAGAGTGCGAGCTGCTACAGGTGCAAATGCACCAGCGGCCGTCGCTACTCGCGCAAGTGCGCCAACAGAACCACGCGCTCGAGCTCGAGCTCGGGGCTGCGCGCACGGCGCTCGAGCACGCGAACCAGAACGCCGTGTTGCTGGTGACGCAACTCGGGCAGGAGTATGGTCGCGCCGAGCGATTGGCACAAGAGGTGGCCAACTTGCTCCACGCGCTCGAGAACAACTCGGTGCCTCAGTTACTCGCCTATCGCCAACAGAACGAGCTTCGCTTCCGCGTCGATGCGGCAATCGGCGAACAGACCCGAGAGACACTCGCCATCATGACGCCGATGCTGTGTCCAGCGCCGGCAGCAGCTACCGAGGCTGAGAATGACTCCTCCTCCTCGACGACGGCAGCGGTAGTACCGGCGACCGCTACCACGCTCATTGCTGCCGGCACCACGACGGCTGCGAGCGCAACGTCGCCACCAGAGGCAGCAGCCAAGTCGAGCGGTGGATGGTTCTCGCGAATTCCGATTTTAGGACGCTTGGCTGGATAATTATTCGCATACGAGAACGAGAGAACGAGAGAACGAGAGAACGAGAGAACGAGAGAACGAGAGAACGAGAGCGATCGTGGTATTGTAATAGGTGCAGTGCATAACCACACGTACCAATCGCATCACAATGGCGCGTACACGTTATATTTTGTTTTTAGTCGTGCGCCATCGAGATACTCACGCTACTCTTTTTTTGATGGAGCATCCTTGTCGTTCAATATGTTTTGGTGCTCGTACCCGAGATATACGCGTGGATTGGATTTTTGGTGTGTGTGTGCCAAGTGATTTTTGAGTGAGTGAATGAGTTGTATGTGAAATACTCGTATGTGAGCGAGAGATCAAGTATCATGTCATCTGTAACGATATAAACAATATATCATCAATCCTCTCTATGAGACATGAATATCACGATTCTCGTTGTTATCATCATTGTCATCAAAGGCAACCAGAAACAATTGTGTATGGTGGTTACGACAGTGCGTATTAATTACATTGTGTGAGATATATGTGCATGCGAACAAAATTGACAAGCTTTCGATGGAACAAGAGGGCACTCACGCTCTGTAAAGTACATGATGAGCCTCTCAGTGGCACGCTGCCTCTGAGGTCTTCAATGAAATTGAACAGGTAGACGTCGATATCGGGTGGTGGAGGAGGAGAAGGAAGAGGCGAGATATTTGTACTGTACACGTTGTTGGTGATGTTGATTGAACGGCGATGTTGAGGTTGGTGTTGATAACCGTCGCATCGAGGCGTGTGAGAGACGATTGCACGAGTTACGCGGTCAATCGTAATCCATGGCATCCATCGCGTCGACCGAATAGGCCTCGGTAGCAGTAGAAGCAGTAGCGTCGTCGTCGTCGTCGCTGCTCTCGACTTCTTCTACGTGTGTCACGTAGGGAGTGCGCATCGGACGCCAAAGAGGAATTTCGGAGGCACCGCGGTAGGGAACGATGGCCGACGAGCTGGCAGCGGCGGTGGCCGATGGCGGGATTGGGAAAAGCAGCCTGGAGCCGGGCGAGCGAACGGCGATGGCGGTCGACGACGAGGACGACGAGGACGACGACGACTGCGGCGACAAGAACGTGCGCATGTGCGATGCGAACGGCAGGGCGCTTGGCGGAGATGGAAGGCGATCCTCGATGTTCACGAGACTCGAGCAAGGCAGCGGGCCGACGAGCGAGCGCGAGCCACCAGTGGTGGCAGCGTACTGCTCTTGCTGCTGTTGCTCCTGGTGCAGATAGTGGTATTGGTGTCGGGCGCTCTCGTCGGTGGTCGGGTAGTGAAGGAACGCGGCGCCATCGCCATGAAGAGGCGACGCCACGACGCCGGTGGGAGTCGAGGGAGACGAGAACGGAGCGGGGGAGGTGGCGCGGAGCTGCGGAGGTGACAGCGGCGCGTGCTGCTCGGTGAAGGTCGGCTGCGGCTGAGGAGGGGTTTGGGTGCATTGGCGCTTGATCGAGAGCACGTCGTCCAGCTCGGCAGCGGCGCGAGAGCGCTTGCTGGCGCGACGAGGTTCAGGTTGTGGCGGCTGCTGCTGCTGCTGGTGGCAAAAGGGTGACTGCTGGTACGAGAGGTGCGCGGAATCGTGATACTGCTGGTGGTGAGGCTGGTAGAGTGGCGCCGCAGAAGGGAAGAAGGCCGCAGTATCGGAGCCGTCGACTTGATCAGCAACCGCGCCTTGGAAGGCGTAGACGGGGCTCGAGCTCGCGGTATGGAACCATGACGGCAGCTGGTGGCCGAAAGCGCCGTTGCCGTTGCCGCTGCCGGAGGAGGGAGAGACGAAGGTGGAGGAGGTGGAGGACGCGAAGGGGTTGGGGTTCATCAGATGGATGGGCATGAAAGGCACAGTGGTAGCAGTGGCCATGTGGTGGTGTCGAGCGAGGCGGAGGTGGTGGGAGGAAGACGCGACGGCAGGCAAGGCGAGAAATGAATGGGCTCGGAGAGTGGTTGTGGCGCGCGTGTCGGCGCCGAGCGGGCCGAGCAATGGCGCAAACCAGCGGGAGGCGGAGCGCGTGTCGGCGAAAAGCGCGCGAAAAGTCGGTGACACAACCGAGAGAATGGAGCTCGGGGGTGCTTTATCGAGCCCCGGAATTAAGGCACCACACGAGCGCGGAAGGCAGGACTGATAAAGGAGAACAGGGGTTAGGCTCGCGTGCCATTGGAGCCTTGCGGCCTAGTGTGGCCGGGGCACGGAGGATAAAAATCGCTGCCGCGCCTCTGTCGCCTCCTCTTTCTTTCGTTCTTTCGCTCGAAGCAGGTGCGTCCCGCTGTCGCTGCCGCTGGTGTAGCTGCTGCTGTTGCTGTTCGCAGCGTGTGTGCGTCGTGCGCGCGTTGTCGTCCCTGCCGCACAGTTTTGTTTTTGTGTTTGGCACCGGTGGATGTGTGCGCTGCGTGTTGCGCGCTGGTTGCGCGGCGCGCCGGCTACGGAGCTACTGCTGCGCTGCGGCAGGGCACGTAGGTGGTAGTGGTTCGCGGGCAGCGCGCAGCGTTCCAGTGGCGTTCGTTGTTTCGTATTTGTTCTTGCTGCGCGGGTGTTTCGTTCTGGGCGGCTTCTCTCTCAGCGCTGGCACGCGGAGCAAGAGAAAAGCGCGCAGCAACGCACACTTTGCTCATGTCCCTGTTCTGTGTGAGTCACACTACTACCTCTACTGCAACTCTACTCTTGTTGTTGTTGTCTTCGTTGTTCAACTGTTGTGTTCTTTGGCTGTAGCAAAGTCTTGGTAGTTGTGCGTAGCTCTTTATTTAGCCCCTTGCGTAATTACCACCTCAGTGACTAACCTCTTGCTGCTCTCTCTCTTGCTACTACGTAGTTTTGCCTTTGCTTTCGACCGCCAGAGCTTTTTCATCACTACCATGGGTAAGGAGAAGGTCCATATCAACATCGTCGTGATCGGTCACGTCGATGCCGGCAAGTCGACCACCACCGGTCACTTGATCTACAAGTGCCGCGGTATCGACAAGCGCACGATCGAGAAGTTCGAGAAGGAGGCCGCCGAGATGGGCAAGGGCTCGTTCAAGTACGCCTGGGTGCTGGACAAGCTCAAGGCCGAGCGCGAGCGTGGTATCACGATCGACATTGCCTTGTGGAAGTTCGAGACTCCCAAGTACAACTACACGATCATCGACGCGCCCGGACATCGTGACTTCATCAAGAACATGATCACCGGCACGTCGCAGGCCGACGTCGCCCTCCTGGTCGTCGCCTCGGGTACCGGCGAGTTCGAGGCCGGTATTGCCAAGACGGGTCAGACCCGCGAGCACGCCCTGCTTGCGTACACGCTCGGTGTCAAGCAGCTCATCGTCGCCGTCAACAAGATGGACGACAAGTCGGTCAACTACAGCCAGGCTCGCTTCGAGGAGATCCAGAAGGAGGTCAGCGGCTTCATCAAGAAGATCGGCTACAACCCCGAGAAGGTGCCGTTCGTTCCCATCTCGGGTTGGGTCGGCGACAACATGCTCGAGCCCTCGGAGAACATGGCGTGGTGGAAGGGTGGAACCCTCCTCGATGCGCTCGACAGCGTCGTGCCGCCCAAGCGCCCGGTCGACAAGCCGCTCCGTCTGCCGCTCCAGGACGTCTACAAGATTGGCGGTATCGGCACGGTGCCCGTCGGTCGTGTCGAGACCGGTATCCTCAAGCCCGGCCAGGTCGTGACCTTTGCGCCCTCGGGCATCACCACCGAGGTCAAGTCGGTCGAGATGCACCACGAGTCGATGCCGCAGGCTGTGCCCGGAGACAACGTCGGCTTCAACGTCAAGAACATTGCCGTCAAGGACCTTCGCCGTGGCTTCGTCTGCGGTGACGCCAAGGACGACCCGCCGTCGGAGGTCTCGGACTTTACCGCCCAGGTCATCATCCTCAACCACCCCGGTCAGATCCACGCCGGCTACGCCCCGGTGCTCGACTGCCACACGGCCCACATTGCCTGCAAGTTCGCCGAGTTGCTCCAGAAGGTCGATCGCCGTACCGGTAAGACCCAGGAGGAGGCCCCCAAGAACGTCAAGAACGGCGACTCGGCCATCGTGCTGATGGTGCCCTCCAAGCCCATGTGCGTCGAGGGCTTCGCCGAGTACCCGCCGTTGGGTCGCTTCGCCGTCCGTGACATGCGCCAGACCGTCGCCGTCGGTGTCATCAAGAAGACCACCAAGGCCGTCAAGGGTGCCGCCGCTGGTGCCAAGGGTGCCAAGGGTGCCAAGCCCGCCGCCGCTGCCAAGAAGAAGTAAGGACTCCCAAGCTCAGTTTTCCCCTCCCTCCCTCCGCTCCTCTCCTCCTCGTCGCCTCCTAAATTTTGATCAATCCCCATCCATAAATCTGAGTGCTTCTTCCATTTGTCCCGGTATATATTACAATGCTTCTCTCACTCTCACTCTCGCTCGCGCTCACAACTATCCACCAATGTCACATTCATTCAGTCATCCATCGATTCGATTCAATCCAAGCTCTTTCACCCTGTTATCTGTCTGTCTGAATGTCAGCATGTATCTGAAACACAGGCCGTGTCCTACTGGCCTCTGCCCAATCGCTCATGCTTGTCTCTCGACTGCTCTACGGCTGCTGACCACGTGGACGCGTCCAAGTCTTTGTTGCCTAGGACTTGCCGCTCTCATGCGATTCGTGTACGTTGTTCAAGACCGACAACTCGAGGCCTTCTCAATATACACTTGCCGTGTGTGATCTCTCGCACTCTCGCTCGCTCGCTCGTCGACGTACTGTTCAGCGCGTTGATGCAATCACCACCGTCATCGTCACGCAGGCAATCGTGCTACCACGTCCGGATGCTCATTCCACCACGCATCGCCAATGACGTCGTCGTGTGTCACCAACACCGCCGACTTGAGTCGCTGCTTCGTTTCTCCCGTTCGTCGGTCCTCTACCTCGACCGTCACCTGCCAACAACACATCCCGCCATTCCGCCATCAGCTGCCTTCCTCCCTTCACAAGGCACCCCCTCGTCGCGACCTTGTCTTGCCACGTACCTTGCCTCGATAAATGATGCTGCCTTTCCGAAACATGGCCGGCTCGTTGTTGTAGTTGATGTTGAAGCGTGTGAAGAGTATCTCGTTCTTGGCGTCCGACAGCGTACCCTACGCTCACCAACCTCCTCGTCAGCCTTTGCATCGTCGCTGCCACCGCCGGCCGTAATCACGCGAGCGTACACAAAGAGTTTGCTCGGCCTCTGCTGGCGTTTGGTTGCCGACATTCACCAACGCCCAGAAGGTCGTATTGTACAGGTTGTTGATATGAAAGTCGACTTGTCGCCACGCAATGTAATCGCGCAGTATCTAGACTTGTCGTCACCTCGTCAGTTTACACCCAACCAAGCGACCAAGCGCCCTCGTACACTCTCGCCGCACCTTGAACGATGGATATACAATCGCTCGTCCATCAAACACCGGTGGATACCGCAGCTCGACGCCTGGAAAGAAGCGGCTCCAGTAGAACACGAACGACGACGCAAAGGCCGACACCACCGTCGACTCGAGCTTGCTGCGTCTTCGTTGGTAGAACTTGGAATCATACCGAAGCACGAAGCTGAACTCGTCGCTGGCACCGATCGAGAACACGCAGTCGGGCACGGCCTCAAACACTTGCTTGGCACACCTGTGTGTACCATGCATCGCGCTCAGTGCTCCAACTTCACCCTCCCATATGCTGGCAACCCAATGCACCTACTGGTTCATCAGCTCCACTCCACGCACGTCGGTCGGCTTCGTGTACTGGTGATCGTCGGTGAACTTACGAAACGCGCGACCATCGACGCGGATCACAATGTACGTCGACGGCAGCAGCGCATCGTCGACTTCAAACTGCTTCACATACTCATAGCGTGATTTGGCCATTCACAGCCGCCTGAATGATTGAGAGACCGAGATCACCCACCAACAAGAGGTCTGGAGAGAGCGGGGTGTCGAACGAAGTGACCGAAGCTCATCGGAACAGCAACCACTATCCGTGTCCAACTGACGAGCTGTCTATTCCATTCGTTCCCTGTGCTCGCTTGTACACGCTCACTCTCGGCTTTCTCCCTGCGTGCCTCAAGCGTGCCTGCTTGGAACTCGCGTTGTAAGGCCTCCCAAGTGAGGGCCGAACGCAGGAACGTTGTTTGGCAGCATGAGATTCGATGGTTGGGTGGTCGTTGTGCTGCTGTCGTGTTGCTGCACCTCGGCCATCACAAGCTTGGCATCGGCCTCCAGCACGCCGAGCGCAGCCGAGCCTCACGCAGGGAATCTCTTGAGCACACTCGATGACGCCTTGTCGTGGTTCAAAGTTCCAGTGCGTACTTGATCCAGCGTTCGTGTACCTGACCCGCTTCGCTGACCTGTTCTATTCGTCCACACGTTTGCTGCCGCTCATCTTGCAAAGCCGTCAGTGGTACACATCGAGGCCGCCACTTCTGACCAGTGCCTCGAGGAGGCCATCAAGGCCGCGTTGAACGCCGATGAGCGCACGGCCGCCAAGGCCGCCTGGAGCTCTCCCTCCGAATCCGGCCTCTCGGTCGCTCGCGTGCCACTCGTCTCATCCAACCCTGCCAGCCCCGACTCGCTCTTCGGCAAGCTCTTCCTGTGGCCGCAGCAACAGGTCGCCATCGAGTCCACGCTCATATCGATCGGATTGATGTCTCGATTCGAGCTCCAACGAGTCGTGGTTCCGCGCACGCGACTCGTTGCCGTGTGCCGTCCCGCTCCTGCCACCGACGACGAGATCCTCTTGGTGCTCGTATCCGACGGTGCCGTCGGTCGAACGCTCGTTCAATGCCTCGAAGACCAGCAATTCAGCTGCGGCCCGCACGAGGACGTGTACAAGAGCGTCGGCTTGGCAATCGGTGAGATGCAGGCTGCGCTGGCTCGCGGCCTCCCGCTGATTCAGCTCGCCGACCTCGCCGTCACCGAGGTGCTGCTCGAGGCACCGGCCGAGGTGCCGTCGTCCCCTCCATCTACCACCTCATCCGATCTGCTCGAAGAGTTCGTTCTCGACTTCTCAACCGACGCTAGCCGCAACGACGACACCTCCGGCCCCACTTCCAAGCTCCTCTTCGGCTATCGTGCCGTCATCGAGCAGCGACTCTCGATCCTGCCTCCCGACCAGAAGGCCGACGCCCTCGCTGCTGTGATGAAGCTATTCGAGGTCGCAGCGCAATCCCCTCATCCTCGCGGACTCATGCACGGTGATCTCTCGGTCTCCAACGTGCTCTTCGATCGTGCCACCAATCGAATCGCCATCATCGACTGGAACCGAGCGGCGCTGTCGTTCGTTTGCGACCGCTCTCACTCACGCTCGGCTCTCGAGACCATTTGGAATCGTGAGCCGTGCCGCTGGAGCGGCGCTCACGATCCCCAAGTCGACAGTGACGCTCGAGTGCTTCTCAGAGGCCACCCGCTGTTCGACGTGATCTTCCTCGGCTCCTTCTCTGAGCAGAGCGGCGTCGTCGCAGCGATCAACGATAGACTCGGTTCGGGCTTCTGTGAGAGCATGGCATCCTACTCGCTGCCATGCTCAGGTTTCGCGAGTGCTCAGTGGAAGTTCCTCGGTGCTGCCACTCGATTGCTCTTGCTTCGTTCGAAACGTTAGTCAGTGAGTTTGCTGTACCGCTCCCTCGTCGAGCTATCGAGCTATCGAGATAACTGTGAATACATATATAACACGAGACGAGATATCTCGAGAGTGTGACATTGCGTCAGCTCTCGCACTCACTCACTCACTCACTCACTCATACTGGCTCGTTCATCCATACATGAGCTCGGATAGCACCAATCCGACGCCGAACACCAGCAAGTTGTCGTACTCGGACGAGGTCGCACTCTCGACCAAGCCAGCGCCGAGTGCCACCACGCCGACTCGATACACATCGAACGGGCCGCTTGCATGCCATCTCGATCGCTCGAACCAATCCAATCGCTCGAAGGCCTCAAGGTACGCGGCACCGACTACCGTCGCCGAGAGCACGAATGCCACCAAGCCCACGAGGCTCTTGTTGCGATTGTACGGCAGTCGCACGCGGTACTGCGCTCGCACCCACGTCGGCACCAACGCCGCCATACCGTCGCCGACACACAGCAGAATCAGCGACAGAATGGCGTGTGGCCGATAGCCCCAGAACAGCCACGTGTTGGCAATGAAGATCAAGCCGTAGTGCAGCGGCCCTCGAAGCAGCTCACCGCTGCGCGACGAGCGCGACATTGAGCGAACCATCGCCTCGTCGCGCAGCCAGCCGGCGCCGACCAGCGCGATCTTGAGCGTCACCGCCAGCGGGACCAACGAGGCCCAGTATCGGCACGACGAGCACGCTGGCGAATAGAACGCCAGCCAGCATCCGAGGTACAAGAGCCCGATGCCGATATGCAGCGCCTTGCGCGAGAGCTCGATCGACACTCGAGCGCCGAGCCACTCGGTGAACTTGACCCAGCTGCCGGCCACCAAGAACAACGCCAACGTACTGCGTACCACGGCCCAATCCACCGCCATCTCACGCACAAGCAGCCTGCAGAGAATGAAAGTTGCTTCGTGTCACACGCGCAGCCAACACGTCGTTCTTGTTGGCTTGGTAATAATCAAAGGACCTCATCTCTGGCGCTTGTTTATCCTCCGCCACCTTCAGCCAAGGGGATGGCGACAAAGCACAATGTACAAATGGCAGCCATCGTGGGAGGGAGATTAGCGGCGAGCGATAGACAATTGCGCGAATGCATGTGGCGTGCGAGATGAAGTGAACGAAACGATCGGCCTGCTGGCGAGCTAACGAGCCAGGTTCGACGAGACAGTCGACCTGGAGAGGGAAGAATAGATAACTGAATGAAAGGCTTTGGAGTAGCGGCGGCTCGAGAGAGTGACTCATGAGCCACGCGCTTCTTGGTGGTTGGGGCGAGTGTTGATGGTGTCATCGCGGCTCATAGGTGCCCTCGGATGGTTGTTGCTGCAGTTGTTGCTGTTGTTGCTGCTGCTGCTGAAGGAGTTGCTGCTGGTGCTGCAGGTATTGTTGTTGCTGCTGTTGTTGTTGCTGCTGCTGTTGTTGCTGCAGGAGCTGCTGTTGCTGTAGATGTAGAAGTTGCTGCA